>ENA-OOXE01000903-OOXE01000903.1-human-gut-metagenome-genome-assembly--contig:-NODE-903-length-20038-cov-4.888555_pt1 | contig 20038 bp, 20 predicted proteins | sample MGYA00241585_ERZ501339 | MGnify/ENA primary metagenome ERZ501339 (study PRJEB25962, sample SAMEA1972463) | human gut metagenome | biome: human gut; feature: human-associated habitat; material: faeces...
CATCTCCCGGTGAAACCGCAGCACCTGTGGAATACAGAATGCAGACATCTGCATCAGAGCCGGTACAGGGAAATGGAAAAAGCACAGAATACAAGGCCCCTGTACAAGGACATTTTTATCAGGTAGTAGGTCAGGACGGAAAAAACATGATTTTTGCTACTGCGCAGAAGAAAGACGTGCTGGCAATTGCAACGGATTCCGATTTTGCCATGCTGACGGGAAAAATGGAAGACATCGAAGCGCTCAGGAAACAGGGCGTGAGAAGGATTATCTTCGCTACAAAGAGAGCAACCTCCACCTTCCTTCTTTCGGAGCTTCTTGAAAAGAGAGCATACGGAGAAATCTGGAGCCTCATCCACGATGGAGAGAACGTTGCGTTTACTGCAGTCGAAAAGAAGATGGATATAAGCAGTATTCTTACCCGGTTACAAACGAAATAAAACCGGATATAACAGGTACCGGTATTTGAAAACCGACATGACAGAAACAGGAAAGAGGACATGATTGGAATGTGTGGAGATCATGCTTTGCAGACTTTGCACAGATGATTTTCCGGTAAATTTTATAGAAGGATATCAGAGGGAACCCGGCAGTGTTCAGACAGCAGTCCTGACGCTGCCGGGTTGCTGTCTGAACAGTAACCATTTAGAGAAATTTCAGAAATTTATTTTCTGAAATAGATAACTCGTTTTAACTCGTAAATATGAATTAGAAAAAATTTTTAACTCGACAAATCGTTAATGAAAGCCGCTTGATGACTAAGCGGCTTTTCTAATACGTCATTGGATATTTCAGGTAATTACTGTATAATTGATATAAATAGTGATTTGTATATGGTTTCAATGTCTGATGGGCTACGTGTAGATTCTTTTTATGAAGACCAGCTCGAAAGAGCATGGTAGAATGGTTTGAAAAAATGCAGATATTAGTAGATGCTGATGCTTGTACAGTCATTTGAAAAACTTATATTGATGGCGAAGGAAAGATGATATGAATATACAGATATTCGGGACAAAGAAATGTAGTGATACAAGAAAAGCAGAGCGTTTTTTCAAAGAGCGTGGCATAAAGTATCAGTTCATTGATATGAAGGAAAAGGGCATGAGCAAAGGGGAATTCAATTCCGTAGCTCAGGCAAATGGTGGATTGGATAACATGGTCAACTGGGATGGCAAGGACAAGGATTTGCTTGCCCTTATAAAGTATATTGCTGCTGATGATAAGCTTGAAAAGGTTCTTGAAAATCCCCAGGTGATTAAGACACCAGTGGTTAGAAATAGTAAGCAATCAACCCTGGGTTATCTGCCGGATGTTTGGAAAAACTGGAATTAGAGGACAAGAATATGGTAAAAAAAATTATGCGGGATCCATTGTTTCTCGCTCAGAAATCTACAGATGCAACGGAGGCAGACCGACAGGTGATTACAGATCTGCTTGATACATTAAGGGCAAATCTGGATCATTGCGTTGGCATGGCAGCCAATATGATCGGTGTAAAGAAAAATATCATTGTGGTGGCAGCAGGTCCATTTCAATTTGCTATGGTAAATCCGGTTATTACAAAGAAGACCGGAGCATTTCAGACAGAAGAAGGATGCCTATCTCTGGAAGGGGTGCGTCCGTGTACAAGATATAAAGAAATTGAAGTGGATTTTTTGGATGCAGATTTCAAGAAGCAGCATGGCAAATATTCCAGTTGGACTGCACAGATCATCCAACACGAAATAGATCATTGTAATGGAGTTGTAATATGAAACCTAAATCGCCTAAGAGCCTGGAACTATATGACATTATGATAAAACGGGGATATCCAGCGGAGTTTTGCGATCAAATAACGAAAAATCTTAACACCGACTGGACAGCCGGACGGATGATAGGTTATTTGTCCCATTACAAAAAGCTGCCGCTTGAGGAAATTGCAGATGAAATGCTTGCAATACTAAGTGACCGCAACAGAATTATGCAGAAACATGAAATGGAAGAAATCAATGCCAGATGGAATGAATATTTGAATGGATAGAGGATAAGGAGTAATACATGGACGGATATAAACCACCTTTTACAATTACAAACAGTATATTATCTCATGTGGCATCTGTATCTGAAAAAGTCGGGCGTATTACTGTAATGAGTAATATGGAAAACAAACCTCATCTAAGGAAAAATAACCGGATCAAATCCATTCATTCGTCTTTAAAGATCGAGGCAAATTCTCTTTCGCTAAGCCAGGTGCGTGATGTTATTAACGGGAAATTGGTTTTTGGAGAGGCAAAAGAAATACAGGAAGTAAAGAATGCATATAATGCCTATGAAAAAATAGCTGAAATAGATCCTTACAGCATAGAAGAATTAAAGAAATTTCATGGTATTATGACAAAATACATCGTAGAGGAATCCGGTGATTTCCGCAGTGGTGAAGAAGGTGTATTTAATGGTGAAGAGTGCATATTCATGGCTCCACCGGCACGCTTTGTTCCACAATTGATGAATGAATTATTTGGCTGGATGAAGAAAGAGAAAGATCAGATGCATCCGCTGATTTTGAGCAGCGTATTTCATTATGAATTCGTATTTATTCATCCTTTTACAGATGGCAATGGCAGGATGGCAAGGCTGTGGCATACAGCTATATTGGCTAAATGGAATCCTATTTTTGAATATATTCCGATAGAAAGCCAAATTGAAAAATTCCAGGATGATTATTATGATGCGATTGCAAAATGCCATGTAGAGGGAGAATCTACGGTATTTATTGAATTCATGCTGACTCAAATAGATAATACTTTAGCGGAACTTTTGAATCAGATGACAGATAGCGCCACGGATGACGCTATTCTTGACGCTGATGGCGCTAATCATGGTGCTGATCATATGGAAGGCAGATTGTTATCAGGCTTGAAACAGAATCCGTATATTACACAGACAGATTTAGCTAAAGAATTATCGTTGTCAAGGAGAACTGTCCAGAGAATCATGAAAGAACTGATGAATGACGGCAAGATAAAGAGAGTTGGTTCAACCAGAACAGGTCATTGGGAAATAAATGATTGATGCAGAGGCATAGTCTGCAAAAACTATGCCATTTCGTTTCCATTCCAGGAGATAGTATAGTGGCTCAGTTGTCAAGACAAAAATCTGAGATTTTTATAATGAACTGATAGGGTTAATAAGTTACAGGGAACTCAGGGAAAGTAGTGGAACTCTCCCCTGTCCCATTTATGCTAAGCTACATATGGCAACAGCATTGCCGGATAGTAGCATTCAGCCGGTGTCTGATAGTCAAGTGCAGAATGATGCCGCTCAAAGTTGTAAGTGCGGATATACTGTCCGATAGCGGTTCTGGCTTCTTTGATGTTATTGTATTGAGTCAGATAGGCTTCTTCATACTTGAAGCTGCGAAACCAACGCTCAATCATGATATTGTCTGCCCAGCGGCTATGCCAATCAATAACGGCTGTCAGATATAAAAAGCCCCGTTTGATTGGAATATATGTAATGTCAATAGACCGTGCCTGATTTGGTTTGTCTATGACAGCATTACGGAGCAGATAAGGGCATACCTTAGCCTGTTGCATACGCTTGGAAAGATTCATTTTAGGATAGATTGGGTAAATATCCATTTCGTTCATGTAACGTCGTGCTTTCCGACGTCCTACATGATATCCTCTAGCCTTTAGCTGTGCAGACATTTGCCTTGCACCCCAGGCCGGATTATCTGTATGGAGATGATCAATGATCTCTTTACAAGCCAGTTCTTCATCGGATATAGGCGTACCTTTGTAATAAATACTTGTATTCACCAAGCCGGTTGAGGAAACAAAGCCGGAAGCGGTTGAAACGGTTCCTGAAATTACAGAACCCACTCCAGAGGAAAAGCCGAAATCCACGAATATGCTCCCGGAACTTCTGACTCTGATTGTGTTTGCCTGTGGCGGCGGATTCTTCGTATTCAAGAAAGTCCAGGAAAAGAAGAAGGCACAGGAAGCGGCAAAGCCTGATCCGGATGCAGATTATGTGGACGATGACGAGGACTATGGGTACGATCCGGAACTTCGTTACAGGGACTCCTATCCACGCATCCGCAAAAAGGTAGTACGTTGCAAAACAGATTCGTTTCTCACTTGTCAGACTTGGAATCTGTGTCAAGCATGACAAACCACGTTTCGGGAAAAGCAAGGGCAAGATTGAAAAGTTCCATCAAGTGGTGGATGACTTCATCCGTGAATCAAAGTTCAAAAATATCAGGACACTGGAAAAACTATCATTACAGAGTATCAGGAAGTATATATCTTTCTGTATTCCTTGGGAGTAACGCCAACAATCTGACGAAAGCGTTTAATAAAATATTTTGGTTCTGTGTATCCAATTTCTGAACAGATCTCATATATTTTTTTGTCTGTATTGATCAACAGTTCTTTTGCATGTAATATTCTTATAAAAGTCAGATATTCAATGATAGTCTGTCCTGTAGCAGAGCTGAATATATTGCTTAGTGAGGAATAGTTTATACCGAAAATCTCTCCTAAGTCTGAAAGTGTGATATTTTCATTCATATGCTGGAAAAGGTAGTTTTGTACCTGTTCAACAAGATAGGCATTTGTGCTGCGTGTCTGTTCAGCAATTTTCTCAAAAATGCTCTCGATCATGGACAAAATGGTACTTTCAATTTCTTCAAGAGAGTGATAATTGTAAAGAAACTGCAGACTTTCTGTATAATCGATATAACAAGATGCCGGTATTTTTTTATCATTACAATGTTTTATGATGATCAGAGTAATCTTGTTTAGCCAGGAATGCAATTCATAATAGGAAGGTTGTTCATTACGCACGTAATCCATAAAGGAATAGACAGCATCTCTCGTATTCAGTAAATTGCTGCCGGTCAGCTGCAACTGTAAATTCTGGTATATAGAGTATGGAAAGGTGCACAAAGTTTGATCCTGATATATGTGTATGGGATCCTTTGAGTAAAAAAATTGTGTCAAGGCTGAAACGCCACTGTAAAATGCATTTTTAAGCGTGTCATCATGATCGCTGTGGTATATTCCCGCGCAGATTTCCAATCCGGGGTTAAATTTCCATAAGAGTCTTTGTACCTGTTTTTTCAGAAACTTATCATCTAAATCCTCTTTTTTTAATAAAATACAGTAAATCTTTTCGCAGAATAGAAAAACATGATGCTCGGATGAAATTCCGGCAGCAAACTTTTGCAGCACCGTTCTGTAGTTGAAAATCTGGCTGCTGAATTCGCTGTTGCCAGTCAATAGTAAGAACCATGCTTGCGGAAATGTAAATCCACATTGTTTTTCCAGTATTTGAATCTTCTGCTTTTTATTCGAAGCAATGGCTTCAGAAAACAACAGATCTAAAAACTGGTCGTATTCTGACTGGGTGAGATTATATTCACTAAGAGGATCCGCCAGTCGGAAAAAATTTTCTACGCTTGTAATGACTGCATCGAATTCGGAGGGAAGAATAGGCTTCAATATATATCGAAATACATGATGCTCAACTGCTTTCTTGGCATAGGAAAATTCCGAGTATCCGCTTATGATAATGATAGGAATGGTTCCGTTGTTTTTGCGAATTCTGCTAATTAGCTCAAGACCGTCAAATTTGGGCATGCGTATATCGGTAACAACCAGATTTACTTCCGGATGTTGTTGAAGATAGTCTAATGCAAGGCTACCATCTTCAAACAGACCATCTATCTCCCATCCTGGGGAATGATTTTTAAAAATTTCGGCAATTCCATTGCGACTTTGTACTTCATCATCAATGATAATCACATGATTCATAGGTTTTCCTCACTTCTGAACAGGCAATTTTATGATTACTTTTGTACTTTCCATAATGCGTGATGTAATTTCTATACCATATGACTGACCAAACCGCTGTTTTAAATAGGTATTTGTATTTCCAATTCCTATGCCATCATTTTTACCATGAAGCACGGAATGTATCAGAAGATCTGACATGCCCTTTCCGTTATCTTCTATAGTTATGAAAATGGAATTATCCTTAGTAAATATGCTGAGGATAATAATACCACCCTGATGAATTTCAGAAAAACCGTGCAGCAATGAATTTTCTATAAACGGCTGCAAAATAAAACGGGGTATTTTATACGATTGCATATCCGGTTCAATATGATAATGTATTGTAAAAGAATCCTGAAACCGGATCTTTTGAATATACATATAATTTTTCAACCAGGATAATTCATCATTTATAGTGACAAAATCATTTTCTTTGATAATGCTGTATCGCAAAATATCAGAAAGCGCATTTATAATATAGGGTACTTTGTCTGCATTTCCATTTTGGGACATCCAGCTGATGGAATCCAAAGTGTTATATAAAAAATGTGGATTCAGCTGTGCGTGGAGCAGAGCAAGCTGCTGTTTTGCTTCTTTTTTTGAGTATTCTTTTAACTGCTCCACCAGAGTCAGAGTACGCTGGCTCATAGACTGGAAAGAATCATATAAATTGCCGATTTCGTTGTGGACAGGATAAACTGGTGAAGGAAAGTAGTTCAAATAATCCTGTTCCTGCATAATAACGGAAAGACGGCGAATCGGCGTAATAAACTGTTTGGTGAGCATGAAGAAGATCAGGCATAAACACAAAAAATCCACACCACAGATCAATAACAGTAAAGTTTTAATGAACTGTGTTTTGCTTTCTATATTTGAAAATGGTAGAAAAGAGTAACAATTATATTCTAGTGTATCAATCTGTGAATTAAAACGATAATATTTCTCACCGTTTATAGTTACAACAGAGTAAGAATATGGGGGCGTACCAAGCACGTCGGTGGAAATAATGTCTCCAATATGATAATTCAGATTCTCCTCCTGATAACCCCATATTAATGTATTGTTTTGGGTTGTCAGGAAAAATGTGGAATCGGAACTGAAATTGGAAAATATAAGGATATCTTCAAAGGAAGCGATATCGACTTCAACTAACAAAATTCCAATAGGCCGGAAGTTGTGTGTCAAACTTCGTAAAAGGCGACCATAATAAATGGACGTATTTGAAGCAGGGTATTTACGCTTACTGGTATGTGTAATGGGATTAGATAAAACACCTGATCCATTATGTGCATATATTTTCTGTAAAAAATCAGGATCCAAGGAGTTTATATGTATAGCATTACTGTACCCGTCATTCCAGTATAAAGTATCTCCTGCCATTGTTGTAAGAGATACTGACAAAATCATGTCATCTGTTCTCATTAATGAATCAATAGCAGGCTGGATTCTTTTTTTATCAGGAGAGGATAATAATGTTGCTTGTCCTTTTTCCAGACAGCTCATAATATCATCATTGTAGTAAATTGAAGCGGTGAGATTGTTAAAGTAGGTGAGTTTCTGATAAATATTGGATGTAACTAATTTTAATACCTGGATCTGGGATTCGATTTCAGCATTCAGGGCATTTTGAGTTTGGAAATGATAAAGTAGCAATGCTGTAACTGTCATAGGAATGAAGGCTATAAACAGAAAAATGATGAGTAATTGCTTTTTTAGTGAAATGCCTGCTTTTTTCATGTTATATTTCCCCATATAGTCAATCATTGATTCATCTGATGAAATTATTATCCTATCTGAGATCATTATACTATATCAAATCAAAAATAAAATCTAGAAAAAAGTGCACCATTCAAAAAAAGTGGTATTTTATGCAATAATCCGGCAAGGTACAATAAGCTCACAAAACAAAGCCGCTGCGTCGGGGGTATAAAGGTATAAAGGAGGTACTTATATGAAGAGAAAAGTAGCAGCATGTTATCTGAAAAAGGGAATGGCGTATTGTCTTATGGGAGCCATGCTCTTAGGTCTGAGTATCGGGACTGCCGGATGTGGAAAAGAGCAAAAAGGAACCCAGGAAGCAGAAGGAAATACTGAGATCCAGGAAGTGGAAGGTAATGATGGACCAATAGAGATTGTTTACTGGAATCAGTGGACACAGGAAGATGAGACTGCCTTTTTAAAGAAGTACGTAGAAGAATACAATAGTTCCCAGGATAAATATCATGTATCGTTTCTGGCTATTCCGTATGAAGAGTATACGACTACAAAGCTGGCCACTGCATTTGCTACCAATGAAGCTCCGGATATCTTTGAGTGTAGTCCGGCAATCATTAACCAGTACCTTGATGCAGGTGTATGTGAACCACTGGATGATATTATTACCGATGAAATAAGAAATGATTTTACAGATGCAGCATTTGACCGGGTGTCGAGAGATGGGAAAATTTATGGAATTCCGTTAGACAGTGATCTGGTGGCATTATACTACAATAAAGAAATACTAGAGCAGAATGACATTGATCCACCGACAACGTGGGCGGAACTCAAAGATGCGGCAGCAAAGCTGAATACAGCTGATTATGCCGGATTTACCTTTGAAGTTGATAAGGGTGATTGGCAGTGCTTTACCTTCTATCCTTTTGTGTGGATGCAGGGTGGAAGCCTGTTTACATCGGATGGTATGGCGAATTTAAATTCTGAAGAAGTTGTAAATGCATTGCAGTTATGGAAGGATCTTCTGGATTCCGGAGACTGTAATGAGACACCTGGAAGATCTGTTTCAGATATTTCAATTCTGACAAATGGAGAGACAGCAATGCAGATTAACGGCAGTTGGTCGGTTCTTCGTGTGGATTCAGAAAAGTATGGTGTTGTGCCATTACCAGCAGCAACGGCAGGAGGTGATACAGCCAGTGTTGCAGGTGGGTGGAACGTACTGGTAAGTAATCAAAGCAGTGAGGAAAAGATAGCAGGAGCCAAAGATTTTATTTCATGGATGTGGCTGAATGTAGATCATGTGACGGAATTTGATACAAAAGCCAAGTTTTCATATTGTATGAGAAACTCTGTCATTGAGGCAGGTGCGGAGGTATATCAGAGCAATCCAAATGCCATAGTATTTTCTGATGAGGTATTACAGACAGCAAAACCTGAAATTGCATTATCCGGAGAAGCAAAAGAAATTGTATCTACCATGATTCAGGATGCACTTTACAATATGAGTGCAAAAGAAGCGGCAGATATTGCACAGGAAAGTATGCTGAAATATCAGGAAGCAAACGGAGCAAGATTCGGCGGCTGAAATAACAGGAAAAGCAGACATTGCAGGCAACTAGATATTTGATTTTTGTCCTGCTGTGAATAACAGCAGGACAAGATACAGGAGGTTTGAGTTAATGTGGGAAAAAAGCATAAACGTATAAAACGGGAGACTCTGATTTCTTATCTGATGATTGCGCCAGAAATGATACTGATGCTGATTTTTATTTTCATACCGATCGTGTATGCATTTTATATAAGCCTGTTTGACTGGAATGCAATGGGAACAAAAACATTTGTCGGAATCAGTAATTATTTAAAAATGATGCAGGACTTAACTTTCAAAAGCAGTCTGCTGGTTACTGGAAAATATGCTTTGATATATGTTCTGACTGTCTATGTTCTTTCTCTTGCGGCAGCAGTTTTTGTAAACTCGATCAGAAGCAATAAGCGGCAGCAGGCATGCAGAATAGGCATATACCTGCCCAATACAGTTTCGACAATTGTCGCAGCGACCTTATGGACATTCCTGTTCAATTCAAGAAATGGATATATCAATAAAATTTTAGATGGAATAGGAGTCGGAAGACAACTCTTTCTGGGATCAAGGTCACAGGCACTGATATGTGTTGCGATTGTAGGAATATGGGTAGTTTTTGGCTACAATATGATCATCTTTTTATCGGCTTTAAAAGATGTGCCAAGTGAATATTATGAGGCAGCTAAAATAGATGGAGCAAATGCTGTGCAAAGATTTTTCAAAATAACTCTTCCATCTATAAAGGGAACGACTATTTTTGTATTGGTTACATCACTGATTGCATCCTTTCAAGCGTTTGATCAGATCAGAGTCATGACATCCGGGGGGCCGGGCAAGACAACGGAGGTAACGGTGTACTATATTTTCCAGTTGGCATTTGAACAATATAGATTTGGATATGCTTCCACGATTGCTGTGTCCTTGTCACTGATCATTATGGTGGTTACTGTCATACAGATGAAATTGCTTAGGTTTAAGTAGGTGATATAGTGAAAAAATATGGAATATTGTTAGTAAAGAGTTTGGTCGGATGTGTATTTCTGGCTTTTACATTGTTCCCGATCGTTTTACTCATAAGCAGCTCGCTTAAAATAGATACAGAAGTATTTGATTATCGGATCATCCCCAAACATATTACTCTTGATGCTTATAAGCAGGTGTTTAGAATTCTAGATATTTTTACGGGAATTAGAAACTCGTTGTTTGTGGCAACTATGGTGACGGTATTAGCCCTGATTGTACATTCGATGGCTGCTTTTGCATTTGCAAGACTGGAATTTCCAGGGAAGAAGGGAGCATTCATGTGGGTTCTGAGTACCATGATGATTCCTTTTCCGGTAATCATAATTCCTTTGTTTTTTATAATCAAAAGTCTTGGACTGGTGAATTCGCTTTGGGGCATGATACTTCCTATGGTTCCGCATGCATATGGCGTATTCCTTTTTAGGCAATACTTTATGGAAATGCCGGATTCTCTGTATGAGTCAGCCAGAATCGATGGATGTTCGGTATTTCAGACTTTTAGAAAAATATATGTCCCGCTTGCAAAGCCCATGTTTATTACATTAGGTGTATCCTTTTTTGTCACAAACTGGAATTCCTATTTATGGTCTACTATTGTAGCGCAGGACGAAACTAAATATACAATCCAAATACAGATTGCAACTTTGATGGGATCTCTGAGAATTTCATGGAACCAGATTTTAGCAGCATCTGTGATTGCGATTGTTCCGACTGTTCTGTTGTTTGGTGTACTTCAGCGTTATTATCTTGAAGGCATTAAGACAACCGGGATGAAAGAATAAATTATATTATTTATATACATAAAGGAGGATTTTTATATGTTAGGAAACGAAATGTTTAAATTTCCAGAGGGCGTTGTATCAAGATGGGCGAGTTATGAGAATCCAGATGGAGCAAAAGGCGCGGGAGGAAAGGAAAGAAATGGCAGAAAAGGGGCTGCCTGGTTTACACTGAATCCCGGTGAAGAATTTGTTTTAGCTCATGCTGAAAATACAAGTGGCGTTATTCGTCGTATCTGGATTACGATCAACGATCAGACTCCGGAGACTTTAAGGGGACTGAAACTGGAGATGTTTTGGGATGGCTGCGATAAGCCGGCAGTGAGTGTTCCTTTTGGTGATTTTTTCTGTGTTGGACTTGGAAAAGTTGCAACTTTTAAGAATGCATTATTCTCAAATCCGGAAGGACGTAACTTTAGTACCTATATTCCAATGCCATTTAAGACAGGTATGAAGATTACGGTTACCAATGAATCCAGTGTCCTGATCAAGCATTTTTATTATGATATTGATTATACTCTGGGGGACAAATTTACGGAAGATACACTGTATTTTCATGCTTACTTTAACAGAGAGAATCTTACAAACTTGAAAAAGGATTTTGAACTTCTTCCGTATGTGGAAGGAAAAGGCAGATATCTGGGAACGAATATGGGAGTAAGATGTAATACAAAATTATACTCCGATACATGGTGGGGAGAAGGCGAATTTAAGGCATATATTGATGGAGATACCGATTACCCGACCATCTGTGGAACCGGAGTGGAAGATTATATCGGAACGGCATGGGGACAAGATTATTATTATGATCTGTATTGTGGCTGTCCGGTATATGATAAGACAAATATGGAGTTATGTTTCTATCGGTTCCATGTTCCGGATCCGATCTACTTTAACAGTAATTTTAAAGCAACTATACAGCAGATCGGAGCTGTTGATAGAGATGATTATTTCCATCATGCGCAGCTGTTGTATAAAAATCAGATGGCAAATAATCAGGTGATTTCGGTGGATGGAGAACCTGTAGATTTTACCAATATTCCGATGCTGGATGGAAGACCACTTTTATTTGAAAGAGAGGATGACTGGTCTTGCTGTTCCTATTTCTATTTGGATAAACCTATGAATAATTTGCCGGAATTAATGAATGTTTCGGATCGGACAAGGGATTTGGTTGGCCGCCCTGGCTTTATGGGAAAATATCCTCAGGAAATGCCGCTTTTTGATTGATGGGAGAAAATTAGTATGGTTAATAATAAAATTAAGGTTGGAATGGTTGGAATAAGCTTTGGAATGGAGTTTATTCCGATCTATATGAAGCATCCGGATGTATATGAGATAGCGATTGCTGACACGAATTTGGAACTGATTAAAACAGCCCAGGAAAAATTTGGAATCAGCAGTAAGGATTGCTATGATAATTATGATGACATGCTGAAAGATGACGCAATAGATGCAATCCACATTGTTACACCTCCGTCTACGCATGCTGAATTTTCCATAAAAGCTCTGAAGGCAGGAAAACATTGTGGGTGTACAATCCCGATGGGAATGAGTATTCAGGAGTTGGAAGATGTCATTAAGGCGAGAATAGAAAGCCAAAAACAGTATATGTTTATGGAAACAACTGTATTTGGGAGAGAGTATTTTTATGTGAAGGACTTGCTGGATCAGGGAAAGTTTGGAAAGATACAGTATATGACATGTGCTCATTATCAGGATATGGAAGGCTGGCCTTCTTACTGGGAAGGATTTCCACCATTGATGCACCCGACACATGCAATTGGAACCTGCCTTATGTTACTGAACGACTATCCAAAAGAAGTATATGCAAAAGGCTCAGGAAGAATCAGAGACGAACTGATATCCCAGTATCATTCACCATTTGCATTTGAAGCGGCTTTTGTAACAATGGAACACAGTGATGTTGCAATAGAAATGGAACGTTTTCTTTATGGTGTCGCCAGAAGCTATTCAGAATGTTTCAGAATATATGGAAGGGACATGAGCTTTGAGTGGCAGCAGCTGGCTTCTGAGAATCCGGTTATTTATACACGCACCGGAGAAATCCAGCAGGAAATGATGGATATTGATGGTGATCCGAACAGATATAACCGAGGCGGAGAAATTGTCGAAGAAAGAATAGAAGTCCCGGATTATGGATGCAGACTGCCGGATAGTATTGCCGGATTTACAACAGAAACTGTATATAACGATGAAAATACACATCTTTCATTTAAACAGGGAGGTGGGCATGGAGGTTCCCATCCTCATATGATACATGAATTTGTCCGTGCTATCATAGAAGATAGAAAGCCTGTAGTAGATGACATTGTTGGCGCTTACTGGACTGGCACAGGGATATGTGCTCACCAGTCAGCGATGGAAGGCGGAACGGTTGTTAAAGTGCCGGAATTTAAAAAATATCTCTAATACGTAATAGAATTGTAATCAACAGAAACTGGGGAATTCCTGTAGGGGATTCCCCTTTATTCTTTTGCTGTTCCTATGGGAATAGTATTTACATTTGCACAGGCGAACAGCCGTATATTGTGCAAGTTTTTCAATAAGAAAGCATTTGCATTAGAATGCTATTTCAGGTATAATAATTCGAGTATAAGTCTGCAAAATGGGCAGACGTTTCTACCAACCGCCAAACGGGTTGACTACATTTTACGTAGTCAACCTTTTTTTATGACAATAGAATGTTCGCAGAGCGTGCATTCTATTGTTTATGAAAGAATATTTTATGGGAGGAAACATAATGTATGATGTTGTAATTGTAGGTGCAGGACCGGGAGGAATATTTACTGCATACGAATTATTAGAGAAAAGACCGGATTTAAGTATTGCTGTTTTTGAAATGGGAAATGAATTAACAAAACGCCACTGTCCGATTGATGGTGACAAAGTGAAATCTTGTATTCATTGTAAAAACTGTTCTATCATGAGTGGTTTTGGAGGCGCAGGTGCATTTTCTGATGGTAAATATAATATCACCAATGATTTTGGCGGGACGCTATACGAGTATATTGGTAAAAAATCTGCATTGGAATTAATGGAATATGTAGACAAGATCAATCTTGCTTTTGGTGGAGAAGGAACAAAACTGTATTCTACTGCAGGATCAAGTCTGAAGACACGCTGCATGCAAAATGGTTTACATTTATTGGATGCTTCTGTTCGCCATTTGGGAACAGATATTAACTATATTGTGTTGGAACATTTATATGATCATCTGAAAGAAAAGATTGATTTTCATTTCAATTGTTTCATTGATAAAGTAGAAAAACTGGATAGCGGATATCGAATCTATCATGAAGATTCCTATTATGATGGTAGAGAATGCGTTATTTCCGCAGGGCGCAGTGGAAGTAAATGGATGGAAAATGTCTGTCAGGATTTGGGCATTAATACGAATTCGAATCGTGTGGATATCGGAGTTCGAGTGGAACTTCCGGCAGGAATCTTTGCACATCTGACGGATGAATTATATGAAAGCAAGATTGTGTACAGAACCTCAAAGTATGAAGATTTGGTGCGTACCTTCTGTATGAATCCAAAAGGAGAAGTTGTAAACGAAAATACAAATGGCATTGTTACTGTTAACGGACACAGCTATGAGGATCCGGCAAAGCAGACAAATAATACAAACTTTGCGTTGCTTGTTGCAAAGCATTTTTCAGAGCCTTTCAAAGATTCTAATGGATATGGAGAAAGTGTTGCTCGATTAAGCAATATGCTGGGTGGCGGCGTGATTGTCCAGCGTTTTGGGGATTTGATCAGAGGCCGTAGAAGTACAGAAGAAAGAATCAGCGAATCCTTTACCGTTCCGACTTTAAACGCAGCGGCAGGTGATCTGAGTCTTGTCCTTCCGAAACGTTTATTAGACGGTATTATTGAAATGATCTATGCCCTGGACAAAATCGCACCGGGAACTGCAAGTGATGATACCTTACTGTATGGTGTAGAGGTGAAATTTTACAACATGGAAGTGGAGCTGGACCACAACCTGATGACTCGCCATGAAGGACTTTATATTATTGGTGATGGCAGCGGTATTACTCATTCTCTGTCTCACGCTTCGGCAAGTGGAGTATATGTTGCGAGACAAATTATTTCAAAAATGTAGAGGTGACTATGACAGAAAGAGAAAAAATGCTGGCTGGAGAATTGTATGATTGCGGAGACGAGGAACTTTTAACACAGTGGCATAAAGCAAAAAATGTTGTGATTGGAGCAGGCAGTGTTGTAACAAAGGATATTCCTGACAATGTGATTGCAGTAGGTAATCCCTGTAGAGTGATCCGTGTAAATCAATAAGTGAATTTAAAAAAAGCTAGCCCAATGTCTATGCAGATCTCTGCTGGCTGCCCCTTATCAGCATATCGGCAGCGAAACGATTCCTGCGGGAAGCGCTGGAGATCGGTGGAAGCAATCGCATCCTCTGGGGCTGTGATACATGGACCTCTGAGGAAAGTTACGGTGCTGTTTTGGCATTCCGTCGGGTGGTGTCGGAAGTGCTCTCGGAGATGTGTCAGGAAGGCTACCTCAGCTGTGAAGAGGCCTGCTATACGGCTGGACAGATCTGGCGCGGCAATGCGCTCAAGCTATTTGGCTTTGAAGACTGATGCAGGCAAGAGCAATCAGTTTGGCTGAATATCCTCATTTGTAAAATCAATATTGGTTCAGAGTTGGCGGAACCTGAGAAAACCGATGGTGTAGACTGATAACAGTCAAAGCCATCGGTTTTCTTTATCCAAATATCGTGGAGCAGATGCTGCTGTGAAAAAGAATACATAATGTTGTGGTAACAAAAATAGAAATCGGATTTCAGGGAAGTTATTTATGACAATTTATTATAGGTAAGGTATAATAAAGAACAAGAGATTCTTTTTAATAGGCATTTAGAAATTTGAAATAAGAGGAAGAATTAGATCGGTGAATGCGAATGTGATCAATGAATTGAAAAGCGGCCTGAGCGCCGCTTATATAAATGGTTCCTCTGCGGCAAATCTGGCGTATAAGCCGGCATTTGTATCGAATAATCCGGAAGAGGGGAAGAAGGTTATTTCATCCGTGGAGGATGAGCTGTTGCGCTGCGAAGAATTTCAGATCAGCGTTGCATTTATCACGATGGGCGGTGTGACACCACTCCTGCAGACATTAAAAGAGCTTGAAGAAAAGGGCGTTGGGGGGCAGATCCTTACGACAAATTACCTGAATTTCAGCGAACCGAGAGCACTTGAAAAACTCAATGGATTAAAGAATATTACATTGAAGATGTACGATGTGGAAGCAGCAGGAAATGGGTTTCATACGAAAGGATATATTTTCAAAAAAGAAGAAATTTACCGGATCATCATCGGAAGCTCCAATATGACAAGTGCGGCGTTGACGGTAAATAAAGAATGGAATACAAAACTGATTTCTACAGAAAGCGGAGAGATTGCAGAAGAAATTGTAGACGAGTTTCAGAATCTTTGGAACAGTGAGTATGCTTTACCCTATGATGATTTTTATGAAGTTTACAAAGAACGTTATAATATCGTAAAACACCAGAGAGAAATTGCCAAAAGCGAAGAAATCCTGTCGCTGGAGAAATATTCAATCAGCTGACCAGTGATGAGCGAGTAAGGCATATCATAGAGCAGTCAGAGTATTACGGATATAGCGGTGAGCGTGTAAAAGGGCTTATTTTTTGCAGTCGTGTAAAAGAGTGTGAAGAATTGTCGAGAAAGTTTAATGCACGCGGATATCGCACAGTTGCTCTTAGCGGTAAGGACAGTGAAGAAAAACGGCAGGAAGCATTTGAGAGACTGGCAATGGAGGAAACGGATGCAACGCAAGAGATGCAGCCTTTGGATTTTATTTTTTCACGAGATATATTAAATGAAGGCGTGGATATCGTTGAGGTGAATCAGGTTATTATGCTTAGGCCGACCCAGTCTCCGATTGTATTCATTCAGCAGTTGGGACGAGGACTTAGAAAGGCGCCTGGGAAAGAATACGTTGTTATTTTGGATTTTATCGGAAACTACAATAATAACTTTATGATTCCGGTAGCTTTATCAGGAGACCGTTCCTATAACGCGGATGTAATCCGCAAATATGTAATCAGTGGGAATAGTACAATACCCGGTGCATCAACGGTTCATTTTGATGAGATTTCCAAGGATAAGATATTTAAGTCTATCGACAAGATAAAAGGGATGAAAACACTGATCAAAGAAAGCTATGTTTCTTTGAAGAATCGGTTAGGACGGGTTCCGCTTCTGTATGATTTCTATGAAAATCAGGAAATTGACCCACTGGTAATTATCAGAGAATATAAAACATATGATGCCTTTATGGTGGCGATGGAACAGGGTAAATACAAGAATGTGCTAAACGAACAGGAGAAATTAACGCTGGAGTATTTGTCCAAAACAGTTCTTTCCGGAGTGCGTCCTGATGAGCTTGTAATATTAAGTCAATTGCTCCATAGAGATCATATCGCGGTGGCAGATTTTATAAAAGAGTATCAAAATACCTATGGAATTGAAATCAGCACATTCCGGGTAAAGGAAGCAGTCCAGGTGCTGCAGGGACATTTTGTAAGTAAAGAAGCAGAATATCAGAAATATTGTCAGATTGATATTCTGGAAAACGATCCGGCAGGAATGATCAAAAGACTGCAAAGCTATACGGAGAGACTTACACATATTTCTTTCTACACACAGGTAGAAGATATTATTAAAGTCGGCATTGCCAGATATAAGGAAAAATATTTACCGGGGATAAAATCGGAGGATCCATTTGTATTATACGAAAAGTATTCCAGAAGAGATGTAAGCCTTCTTATGAATTGTGGTAAGGATTTATCTTCTATTATGTATGGTATGAAACGAATTGAAAATGATGTTTTTATTTTTATTACCTATCACAAAGAAGAAAGTCAGGATGAAAAAAACTATGTCGATGGAAAACCGGATTATGCAGATGCCTTTGAAGATAATCTGATTTTTAAATGGGATTCTCAGATTGGGAAAGGTCTGGACAGTTCCTATATGAAGGATGTACTTGGAGCAGATAGAAAGCATTTATTTGTAAAAAAATCAGATGCGGAGACCAGCTTCTACTATATGGGACAATTTGATGTATTAGAAGCCAGAAATGCCCAAAAGGAAGATAATCGTGGCCGCATGCAGCCAATTACGAAGGTCACTATGAAAATGCATCATGCAGTGCGTGAGGATTTATTAAGATATTTACAGTCACATATTACGGCATAATGGTTGGAGGAATAAAAGACATGAAAACAATCAAAGTAGTTGCAGCGGTTATTTGCGACAACATAAAGGAGAAGAATAAAATATTTGCGACGGCACGAGGTTACGGGGAATTAAAAGGGGGATGGGAATTTCCGGGTGGAAAAGTAGAACCGGGAGAAACACCGCAGCAGGCTCTTGTAAGAGAAATTATGGAAGAGCTGGATACAGAAATTAAGGTTGGTGAATGGATCGATACAATCGAATTTGATTATCCGACCTTTCATCTTTCGATGGATTGTTTTTGGGCGGAGGTTACAAAGGGCCATCTTGAGTTAAAAGAGGCAGAGGCGGCAAAATGGCTCACAAAGGATCAGTTAGACAGTGTTGCCTGGTTACCGGCAGATATTACATTGATCGATAAAATTCAAGGGTATATGAAATAAGCCAGTGCAATTTGACTGGCGATAGATTCAAGGGGAAGAGAATTTTTCTAAAAAATCCAGTAATTACTGATTGATTGTGTATAGACAGTGTCATATAATAAATATACAAGAAAGAGAGGTGCTTTTATGGAAAGTATGGGAATTGTTCAAGCGAGAACACCAGAGAGCGTAAAAGAAAACGCGACAAACATTTTAGAAAAGCTTGGCCTTAATATGTCTACGTATATCAATATGGCACTGAATCAGTTGATTATACAGGAAGGAATTCCTTTTGCTGTTAAGCTGGCAAAGTCATCCTATACGGATGAAGAGAAAATAAAGGAAGTAGCCGCAACCTTAAGGATGGAAGGTCTAAAGCTGAGTGACAGTGATCTTAGTATGCTGCAGAAGATTAAAAGTGGTAACATGAGCATTGATGATGCGAGAACGAAAATATTAAGCGAGGTATAATATGCCGGATACAAAATATTGTTATCCTGATACAGATGTACTGATCAATAAGCTTGATATAAGGGATCTTGATAAGCTTCATATATTTGAACGGAAGTTGACAATGCTTAGATTGCTGGAACTGCTGGACAAACCAATAAATGGTAAATTTGATTTCAAGCATTTGCAGGCTATTCATGCTTATATTTTCCAGGATGTGTATGACTGGGCAGGAAAAGTAAGAACCGTAGACATTGCGAAAGGAAATATGTTTTGTAATGTCAGATTTATTTCAAGTCAGGCTGATGTGATTTTTTCCGGACTTAAGGAAGAGCATTATTTAGCAGGACTGGATGAGGATATGTTTATTAAGCGGCTTGCGTATTATTTTTCTGAAATAAATGCGCTGCATCCGTTTAGAGAAGGAAACGGACGCAGTCAGCGAGAATTTATTCGTTCTCTGGCATTGAAAAACGGATATTTAATCTATTTTGACAGAGTATCGGAAGAAGAAATGTTATTAGCCAGCCAGAAGTCTTTTCTGTGTGACTATGAGGATATGGAAAAGATTATAGCAAAATGTATCAAGAAAAAGTAAATATAGAACAGGGCATAAGGCCGACCGGTGAACTACTTACTGACCGGTCTTTTCTTATGCCAAAAACAACAAAATCCGACAAAAATGAACAGCCGGAAATCATGAAAGATCAGGAGGAATTTTATTATGGCATTTTTTCAGAGCGCAGTAGGAACTTTACAGACATTTGTGATCGCACTGGGAGCAGGTATTGGAATCTGGAGTTTAATCAAGGAAAGGGAGTGAATATTACGGTGCGGTGGGAATACTCAATGAATTAAAAAAAGCCATGGCAGAGTCACGATGATGATTCTGCCATGGCTTTTTTTCTTTCATAGGAAAATGCGTCCTATGAAAGAAAAACGCTCCGCAAGGATCGCACTGCGGCGGAATGGTAGAATGTCGCTTACGCGACCC
>ENA-OOXE01000938-OOXE01000938.1-human-gut-metagenome-genome-assembly--contig:-NODE-938-length-19433-cov-2.508257_pt1 | contig 19433 bp, 9 predicted proteins | sample MGYA00241585_ERZ501339 | MGnify/ENA primary metagenome ERZ501339 (study PRJEB25962, sample SAMEA1972463) | human gut metagenome | biome: human gut; feature: human-associated habitat; material: faeces...
GGCCTTGACACGGACCAAAAATCGTGTGTACATCGTTGTGCCGCAACAGCATCCGTCCGATTTCGTGCGGGAACTCGTGAAAGACTATCCCGGCGTGACGGTAAATGGAGAATTGGACGATTGCCGGGAGACGCGCACTGAAATGAAACGGTGTCCCGTCTGCGGTTATCCCATGCAGTTGAGGTACAAGAAGGCATACGGGTTGAAGTTGTGGATTTGTTCCAATGAACCGGAGATTTGCGATTTCATGACCAACAACCTGAAGGGCGGTGATTTGCCTATCCTGAAATGCGACTGTTGCAAGGACGGTTATTTGATAGTGAAAGAAGGATGGGGAGAACCGTTTTTGGGATGTACGAATTACAGGGCCGACCGGAGCGGATGCAACCGTGCGATTTCACGGGACAAGTATTTGAGGTCTGTAAAGCCGTTTTTTGATGAATGAGATACTTTTTTTACCCGGTTTTTGAAAAAACACGATTTTCTTGTCACAAAATTCCGACTCCTGCGTATTTATGTATGAAGGACTATTAAAAAGTGAGATACCATGGAACGGAAAGAAAACTGTAGCAGTGAGAATGCTTTGTATTATGCTCGGATATTGTTCGTGTGGTTTTGTCTTTTGGGACATGTGGGACATGTCGGGGCAAAACGTTTGAAAGTGGAAGTGGAAACGCCCGGGACGTTACCGGAACTGGTGGGGAAGGAAGCCAAATACAAGGTGACGGACCTGACGCTGAAAGGAACATTGAACGGGAGGGATTTGTGCTTCCTGCGCGAAATGGCCGGGAGGGACAAAGAGCGGCAATCCACACCGGGACGTTTGCGCGTGTTGGACATGCGGTACGTTTCTTTTGCCCGTGGCGGAGGAGGGTACGTAAGACACGGGGAATGGAGAGAGGTGCAGGGAGAGCATACGCTTCCGCCTTATTTGTTCAGCGAATGTGGATTGACGCATATCGATTTGCCCGAACGGTTGGACACCATCGCGGAAGGGGCTTTGGGAGCCACACGGATCAGTAGGATCGTGTTGCCGGAAAATGTGTTTGTGGGTGCTTCTGCCTTTTATGGGAGCAGCGAATTGGCGGAAGTGGTTTTCCCTCGGCAGGCGAGGGGCGTCTGGAAGGGTGCTTTCGAAGGATGTGCCAAAATGAAAACCTTGTCGTTGAATCATGTGGACTTTATCAGCGGATTTGCTTTCCAGAAGATGCCGGCCGTGGAGCGGATAGAGGTGAACGGAGACGTGGGACAACTCGACGGGTGGCGCACTTTTGCCGAATGTCCGCAGTTGAAGCGTGTGGATTTCCGTGGCGTAGTCTTGGGAACGGGAGGCCCCACGTTGCTGGCGGACTGTCCCCGGTTGGAACAGGTGGTGTTCCATGGCGATATATTGAGTACGGGTCTCGGCGCGGCAGAGCATTGCCCTTTGTTTGAAGGATATACCGTGAAAGGAAAGGTTCTGCGCAGCCAGCATAAAGACTTCGTTCCGCAAGTATCGGATGAAGAGCGTCTGGAGGGACGCGGTTTGGCCGACTTCATGAGCCGGTTCGCGCCGGTTGTACGCCGGATTTGGGCACACGGCGGAGGGGTGATGGGCTATATGAAGAAGACCTCAGCTCCTTGGTTTTATCGTTCGGCCTGTGCTTGGGCATCTGAGGGGAGAGACGAGGAGGCTTTGGCGCATTTGGACATCGCAATAAAGTTGGGATTTGCCAAGTATGACCTGATAAAGGGCGGCAAGGAGTGGGATGCCCTGCGCGGAAATTCGGAGTTTCAAGCCCTTGTGGAGACGGTGCGTGAAGTGGGGGACTACCTTTATGTGTTGAGGAAGTCCCCGGCCTATCGGGAAGATGCCCGTCCGATGCCTGCATTTACGTACCAATCGGCCACGGACAGTAATTTGGTACGTGTGCGCCGCTATTTCAATTTGGACAGTATTGCCGGTGCCGGTGACGAAATCAGCCAAATCAAGAATCTGATGTATTGGTTACATGATGCCATCCGTCACGACGGTGGTTCGGGGAGGCCGGACTGTGCACGGAACTCGATAGCCATGTATGAATTGTGCAAGCGGGAAGGGCGCGGGCTGAATTGCCGTTTTCTGGCACAGGTGCTCAGTGAGATGTATTTGGCCATGGGATTCCCGTCACGTTTCGTGACGTGCCAGTCGAAAGCGTATGACACCGACACCGATTGCCATGTCATCAATATGGTGTGGAGCCGCCAGTTGGGGAAATGGATATGGATGGACGCGTCTTTTGCGGCCTACGTCACCGACGAAAACGGTCTGTTGTTGCATCCGGGCGAGGTGCGTGAGCGGCTGATCAAGGGACTCCCTTTGGTATTGAACGAGGATGCGAACTGGAACCATAAGACCAAGCAGACCAAAGAAGGATATTTGGAGAATTACATGGCCAAGAACCTTTATATGCTCGATGCCCACCTTGAAAGCCGGTTTGAGACGGAGCCTGCTGACGGGTCGGGAAGTCCTCAAATTTATTTGGTGCCGGAGGGATTCTGGCCGTTATCCGGACATGCTACTTATGACGACCGTTATTTCTGGCAAGCTCCTTAGTTCGGTGTAAGGCTGGGATGAAGGACGTGTACATGAGCCAAGGGGCTGTTTTTTCCACGGGAAAAAGCGACCCGATTTTTCTGCGCCAAACGAAAAATCAATCTCAGGCGAACGATTTTTCGTTCGCCTGAGATTGATTTTCCGATGTCAGCCGGGTGATTTTCGGGGGAACTCCACTGCCCGAAACCGTTTCTATCGTATTTTAGGAGGATGGGCGTGGCATGCCTTGTTTTTTCTTTGAACGAAATGCCTTGTGGCGTGTATATCCTTATGACACGTGTTGCAAGTACAAACATTATTCATGGTAGAAACAGAAAGAATATGAGAAGGACGTTGATTGTTTCGTGGGCGGTGGCCGTGGCGCTTTGCGCGTCGGCACCGAAACCGCAGGAGATAAAAGGAATCGTGGAAGAGGCGCACGACTCGCTCTGGTATGCTGGCCAGGTTAAGGCTTGGCAAAGAGAGGTGGACGCAGACGAGCAGGATGAAAAGGCATGGCGCAACCTGTTTGAGGCTGCCTGGGGGCTGAATTCTTGTTCCCGTGGAAAGAACGATGGAGGAATACCCCGTATCCTGGAGCGTATGGAACGGGCTATTCCGGAGACTTATACCTATAATATATGTGCTTACCGCGCCTCCCAGGGGCCTGACAACAAGTTTGCGGAGAAGGCGATGACCCAGTTGCCGGACGATATTTCAGACCGTGGATACGATGCCGTGCTGGGATATCTTTGGATGATGGGGGAAACGGACGGGACAGGATGGAAGGCCGGGCTTTTCAATGACATCCTGCGTCGCCAGTATGAGCATGGCAAATATCCTTCGTTTATCCTTCGTTTCGGTTACAACCAGTTGCAAGGTATGGCCGAAGGCGGGCTTTTCTTTGGCAACGGCGACGCGGAGCTTTTCGACAAGCTCATGTTGCAGCGTGCGATGCGTGTGCATACGGACAAGGTGGTGGTCGTGATTCCTTTTCTGTCCATGCGGTCCTATCGCGACGCTTTGTGTCGGCAGTTGGGGATTCCGCCCTTTCCCGGGCGCGAGGTCAGAACGGAAGAAGAGTTCAAGGCGGCTGTGCAAGAGATGGTGGAATACGTCATCCGCGAATCCGGTCGTCCGGCTTACTTCTCGCCGGGTTCGCAGTGGGCCGTGCAGGGCATAGCCCGCAAACTTTATAATGAGGGATTGGTGTATCGGTACAGTGAGGAGCCTTATGACAATGTTTCGGCAGCCCAACGTCATGTAGAACGGGATTATCATTTCGATTACCTGACCGAACCGGCCTTCCGTGTGGAGACATGGTGGTCGGGGAGCGAGATGTTGCTGCTGAACTACACGGTCATGTTGGGTCCGTTGGTGCAGTCGTATAGGGAATCGGGTAATCGGGAGCGTGCCGACTGGCTTTACCGGATATTGAAAGCTTCGGTGGAGAACGGCGGGTTTTCAGCCGCGAAAAAAAAGGAGTATTTGGACTATTTGGAGAAATGGCGGTAAAAATAAACTTCAGGCCGTCGTTGCGAAAACTATCGGACGAGGAATTGATGGGACGTGTGCGGCGAACGGGTGACGAAAAGGCTTTCGATGAACTTTACCGTCGTTATGCCCGACGCCTGCACGGCTTTTTCTTCCGTATGCTGGGACGGGAAGAGCAGTTGGCAGCGGACTTCACGCAGGAACTGTTCTTGCGCGTATGGGCGGCAAGGGGGCGGTATGAATGCGGACGGGAGTTATGTCCTTGGTTTTTCACGATGGCCTATAATCTGTGCCGGAATGAATACCGTTTCCGGAATATTGCGGTCGGTTTTGCGGAAGAAGTGCGTGGCGGGCCGGAGACGTATGAGGAACAGCCGGAACTTCGGATGGACATCCGGATGTTCGACCGCGAACTTTCCGCATTGTTGGACAAGTTGCCTCCGGAACAACGTGTGTTGTTTGCTTTGCGTTATGAAGAGGAACTTACGGTACCGCAACTGGCCGAGGTAATGGGTATTCCGGAGGGTACGGTGAAATCGCGTCTTCATTATTTATTGCAATACTTAAGAAAGAAATTGAAGGTTTATGAAACACTTTGAGGAACAAGTCTCACAGGCAGCCGCCCGGCTGCGGAATGAAGAAAACAGCCGTTTGCGTGTACCGGGGAATCCACGTCGGTCCGGCGGCGTTTCCTGGGGATGGGTGGCTACGCCGGTGGCCGCCGTGGCCGGTCTGTTGTGGGGAGTGGAGTTGGGACGGATGTCCGGTGAATCTTCGTTGCAGCAGGTGTCGCAGGTGATAGATACGGTGATACGCCGCGAGGTCGTGCGTGACACGGTTTATTCCGTTCGTCCCGAAAGCAAAGTCGCATCATGGCAGGTCGGGGAGAAAGGCAAACGGAGCCGAAGAAACTGCACCCGTTCGCCGGATACAGGCGGAAAGCCGGAAACAGGGACAGGGGACGAGACTTTACAGGCGCGGACGGGGAAATGTGTTTTGGAAGACGGCATCGACTATTCCATGCTCTGGGAAGCTGTGAAAGCAGGTAAGTGACATCTTAAAGTGGATTTTTCGGTATATATTTCGGTAAAAGTCCTCTTTTTACCGTATTTTCTTTGGTTTTCATACGGACTATGGTAACTTTGTCTTCACTAATTGCCAAGTGTATTAATAGTATTTATAATTCCAAAAAAAGAAAGAGAATAATAATGAAGAGAAATCTACTTTTATCCACTTTGTTGCTGGCTTCGGCTTCGATGGCAGCGCAGGGTTTTGACGGTTCGTTCGACGAGCCTTGGGAAACCTGTTATCCTGATGGGGTAAACGCCGTTGGTTTGCAACCGAAAGGCTGGATGGCATCCAATGTGTACAAGTTCTTCCTTACGTCTGTAAAAGGTGAGCTAGTGAAGCCTGATAAAGACCGTACGGAAGACGCGAACGGGCATTCTGTGGTAATGACAAATGAGTTTGTTGGTTCTTTTGGTATAGGTGCCACCGCTCCCGGGTATATTACATTGGGTAAATCTTGGGCTTATGGAGATATTGAGGCCACGTTGAATCCCGAGTTGGAAGATACTAGTGACGGTGGTGCGTACGGAGGTGTGGAATTTACGTCTCGTCCAGATTCTTTGGTGTTTTGGGTTAAACGCACGCATGTGGCAGAGGCTCCTAATAAAGGCCCATTTAACCCTGATGAGAAAGCGTCCGTATTGTTCTATTCTTGGACGGGAAGCACAACATCGAAGGTTACTACCGGTTTGAGCACGGATAAGATAGAAGTTGATATGGTAGATCGCGAGAAAGATATCCTCGGTATGGTTACTGAAGGCGTGACAGGTGATGCCAAATTAGTAGCATTCAACGAATATTATATAGAGGAAAACATTGAGAATTGGACGCGTCAGTCTGTGGCTATTGATTATAAGTCGGATGGGAATCCGGAAAAGATGAACATCATATTCTCGGCTTCCGATTATTTCAATCGTTCGGAATTGGGTACGGGTAATGCCCTTTATGTAGATGATGTGCAGTTGGTGTACAATTCGCGTCTGAAATCTCTCGTAGTAGACGGCAAGGAAGTGAACGGATTCTCCGACGGTGTGTTCGATTACCAACTGCCTGCCGACTTGCAGGGTAAGGACATCGTGGCTACGGCTTTCGGTAAGGACGCGACAGTGGAAACCGTTACGGAAGGCAATGTGACGACCATTACGGTGAAGGATGAAACGGCTATGGGTGAAAAGGTAAACACTTACACTTTGATGTTTAAGGGAGTGAGTGCCGAAATCCAGTTGCCTGCCGAGATTCCGGCGTTGACTTATGGCGACGAGGTGGATGGTTTGGGCTTTATTTCCAATAATACTAAGGACGCTTTGGCGTACAGCTTCTCCAAGGAAGGCGTGCTCGAAGTGGGCGAAGACGGAAAGGTTCGTGCTGTCGGTGCGGGCGAGGTCGTAGTGACCGCCAGCCAACCGGGTAGCGATGATTTCACTCCGGCTGAATCCGAACCCATGACATTGACCGTGGCTAAAGCACCGCTCAACGTGTCATTGGCCGATGATGCTTGGACATGGCGCGGTATAGCTGTGTCTACGTCTAACATGGACAAGGGGAAATGCCATTATATTTTCGTTTATGACGGGTGGAAATGGAATGATGCAGAAAAAGGCGCTTCTGAGGTTTTGTCCAAGTTGCCCACGGTATCGGCATCTGCGCCGAAAGATGCGGAAGCTGTAGGTAGCGAACGTGCGGCTAAGTTGAGTGGCGGTGCGGCAGAGAACTACGATTTGAAATTTGCCGAAGATGCGAAATTCAAGGTGGTAAAGAATAAGGTAGGCGTGTATGTCAAATACGGTAGCAACACTTTATCTACGGCTTACGATGACGAAAAATATCGTACGGTAAACGCCGCTGTGGGACAAGAAGAATATATCTTCACGACCGGCTATTCTGATGTGGTGTATGATGATGAGGACGTTTTGGCGGCTTTGGCCACCCAACCCGAAGTGGTGTGCAACGTGAACAAGGATGCCGTTGTGGGCGACGAGTTCCCGGTATCAGTCAAGTTGCCCGAAAAAGTTTCTTTCGACAATTTTGAACTTGTCAGCATTGTGCCCGATGTGGCCAAGCTTGTTATGGCTGAGAGCCCGGGCATTACGGTGACAGTGCCTGAGACGGTGACTTACGGTGATGAATTTACGTTGGTGACCAACGAACACGGGATTACGTACAATAGCACTGTCTTGACTTCCGGGGTGGTAAGCATGACTACAAAAGGCGTGGTTACGGCCAAGAAAGCCGGAAAGGCGGAACTGGTAGTGACTACGACAGCTAAGACGATAGACGGTGTGGATTATGGTGCCACTACTACAAAGGTTGCTTTCGACATCCAGAAGGCTGCCCTCACTATCAAGGCCAACGATGTGGAGGTCAATCTAGACGGTGACCTGCCCGAGACGTATGAACTCGTGTATGAAGGGCTCGTGAACAAAGACAAGGCTGAGACGGTATTTACCGACATGCCCGTGGCTACGGTGAATTTGCCCGAACCGTTGACGGCCGGCACTTATCCCATCAAGGTGTCCGTGAGCGAAGAACCGGAGAATTATGTGGTGACTACGGTAGACGGTACATTGACTGTCAAGGACGGTTCTTCCGTTGCGGGTGTGAGCAGTAAGAATGACAAAGTGGCTTATGCCAATGGCAACCTTTACGTTCCTTGCGGCGGACGCGTGGAAATATACGCCCTGACAGGAGCTTTGGTCGGTCGGTATGAAGGCGCTGTTATTCCGGTAGCTTTGCGTACTAATACATTATACATCGTGAAGACCCAAAAGGGTGCTTTCCGTTTGTGGGTGAAATAAGTTAAGACGTGTCGGCTTTAGATGCCGTACACGTATAATAATCCCCTTATTCTTTCTCTTTCCGGATTGGAGAGGATGGAATAAGGGGATCTTTTTTTAGTCGCGGCGTTCGTTATACACGCCTATTTCATTCAGGTACATGCGTTCGTTTTCGTTCTTCTTGGTGAAAGTGACTTTGACTTTGTTTCCCCAGACTTCATCGAAGCGGTGCACTTTTACTTTTCCGTCTTTCGGAGTCACGGGAATCTCATGCCAAACTCCGTCTTTGAGGTAGTGCACGCGATAGCTGCTGAAACTCTGGTTATCATCCACCAATGAAATCATGTTGAACGGGCGCGTGCGTTCAAATTCCACTTCGTACCATGGTTCTTTGATTCTCGGATTGGAATGCCAGGCCGATCCGAAGTTGTCGTCGTTTCCGAAATCCATGATGAAGGAATCGTAACTCCAACTGGAATTGGCCGGACGGTGTTTGGCGATGTTTTCTGCCGTAATCGGACGTTCGTATTCGCCCAACGTCATTTCGCCACTTTCTTTTCCTTTCCAAAGGCGGCCGATTTCCTTCAACGCCTCCAAGGCATTGTCGTCAATCAATCCGTCCCGGTTGGGTGACACGTTGAGGATGAAGGTGCAGTATGCTTTGTTGAAAGGTATCAGGTTCTCGTTGACAATCCATTCGGGCGATTTCACGTCCGTTGTGGGGAAGTCGCTTTTCCAGAACCACGACGAGTTCAGCGGCAGGCACGACAAGGCCGGCATCCGGTTGGTGTCTTTGGAAATGTGTTGTCCGGCATTCTGTTCGAAGGACTTGATGTCGGTGTAGAACAATGCGTCCTGTGGGTATTTGGCAGAGTTCAAGTCCATGACGAGGCAGTTCGGCTGGAGCTGTTTGATGAAGTGATAGATGTCGTCGAACGGGACTTCTTCGTATGAAATGCGCGACCAAGGAGCGTCCCAACCGTCGATGATGAGGGCGGAAATGGGGCCGTAGTTAGTCAGCAGCTCCTTCAATTGATTTTTAATCAAATCTATATGGTTGCGGTTGATAAATCCCGGACGTAAACGATGGTGCGTGTCGAGGATGGAATAATATAACATCACGTCCAACCCTTTTTTACGGAAAGCGTCTACGTATTCCCGTACCACGTCTCGTTTCAGGGGACCGTTCATGACGTTGTATTCCGTAGTCTTCGTGTCCCAAATGCAATAACCACTGTGGTGTTTTGTGGTCAGGCATCCGAATTTCATTCCTGCACTAAGGGCTGCTTCGGCCCATTGGTTACAGTCCAGTTTCTTCGGGTAGAAGGTTTCGGCCGGCATGTCGGGGGCGGGCCAGTCTTCGTCCACGAATGAGGGCATGTTGAAATGGATGAACATACCGAACTTCTCGTTGACGAATTTCTGTTGCATGGCTTTCAGGTTGTCTTGGGCGAGGACCGAGCCACACACCGTACAGGCCAACATGAGCAGCATGCTTCTTAAACTTTTGTACATAAATGATGAATGTTTTTAATGGTTATAAAAAAATAGTTTCTTTCTCAAGCAAAGGTATGTATTCCGCAGCTTTCAAAAAGTTGATGGATGCTTCAAATAATGTAATAGCTGCACCAAAACGGGGGAAGAGAAAAAGAAACGTACACTTCCGCCCATTGGATAATATGGTTTTATCTGCGGAAGTGTACGTGAATCTGTTTGTGAAAGCGGTTATAAGATTACTTTGAAAGTTTGTGTCTTATGTCCAATGTCGGCTTTTATGAGATAGACCCCGCATCGGGGGATATCGATTGTTCCGCTGTCGTCGACTGTCATGTGGGAGATGGTGGTGCCGGTTTCGTCCATGACGGTCAGGGTTGTGCTTTCGTTCACATGGTAATGCAGTTTGCCGTTTGCACCATATATCCGGACGCCGGGGAGCATATATTCCTCTACGGAGCTGACGGACGGGTCGAAACGGGACAGTGTGAACGCTCCGCCCCTCTTGCCGTTGTCGATGGCCTGTACGCCCCATTCATATGTGGCTTCCTCGTCGTCTATGTACATGGAGTAGACGGTCGTCGAGATTTGTCCCGAGATTTCCCCAGTTTTGATGAAACCGGTCTGCACGTCTGCCGGCACGGTCATGAAGAATTTGTCTGAACCCGACTTTTTCAAATACAGGTTGTACTGCAAGGCTTCTTGGGGAGTGACGTCGTCCGAAGCTGCGTCCCAACTGAAAGTGACCATCTTTGTGGCTTGGTCGTAGACGGCTTTCAGGTTTTGGGGAGCGGTGGGGGCTTCGTTGGAGACGGCTCCCGCGTCGGACGACGTGTTCCGGTAAAGTTCGGTGGCGCATTCGCGTGAACATACGTCGCTATGCGCCCATCCCATGTTCCAGGCATCCAGATAACCGTCGTTGTCGAAATCTATCAAGTGGTTATTACCATGGGTTACACGATCGAATGTCCAAGGAGATGCCGTGTCGTACCATCCGCCGCAGGGCTTGAAGCAGAAATCTCCCCGGTTCAGATAAAGCCAAGTCGTGATTTCATGGCTTTCGCCGTGTCCGCCTGCTAAGATGTCCGGCAGTCCGTCATGGTTCACGTCGCCGAACGAGGGGGTAGCCCCGTCTACTCCTTCAAATCCGCAGAACAAATCGTCCAACATTTCAAATGTCCGTCCGCCTTTATTGCGGTACACATAGAATGATTTGGCATTTTGCCCTTTCGTGGCAGAATACCCGGTGACCACGATGTCCGTCCACCCGTCGGCGTTCAGGTCGCAGGGGAAACAAGACGAATCGTACGATCCGTACAGGTATTGCCCGTTTTCAGAGAAAGTACCGTCGCCATTGTTCCAGTAGATGCGGAGATTACCTTCGCCCGGGCCGTAACCGGATGAAATGATATCCAGCCAACCGTCGTTGTCCATATCGGCAAAATGTACCGAACCTCTTGATAGCCCCGTGAAGGGTTTGTCGCCGTCCAGAGGGGTTTCTTGTCGGATGAACCCTTTCCCTTTATTGTTTTTATAGAGGTAAAGCACGCGCCGGTCGTGGTGTACGACGGGCTTGCCGTTTTCATCCGTGATTCCGTCTGTGTCTTCGTAGTCGTCCAGTCCGGCGATGACGAGGTCAAGATAACCGTCTTTGTCATAATCGCCCACGGAGACGTAGTGGCGCGACCGTCCGCCGTCCAGCGAGCCGTAGATAGGAGAGATTCCCATGAGATTGCTTTCCGGTGTGGCTTGATTTACTTCTTCAAAGACATATTTTCCGTCCGGTCCGATTCCTTTGTTCTCGTACAGATAGGCGACCACATCGTCGAGGTCATTTTCATAGTTCATGGATTTCACTCCGGGTACGAACAAGTCCATTAAGCCGTCGTTGTTGTAGTCGAACCATGTGGGGCAAGCATAATATACCACATCGAAGGGACTGTCCAGCTTCTTGAATGTTCCGTCTTCTTGATAGTCATACAGGGTGGAGAACTTTTTCCGCGAGGTTATCCGTTGGTGTTCGTTGTTGCCGGAATAAGTGACTTCCAGGAATCCGTCGTTGTCGTAGTCGCCCCAAGCTGCGTCGGAGCGGTCGGTGGAGTGGAGGAACTGTCCGCGGACGATGGCCGTGGCCGCTTGCTCGTCCGGTACGGGGTATTTCACTTTTTCAAATACCGGTTCTGTCGGATTGCCCGGTTCCGGAAACTCGGTAAAGTCTTTGTTCGTGAATTCGTCATACACCTCTTTATAATGGAAATCTGTGGCTGAAAACGCCGAGATGCCCACGTCTACGATTTGGTCGTAACCGGTTTGAATACATTTCACGGCTATCAGGTTCCAACTGTTCGGTTTGAGGGTCTGGCGTGCTTCGTCGGAGATGTCGTAAGGAATGTAATTGGAAACAGAACCTTTTTTCGTGGCGGCCCAAACTCCGTTGATATAGATGAAGATGTCGTCGTCATGATAAATCATGAAGCGCATGCAGTCGATCATTTCTTGGGTGACATCACCCAAGTAGAACCAGCGGCGCAGGTAGATTTGCTCAGTTGTCCATGGTATTGAAATGATGCCCTGAGTAGTCCATACGGAACTCCTACCGAACGCTGCGGTACCTTTGGGCCACAGGCTGTCGTCGAACTCTTTGGCGAACCAATATCTCGGTGCATTGTCTTCGGTGATGAACTTCCATTTGTATTTATGTTCCTTAGCGGTCGATACGACGGTCTGTACTTTCACATCACTATGAGGCATATTGATGCATTCTAATATTTTGTTTTTCAAATCCCCTGTGGGTGAATATGGTTTCAATATGCGCCGGTCATAAGTGTAGATACCGTTTTTCTCAATTTCCACGTCCGACAACTGTGTGTAAACGGCTGCATTAAGTCCATAATAATAATGGTCTTTGATTTTGTCTGCCAAGTCGTTGAACATGACAGTAAAGTCTTCCGGTGTTTCCACTGTCGTGTAGCCGAAGTCACCGCCCGGCCAGATATGTCCGGGTACTTTTAGTGTGATGCCCCCGTATTCGCCGTTGACGCAAGCACGTTTTTGGTCGATCGGACAAGATGGATAAGGATAGCTGTGAGAGTCCTTTATGTCACCGATTTCGGCATCGTTCCATCCGCTGGCACAGCAGACAAGACTTTGCGGACTGACTTTGTCGATGACTACTTGCGTCATCCGTTCGGTGTCGAACTGTCCCCACCCCTCATTGAATACGACCCATTGCACGATGCTCGGATGGTTTTCGAAAGCATCTATGATGCGGACGGCTTCCTCTTCGAAGGTTTGCCTTGCGAAGGCTTCGTGTCCTTCTGGAAGGTTCGGACTGGGCAGGTCTTGCCATACCAGTATTCCTTCACGGTCGCAATGCATGTACCAGCGTGACGGCTCCACTTTGATGTGTTTGCGTATCATGTTGAAGCCAAGTTCTTTCATCGCTTTGATGTCGAACAGGAGGGCTTCGTCGCTGGGTGCCGTGTACAGTCCGTCGGGCCACCAACCTTGATCCAGCGGTCCCATTTGGAATATTTGTGTACCGTTCAGGAAGATACGCGGTGTGCCGTCTACGTTTTTCACTTCAATTTTGCGCATGCCGCAATAGCTTTTTACGGCATCGGTTTGTTGTCCTCCCGAGGATAGTGTGATGTTGAGGTCGTAAAGGTAGGGACGTTCCGGCGACCACAGTTCCGGAGCGTTTACAGGCAAGGTGCATGGGGTGCCTGTGGCTACGCCTTGCAATGAAGCCACAGTGTTACCGTCTGGGTCTGACAACCGGATGTCGGCAGTGGCTTCGCTGTCTCCAGTGGCGTTCACTTGCAGTTTGAAGCAGGAATTGTCCACGTCCGGTTCGATAGACAGTCGGGTGATGTGTACCGGATTCACCGGTTCGAGCCAAACCGTCTGCCAGATGCCGCTGACCGGAGTGTACCAGCATCCCCACTTGTTCAAGGCTTGTTTGCCTTTAGGTTGGCCTTCTGCTCCCGTATTGTCATGGATATAAACGGCTATTTCCTGTTCGCCTCCGTCCGTTAAAGCAGAGGTGATGTCGAAATAGAACGGGTCGTAGCCTCCGGTGTGACTGCCCACTTTCTTACCGTTCACGTAGACCGTGGCTTCCCAATCCACGGCATCGAAATGCAATAGGATGTTTTTCCCTTTCATGCTTTCCGGTATGGTCAGGGTTCGCTTGTACCAATAACATTGGTTGTCGCTTTCTTCCATGATGCCGGAAAGGGCGGATTCGATCGGGAAAGGCACCAGAATCTTCTTGTCGTACGTAAAGTCTGCTTGGTATGCTTCTCCCTCTACGGCCTTTCTCAAGTCCCAGACTCCGTTTAGGTTGAGCCATTCTTCCCGTTCCATTTGCGGACGGGGATATTCGCCGAGTACGTTGTTGATGTCTATGGTTTCGCTCCACGGGGTCATCATCGGCCCCTGTTTCATTTGCCATTCTACGGCATTTGCCGCCTGTATGCCGACAAGGCATAGCAGACTGCTATATATCAGTTTTTTAAGTTTCATATCATTAGAAATAAGAAAGGTGCGGGCAGGATGCTGCCCACACCTGTTCGGTTGTGTTTATCTTACAATAAGTTTTAAGGTCGTAGTGTTACGGTCTGTTCCTGTGGCTTTCAGAATATAGATGCCCGGAGCAAATTGACCGAGAGTGTTCGTGCCGGAAGGCAAGTCTTTGCGAGCCATGTTCGTGCCGTTCACACTATACAGGTCGATGTGAATGTCGCAAGCAGAATGAACCACGATACGGTTTCCGGCGATGTATGCCTGAATGCTTTCCGTGTTGTCGAGCGTCTGGCGGATATTATCCGGGTTCTTCCCCGGATCCAAATACAATCCGTAGATATTGGCTCCGATGTTGTCGCGGTCAGGCAGGTTGTAGACTACGTATAAGTTGTGTACACCCTCTACATAACTCAACGGCGCACTTGTCGTGAGTTTGTTGCTCCACGCGCCGGTACCTTGTGCTCTGACTACAGCCACCGGCTCACGGCCTTCGAGCGCGCTGTGCAGTTCGTCCAGATTCGTCACGGTGGCCCAGTCGATGTCATCCAAATCCACGTATAAAGAATAATTAGCTTCCTCCTTGGTGCTGCCGATGTAGGTCTTGTCGCAAGAGGCGTTGATGAATACGTCTTTATAGTAACCGTTCTTGAAGTCGATGTTTTGGTACATTACCACAACGCCGGCTTTGGTGTAACCTATGTTGCTTCCTTCGCATCGTGCATCCCCACTGATAGGCTTGATGACTTCCCATTGTATGCCTTGGTTGATGTCTGTTCCCTCTGTGGCACCGTTTTCTCCGGTTGTGGTGAACATAACAGCATTTTCAGAAGGTTGTACATCCTCATATACCACTCCGCAATCCGGATTTTCAAACCAGACGGAATCCTTGACCAATTCGATTTTCTGCAGGTTCGTGGCATCTCCCCACTTTATATACAGATAGTGGCTACCCGTCACCGCTTTTAACGTAGTGGCTACCGGCGTAAAGCTGTTCCATTCCTGTATATTGATGCCTGTCCATGTTCTGGCCACCATGTTTTCCGGTTTTACTTCGTCGATATAGAACTCCATGTATTCCGTGTATCTTTCACCGTCGTGACCGATATAGGCTACCAGTTGTTGGAATTCTCCGTTGCCGAAGTCTATTTCTTCATTGGATTTGACGATGAATCCGTCGTTTGTACTTCCCCAGCATCCCGTTTCTTCGTTGTATTTTGCATCCTTGTAGGGGTCTTCTTCCGGATTTTCCGGAACTTCTACCGCCCTCACGAGAGCAGAACCGTCGATAACAGTGGTCAGTTCTTCGTATCCTTCCATTTCGCTGGGCCATGGTTGCAAACCTTCCTCTTCTTCTGGTATAGCTTCTTCGTAGAATTTTACGGAACGCAAGTTTCCATTTCCGACACGGAAAGTCAGCCATACTTTCTGTTTACCGGTAGGACGTGCAAAACCGTCTTCCTCTTTCATGTTTTCGGCAAACATATCGAACTGGTGATAACCGAAAGTTCTTTCCACCCTGATTTCATTGAACGGGACGGCTTCTTCCGGAGTCGCGCCGGCGCTGAGTACGACGTATTTGGCTTCACCATACGTACCCCAACCGTTGGCAAACTCCACACCGGTAGCCTGATAGGCGTTTCCGTCTGTTCCGAAATCCACCTCTCCCAATCCGATGACGGTGTTTTCGCTGGTGTTACCTATATTTCCGTATCCCACGTCAAAAGACGCGTCTGTCACCAATTCGATGTTTTCCGCATTGCTCTTCATGAGCGGGATGAACAAGTCGCCGGTAGCAGGTTGAGGCTCTTCCGGGTTCTGTCCCGGATCCAGATACAATCCGTAGATGTTGGCACCGATATTGTCCCTGTCGGGCAAATTATAGACCACATATAAATTATGTATGCCTTCCACATGGCTTAACGGGGCGGTAGTGGTGAGTTTGTTGCTCCACGCGCCGGTACCTTGTGCCCTGACCACAGCCACCGGCTCACGGCCTTCGAGTGCGCTATGCAGCTCGTCTAAGTTCGTCACGGTGGCCCAGTCGATGTCATCCAAGTCTACGTATAAAGAGTAATTAGCCTCTTCTGTGGTACTGCCGATATAGGTCTTGTCGCAAGAAGCGTTGATGAATACATCCTTATAGTAACCGTTCTTGAAGTCTATGTTCTGGTACATTACCACTACGCCGGCTTTGGTAAAACCGATGTTGCTGCCTTCGCACTTGGCATCCCCGCTGATGGGCTGGATTATTTTCCAGGCAGTTTCGCCCAGCGAAACGTCTCCGCCTTCCGTAGCTCCGGACTCACCTTTGGTCACGAATACCACAGCATTCTCCGACGGTTGTGCATTGTCGTAAACGACTCCGCAGTCCGGATTCTCATACCAGACGGGTTCTTTGACCAAATCTATCTGGTGAAGGTTCGTGGCATTGCCCCATTTCACATACAGATAATGGCTGCCCGTCACCTCTTTCAATGTAGTGGCCACCGGTGTGAACTTGTTCCATTCCTGTATATTGATGCCTGCCCATGTCCTGGCCACCATGTTTTCCGGTTTTACTTCGTCGATATAGAATTCCATATATTCCGTGTATCTTTCGCCGTCATGCCCGATGTAGGCCACTAATTGTTGGAAATCTCCGTTGCCGAAGTCTATTTCCTCGGTGGATTTGACGATGAATCCGTCGTTTGTTCCGCCCCAACATGCCGTATTTTCATCGTATTTGGCATCTTTGTAAGGGTCTTCTTCCGGATTTTCCGGTACTTCTACCGCTCTTTCAAATGCGGCAGCTTCTATGGAAGTCGTGATGTCTCCGTAGCCTTCCGCTTGGTTGGGCCAAGGCTGTACGCCTTCCATTCCTTCGGAGATGGCGTTTTCATAGAACTTCACCGAACGCAGGTTGCCTTGTCCGCCCCGGAAAGTCAGCCACACTTTCTGTTTACCGGCGGGAAGGACGAATCCGTCTCCTTTGTCCATATTCTCGGCAAACAGTTCAAACTGATGGTAACCGTAAGTGCGGGTCACGGTCATTTCGTTGAACGGGACAGCTTCTTCCGCCGTGGCTCCGGCACTGAGGACTACAATCTTCTCCTCGTCATAGCTGCCCCATCCATGGGCGAACTCCACTCCGGTGGCTTTGTAGTTTGTTCCGTCTGTACCGAAATCCACTTCCCCCAAACCGATGACGGTTTCCGTCGAAGTGTTCCCGATGCAGCCGTAACCTACATCGAAACTCGCATCTTTGACTAATTCAAGATGAGATGCGTTGTTTTTCATGAGCTCGATGACCCAATCGTCGGCCATCGCCTGACTTGCCCCGAACAGGGACAATACTCCAAAGAGTAACGTGTTTTTTCTCATTGTGATTAATTGTTAAATTATATGGTTAAGTTGTAATGAAGTCCCGCAGGCATGATTTGATGTACAGTGCGGCCGCCCCATACCGTCGGAGAATCATGCTGCGAAACCTGTTTCTATAGGGTTATCAAAGATTTCGACGCGATAAATTTACATTTTTATAAGAGCGAAAGAAGATAATAAATACGTCAAATAGTAATATAATTGAATCAATGACCGCTTTTTTATACAGGTTGCAGCATTTGCTTTGTTTTTTATGGGCTTTTATATTACCTTTGGCAAATAAAAACAGAGATATACATGAAAGCAAAGATAGATTGCATATTGGACTTCCTGAAAGATGTGGCGGCGCATAACGACCGGGGATGGTTTGCAGAACACAAAGGGCAGTACGAGGAAGCGCGCGGACTTTTCGAGGAGATGGTGCAGGCACTTATCCATCGTATCGCGGTATTTGACGGTAGTGTGGTCCACCTTACGGTGAAGGATTGTACGTATCGTTTTTATCGCGACACCCGTTTCTCGGAAGACAAATCGCCTTATAAGCGTCATTTCGGAGCCTATATCAACGCCTGCGGCAAGAAGTCCTGTCATAGCGGTTATTATTTCCACCTTCAGCCCGGCGAATGCTTGCTGGCCGGTGGGGCATGGTGTCTGCCTTCGCCGATACTGAAAGCTGTCCGTCAGTCCATCGTGGACGAGGTGGATGAATTCCGCTCTATTGTGGAGGCGGCAGATTTCAAGGCGGCATTTCCCGTCATAGGCGAGTCTCGTTTGAAAACCCTTCCTAAAGGCTTTCCGAAGGATTTCCCTTATCCGGATTATCTGAGGCCGAAAGATTACTCCGTTTGCCACACGGTGCCGGATGATTTCTTCCGTGATGAAAACTGGTTGGACCGTACGGCCGGGATTTTCGAGTTGATGAAGCCCTTCAATGATTTTGTGAACTATACGATTGACGAATGCGAGTGAATCGTAAGATGCTGAACTGGCGATTATATTTAACTTGAAAATAAAGAAAATATGAATGTAGGAGACAAGGCGCCCGAGGTGCTGGGCGTAAATGAAAAAGGAGAACGGATTTTATTGAGCAACTACCGTGGAAAGAAAGTGGTGCTTTATTTTTATCCCAAGGACAATACGTCGGGCTGTACGGCCGAAGCTTGCAGCTTGCGCGACAACTATTCTGCGCTGAAGAGTAAAGGATACGAGGTGATCGGGGTCAGCGTGGACAGTGCAGATTCGCACAAGAAGTTCATAGAGAAACATGAGTTGCCTTTCACGTTGATTGCCGATACGGACAAGTCGCTGGTCAATGAGATGGGCGTATGGGGAGAGAAGAGCATGTATGGCCGCAAGTATATGGGGACTTTCCGTACCACCTTTATCATTAATGAAGAAGGAGTGGTTGAGAAGGTCTTCTCTCCGAAAGAAGTCAAGACCAAGACGCACGGTGAACAACTGCTTGCGTTGTAGATGGCATAGCCGAAGTTACGGCCGCCCTTCCATATACCTATTATATATATGGGAGGGCGGCCGTTTTTTTAGTCAAGGCCGGAGAAACGGGTCAGCGGTTCAGGTAATGCCGGGCCACTTCGAGGGCCGTATGGATATTGTCGCAGATGTTTTTCTTGCCGAGCAGTTCATAGAATCCGCTTTTCTTGAGGGCTTCGTGCACTTTCGGATTAACTCCGGACAGGATGATATGCACCCCTTCGCGATGGCTCATCTCGCACAGGTTGGTCAGGTTATGGATACCCGTAGAGTCGATGAACGGAACTTTCCGCATGCGGATGATGCGTACCTTAGGCTGTTCCTTGGTTTGTAGTACGACCTCTTCAAACCGGTTTGCAATGCCGAAGAAGTAAGGGCCGTTGATTTCGTAGACCTCCGTGTGGTCGGGAATATGCAGATGCTCTTCCGAAATCACGGTGCCGTCGGCATCGGTAGGGATGATTTCATCCTTAAAAAGGTTTACTTCCGTGGTTTCCATGACCCGCTTGATGAACAACAGGCAGGCCAGCACCAGTCCGAACTCAATGGCCACGGTCAGGTCGAATATCACGGTGAGGAAGAAAGTGATGAGCAAGACGGCCACATCGGACTTAGGATTGCGCAAAAGTTCCCTGAACGTCCGCCAACCGCTCATGTTATAGCTCACGATG
>ENA-OOXE01000940-OOXE01000940.1-human-gut-metagenome-genome-assembly--contig:-NODE-940-length-19363-cov-2.368966_pt1 | contig 19363 bp, 14 predicted proteins | sample MGYA00241585_ERZ501339 | MGnify/ENA primary metagenome ERZ501339 (study PRJEB25962, sample SAMEA1972463) | human gut metagenome | biome: human gut; feature: human-associated habitat; material: faeces...
GGCCGCCACATGTCTAACCACTTCTCTAAGATGGAATGGCATATCGAGAACGTTTCTTCCGCTACGGCGACTCACGATCTCCATGCCGCCGGCGTGGCACGGGCGATGGTTTACTATGGACAGAAAGGCGTAGCGATTACCTCGCACGGTGAATCGGCCGCTTCCGAAGGCTATGTGTATGAGGCAATCAATGGCGCCAGCAATGAGCGACTGCCGGTTATCTTTGTCTTCCAAGACAATGGATATGGTATCTCTGTCCCCAAAAAGGACCAGACGGCCAATCGTAAAGTTGCCGATAACTTCTCTGGCTTCAAGAATTTACGTATTATCCATTGCAATGGAAAAGACGTGTTCGATTCCATGAATGCCATGACCGAGGCCAAAGAGTACGCGATCGCCAACCGGACTCCCGTAATCGTTCAGGCCAATTGCGTACGGATAGGCTCCCACTCAAACTCCGATAAACATACCTTGTATCGTGATGAGAACGAGCTTACCTATGTAAAATCCGCCGATCCTTTATACAAATTCCATCGCATGCTGATTCGTTACGGACGTTTCACCGAGGAAGAATTGAAAGAGATCGCGGATCTAGCGGCTAAAGACCTGAAAGCCGCCAATCGGAAAGCGATGGCCGCCCCCGATCCCGATCCGTCTACCGTCAAGGATTACGTCCTTCCGGAACCTTATCAACCTCAAAAATACAAAGAAGGTGTTCAAAACGAGGAAGGAGAGAAAGAAACGCTAGTTATGGCGATCAACAAGACGTTGAAAGCGGAGTTCCGGCACAACCCGGATACGTTTATCTGGGGACAGGATGTAGCCAATAAAGAAAAGGGTGGCGTATTCAACATCACCAAAGGCATGCAGCAAGAATTCGGTATCGAGCGAGTCTTCAACGCCCCTATCGCCGAGGATTATATCGTAGGGACAGCGAACGGTATGTGCCGCTTTGACCCGAAGATCCATGTAGTGATCGAGGGCGCGGAATTCGCCGATTACTTCTGGCCGGCCGTCGAGCAATACGTGGAATGTACGCATGAGTATTGGCGCAGCAACGGGCAATTTACCCCAAACATCACTTTGCGCCTAGCCTCCGGAGGCTATATCGGAGGAGGACTTTATCATTCCCAGACCATCGAGGGCGCATTGACCTCACTACCCGGTGCCCGGATTGTTTATCCCTCTTTCGCGGATGATGCCGCCGGACTGTTGCGGACGAGTATGCGTTCTAAAGGCTTTACGCTCTATCTGGAACCGAAAGCGCTTTACAATGCGGTAGAAGCCTCCACCTTTGTCCCCGAGGATTTCGAGGTTCCGTTTGGGAAAGCCCGTATCCGCCGTCCGGGAAAAGATCTGACAATCATCACTTATGGCAATACGACCCATCTTTGCCTCAACGTAGCCGAGCTTCTTTACAAGGAGAAAGGCTGGGAACTGGAGGTTATCGATCTTCGTACCTTGATACCATTGGATAAAGAGGCGATCTTCAACTCGGTGAAGAAAACCAGTAAAGTATTGATCGTACATGAGGACAAGGTCTTCTCTGGCTTCGGAGCGGAAATTGCCGGCATCATCGGCTCGGAACTATTCCAGTACTTGGATGCTCCGATCCAACGGGTAGGTTCCCTATTCACTCCGGTTGGTTTCCATCCGGTCTTGGAACGGGCCATCCTCCCCAACGAGGAGACCATCTATCATGCGGCAAAAGAACTGCTGCTTTATTAGATCCACATTCGTTAAATCTTTAAAAGCATCATAATGAAAACAGGATTATTTTACGGAACGGGCACAGAGAAAACAACCTTTGTCGCCAATAAAATAAGAAAAGCTTTCGGGGAGGATCAGATCGATATCATCCCTGTTGAAAGCGCATGGAAAAGAGATTTCGAGGCTTACGACCATATAATCGCAGGAACCTCTACTTGGTTCGATGGCGAGCTTCCCACCTATTGGGACGAGATCATCCCGGAACTGGTCACTTTAGACCTTAAAAATAAGAAGGTCGCTATTTTCGGTCTTGGAGATCAAACGAATTATCCGGATAATTTCGCCGATGGAGTCGGCATATTGGCGGACGCTTTCACCTCCTGTGGGGCGACTTTAGTAGGCGAGACCTCTTCGGATGATTATTTTTTTAATGCCTCCAAAGCCTTGAAAAATGGCAAACTACTAGGCTTAGTCCTCGATTTGGAAAACCAACCGGATCAAACCGACAAACGAATCGAGCGATGGGTGAAGCAATTGAAGGAGGCGTTTGGATAAAGAAGAATGCATCTTAAACTCGTAAACGAGAACTAAACAGAAAGCGTAACGAATCACTCCACGGGTTTGTTACGCTTTCAGTCTATACGCCTGTCTTTCATACACATACTGTGCCAGCATCTGCCATCGCCTTGGCACAGCTGTGCCACACTGATGGCATACCCGTGCCATAGTGATGGCAAGCCCGTGCCACGCCGATGGCAAAGCTGTGCCACCTAGATGGCAAACATACTTTATTAGCGAGACGCTAATTAGTTAAACATTTGACTAATCCAAGAAAAAACGCTATCTTCGCGCCCAGCAAGTTTAAAAGAATTATAAGTAATGGTAGAAGGTAAAGAATTCCGGGAACTTATGTTACAAGTTGTCCGCACACGCATGGCATTTCGTCGGTCTATGCAACGAACGCTGAAAAAGAACAACGCCGGTATAACATTTGAGATGCTTCAAATCTTGAGTTGCCTATGGCACGAACAAGGCACCCAACAGGTCTTGGCAGAGAGAACGGCAAAGGATAAGGCTTGTCTGACAAACCTAATGAACAATTTAGAGAAGAAAGGCTACGTCCATCGGAAAGAAGATCCCGAGGACCGGAGGAACAAACTGGTTTTCCTAACCCCGGAAGGAGAAGAATTCAAAAAGCAAATTCGCCCGATCCTTGATCAGGTTTATGTACATGCGGAGCATATTATCGGAATAGAGAACGTAGAAACCATGTTATCCGAATTAAAAGCAGTACATAATGTCCTTGAGAATATATAAAAAGCACGTATTGAGCCTCTTTTGTATGACGGTCGCTACATTTCCGGCAATCGCCCAAACGGATTCGCTCTTCTTGACCATCGACCAGCTTTTTGAGAGAGGCGTACGGCACAGTCTGCAGATCCAAGCAGACATCTTAAAAGAATCGATAGCGCGAGAGAGAACGCATACGGCCCGTTCCGCACAATTACCAGACCTGCAAATCGGCTTGAAAGGTGGATATGTAGGGCAACCGATCCTCTTTGAGCAAGGGCTTGCCCACCCGACTCGCCCGGAAGCGCCCGATTGGTCCCAGAACTATGCCATCGACCTTACCCAACCGATATACCAAGGCGGTAAAATCCGGTATTCCATCCGGAAAGCGGATCTGGAGAAAGAAGTCGCCTCTTTACAAACGCTCACAGACCAGAGTGAGATCAAGCTCAGTCTATTAAATCAATACATCGGTCTTTTCAGCCTGTTTAAACAACGTGAGGTGCTTTCCCGTAATATCGAGGAATCGGAACGCCGCCTGCAAGATATCCGGCGTATGAAAAAAGAGGGACTGATAACCAATAACGACGTATTAAGAAGCGAGATGCAATTAACCAACGACCGCCTATCCTTGCAAGAAACGGATAATAGCCTCATACTGGTATCACAGCAATTGGATATCCTGATCGGTCTCGATGAGAATCTGTTGCTCAAGCCAGACACCACGTTACTGGACCAAACCGTATCTTTAGAAACTTACGAAGATTATGTAGCCCAAGCCTATTCCAATGATCCGGCGATACGTCTACTCCGGAAACAAACAGAGTTAGCCCAAAACGATATACGTTTGACTAAAGCCTCATCGCTACCCAGCCTATCGCTATATGCGTCGAACACATTGGCACGTCCAGTCTCCCGAACATTAGCGGATATGTACAATAACAACTGGAACATAGGTCTGTCGCTCTCCTACCCTTTATCCTCTTTATATAAAAACAACCATAAGATAAAGGAAAGCAAATGGATGGTCTCGTTACATAAAAACGAGGAGGAACAGAAAAAACAGAAAATCCGTATAGAAGTGCGCACCGCGTTCTTACGTCATAAGGAAGCTCTACAAGAAGTGGAAGCCTTGAAGTTATCCGTACGGCAAGCTCAAGAGAACTACAGGATCATGCAAAACCGGTATTTAAACCAATTGGCGATCCTAACCGACTTACTCGACGCGAACTCGGTTCTCCTCAACGCGGAGCTACAGCTCACGAATACCCGTACCCACGTGATTTACACTTACTATCAACTACAGAAGGCTTGCGGCCGTCTCTAAAAAGAAACAACGACTATGGCAAACGAATTAAAAGAGAAACATCAAAGACTAAAGAAAGTAAGGACACGGAATATAGTATTAAACTCCATATGTATCCTTTTAGCCGGTTCCGGCATTTGGTGGACAGCCAATTATTTCTGGCGTTACATCAATTATGAGGTGACAAACGATGCCTTTGTGGACCAATATATCGCCCCACTAAATATACGTGCCTCCGGCTACATAAAAGAGGTCCGTTTCAAGGAACACCAGTACGTTCACCAAGGGGACACACTTCTCATATTGGACGATCGGGAATATCGGATCAAGGTAAAAGAGGCAGAGGCCGCGTTGATCGACGCCCAAGGATCACAAGACGTACTTCGTTCCGGTATCGAGACCTCCCATACGAACATCGCCGTACAAGACGCCAACATCGCCGAGGCTAAAGCCAAGCTTTGGCAATTGGAACAGGATTATCACCGATTTGAGCGGCTGCTGAAAGAAGAATCGATCCCCGAGCAACAATACGAGCAATCCAAGGCCGCTTTCGAGGCGGCGCAAGCCCGATATCAGGCGTTGGTGGAACAAAAGAAAGCCGCTTTCTCCCAATTCACCGAAACCAGCAAGAAGACAACAGGAGCCGAGGCGGCGATCTTACGAAAAGAAGCGGATCTAGATTTAGCGAGGTTAAACCTTTCCTATACCGTTATAACCGCCCCTTACGACGGTCATGTAGGCAGACGGACCTTAGAGCCCGGACAATACGTGCAAGCCGGACAAACGATATCCTACCTCGTACGAGATAAAGACAAATGGATCACGGCCAATTACAAGGAGACCCAGATCCCCCACATCTATATCGGGCAGAAAGTACGTATCAAGGTAGACGCGTTGCCGGGAAAGATATTCAACGGGGAGGTAACCGCAATCTCCGACGCCACAGGCTCCAAATACTCATTAGTCCCGACCGATAATTCCGCCGGAAACTTCGTCAAGGTACAACAACGTATCCCGGTACGGATAGACTTGGAAAATCTATCGCAAGAAGATACGCAATATTTAAGAGCAGGCATGATGGTTGAAACAGAAGCCTTACGCAAATGATCACGATGAAAGAGCTTGGGGCACCGATCCGCCAATGGGTGCCGGACTGGTTAGGATTGATCTGTATCTTCATCGTTATCCTTCCGGTCACGATGCTAAACGGCTCGTACACCGGCAGTATGCTGGAGGTATCAAACACGCTAGGCACGAACACCGAGGATATAACCATGGGATATTACGCGGCAGCGGCGGGAATGGCGGTATCCTATCCGATTATCCCGAAGATACTGGAAGCCTTCTCCATCAAATTCTTATTGTTGGCGGATTTAGTCGCCCAGTTCTTCCTAAGCTGGATCTGTGCCCGCTCCCAGAACGCCGACATATTGATCGTCTGTAGTTTCGCGATCGGTTTCCTGAAAGGGTTTCTCATGCTGTGGTTTATCCGGTACGCGCAAAAGATATTCAGCCCTAAAAATATACGTAGCCAATTCTATTCTTACTTCTATCCTTTTGTTTTCGGAGGGGGACAAGCATCCATGCTTGTTACCGCACAGTTAGCCTACCATTACGACTGGAAATATATGTATTACTTCATGATGCTAATGATTTTATTGGCCATAGTAATGGTAATCATCTGCTTCCGCCATAACCGGCCGATCAAGTCCATCCCCTTGGCCGATCTACACATCCGGGAAATGTTCATCATATCCATCGGATTGTTAATGCTTATGTATGTCATTAATTACGGGAAAGTACTCGACTGGATGGCATCCCCCAAGATTTGCCTTTATATCATGATCGCCCCGATATTGATCGCTTTATTTATTTGGTATCAATATCATTCGGAACGTCCGTACGTGAATCTGGCGCCTTTATACCAGCCGAAAGCCATTATCGGTTATTTCTATATGATGCTTGTCATGTTTTTCAGTACTTCGACTACCTTGTTGACCAGCTACCTGACCAGTATCTTAAAGGTAGACAGCACTCATACCTATTCCCTTTATACTTATTTGCTTCCGGGATATGTCTTGGGGGCGTTCATCTGTTTTTGGTGGTTCCGGTGGCAACGTTGGCGGTTTCGTTTCTTGATAGCGGGAGGAATGAGTTGTTTCGTCCTGTTCTTCGGGAGCCTTTATTTCGGGATCTCACCGGATAGCAGATACGAGATGCTCTACTTTCCTATATTCCTCAGGGGATTGGGCATGATGGTTCTTATCATAGCTTTCGCCTTATTTGCCGTGGAAGATTTAAATCCTAAATATTTATTGTCAAACGCTTTCTTTCTCATCATTTTCCGTTCAGTATTATCCCCCATCATGGCGACTTCTTTTTACAGTAATATACTATATCGCTTGGAACAAAAATATATGTATTCCTTATCAGAAACCGTTACGCTGGCCGATCCTCTAGCCGCCTCACGCTATAACCAAGCGCTTGGCAATGCCTTGACCCAAGGGCATCCCTACGACGAGGCAGCGCAAATGGCTACCAATACACTCTATAATACGTTACAGCAACAAAGCTTATTATTGGCGTTAAAAGAGATACTGGGGTATTTATTAGTCATCTCCTTATGCATAGCGATCGTATCCCGCTTTATCCCATTCCATAAAACCATCCGTGTTACATTCGCCAAGACAGGAGATGATATGGTTTGATCAAACTATGCCCGGCTGCAAATCTATCAGCCGGCATCTGCCTTTTTGTCATTTATAGTTTATCCGAAACATTTTGGCATTCGTTTTGTATAGGAATAGGCGGATCTTGAGAATGATCAGGATCAGGAATACGCACAAAATAACAATAAAAATAATAAGATATTCAGACTATGAGCAGTAAACAAGGTAACATCGGAGTAACATCGGAAAACATCTTTCCGATTATCAAGAAGTTCTTATACAGTGATCACGAAATCTTCCTTCGTGAACTTGTTTCTAATGCGGTAGACGCTACCCAGAAGTTAAAAACGCTTTCTTCCGTAGGCGAGTTTAAAGGCGAACTCGGCGATTTGACCGTACAGGTTAAGTTCGATGACAAAACGATCACGATCTCTGACCGGGGTATCGGTATGACGGCCGAGGAGATCGATAAGTACATCAACCAGATCGCTTTCTCTGGCGCCGAGGAGTTCGTTGAGAAATACAAGAACGACGCCGCTTCTATCATCGGTCACTTCGGTCTTGGTTTCTACTCCTCTTTCATGGTTTCCAAGAAAGTAGAGATCGTGACGAAATCGTACAAAGAAGGCGCTGTTCCCATGAAATGGAGCTGCGACGGTACGCCGGAATACTCCTTGGAGGAAACGACGAAAGAGGATCGCGGTACCGATATTATCCTGTATATCGACGACGAGAATAAAGATTTCTTGAACAAGGATAAGATCAATGGCTTATTGACAAAATACTGCCGTTTCTTACCGGTTCCTATTGCGTTCGGCAAGAAGCAAGAGTGGAAGGATGGCAAATATGTAGATACGGACGAAGATAACGTAATCAACGACACCAAACCGGCATGGGTTCGCAAACCGGCCGATATGACCGACGAGGATTACAAGAAGTTCTATCGTGACTTATATCCTATGACGGATGAGCCGTTGTTCTGGATTCACTTGAACGTAGACTATCCGTTCAACTTGACCGGTATCTTATATTTCCCTCGCATCAAGAGCAATATCGACTTGCATCGTAACAAGATCCAGTTATATTGCAACCAAGTATTCGTTACGGATTCCGTAGAGGGTATCGTTCCTGAGTTCTTGACATTATTGCATGGTGTATTGGATTCGCCGGATATCCCGTTGAACGTATCCCGTTCCTATTTGCAAAGCGATCAGAACGTGAAGAAGATCTCCAACCACATCACGAAGAAGGTGGCAGACCGCTTGGAAGAGATCTTCAAGAACGACCGCCCGCAGTTCGAGGAGAAATGGGATAGCTTGAAACTATTCATCCAATATGGTATGTTGACTGATGAGAAGTTCTACGACCGTGCGGTTAAGTTCGCCTTATTCAAGGATGTCGAAGGCAAATACTTCACTTTCGAGGAATACAAGAACTTAATCAAGGACAACCAGACAGACAAAGAGGGTAACTTAATCTATCTGTATACCACCAATAAAGACGAGCAATACAGCTATATACAAGCCGCAAAGGACAAAGGTTACAGCGTCTTGGAAATGGACGGACAATTGGATGTACACTTGATCGGACAATTGGAGCAGAAGTTCGAGAAGAGCCGCTTCGTTCGTGTGGATAGCGATACGATCGATAACCTGATCCGCAAGGAAGACTCGAATAAGGTAACCTTGAGCGAGGAGCAGAAAATGGCCATGCAGGAAGTATTCAAGAGTCAGATGCCGAAATTGAACAAGACCGAGTTCTACGTAACATTCGAGGCATTGGGCGAAAACGCGAACCCTGTCATGTTGACACAAAGCGAGTATATGCGAAGAATGCGTGAGATGTCCGCTATGCAACCGGGTATGTCTTTCTATGGCGAGATGCCGGATAGCTTCAACTTCGTATTGAATACGGATCATCCGTTGATCAAGAAAGTATTAACTGAAGAGGAGCAAGCTTGCGACGAGAAGTTAAAACCGATCCTTAGCGATATCAAAGGGTGGGAGGCTCGTCAAGCCGACTTACGTGAGGCTCAAAGCAAAAAGAAAGAAGATGAGATCACGGCGCAAGAGAAAGAGGATATGACCAACACCAACCATAAGCTGGATGAGCTTCGTGAGCAACGCAACCAAGTTCTCGCCGAGTACGCCGGTACGAACAAGACAGTTAGTCAGTTGATCGACCTTGCTTTGTTAGGAAACGGTATGCTGAAGGGAGAGGCCTTAAGCCAATTCATCAAACGTAGCGTAGAACTGATCGGATAAACCAATCCTCACATATATAAAAAACCGTTCCTTCTCGGGGGAACGGTTTTTTTAGTTTCAGCCCACGACATCCTCGACCACTTTCCGCAACCTATCCAAGTTCATCTCGCCGGATTGTCTCCACAAAGCCTCCCCTTTCCGTAGCAGGATAAAAGTAGGAATCGATTCCACCGTATACAAATCGGCAAGAGCGCTCTCCTCCTCGATATTGATTTGTACCACTTCTAATTTTCCTTTCTCCAATTCCTTGAACTCCTTCACGATCGGCATCATTTTCTGGCAATGAGGGCACCAATCCGCATAAAACTCAGCCATGACCAAAGCACCAGTCTCCATAACGGTCTTATTCCGCTCTTCCCTATTCAATTCTTTCTCTTTCATAACATCTTCTGTTTTAATTGTATTGATAACTCAACAATACGAAAAAACAAAATGTTTATGTTTCTAAAGAAATACTTCTTACATTTGGAGAAGAAAAACAGATTGGGTTCATATGAGGAAAATAACAGTTATCATAGCCTTATTCCTTGCTGCCATTCAGATTGTTTCCGCCCAGAAAGTAGGGTTGGTACTCAGTGGCGGCGGTGCCAAAGGAGCGGCACATATCGGAGTGATCAAGGCGCTGGAAGAAAATAATATACCGATCGATTACATTACCGGTACCTCCATCGGGGCGATTATCGGTAGTTTATACGCCATGGGATATTCCCCCGAGGAGATGCTGGAGCTGATGCTTTCCAAGGAGTTCTCCTATTGGCAAACAGGTACGGTGGAGGAGCAATATACCTATTATTTCAAGGAGCCTTACCCGACCCCGGAATTCGCGCATTTCTCCATCGATATGTCCGATTCCCTACAGATCAAGGCTAGCTTCTTACCGCAAAGCTTGATCAATCCCATACAGATGAATCAGGCGTTCATGGCCTTGTTCTCGCAGGCGACGGCAAAGGCGGGGTGGAATTTCGACAACCTGTTGTCCCTTTCCGTTGCGTGGCCTCGGATATATATACTAAAAAGCCGATCATCTTTAAGAATGGGGATCTGGGAGACGCCGTACGTGCCTCCATGACTTTCCCGTTTTTCTTCCAGCCCATATGGAAAGACAGTATTCCTTTATTCGATGGAGGTATCTACGATAATTTCCCGGTAGGCCCGATGAAAGACGCGTTCCACCCGGATTTCATTTTCGGATCGACGGTATCGGGAGGGAATAAAAAGCCTTCGGAGAATCCTTATAACCAGATCGAGACCATGATCATGCAAAAGACCGATTACGAGGTACCGGAGGAAGATGGCATGATGATTAAATTCAGTTTTCCCACCGTCTCCTTATTGGATTTCCAGAAAGGTAAGGAGCTTATGGACATCGGGTATAAACGTACCCTTTCCATGATCGACTCCATCAAGCAACGGGTTCCCCGGGAAGTGCCTTTAAATGAGGTTACCGAAAGAAGAAAAGCCTATAAAGAGAACCTTCCCCCGCTGATCTTCCGCAATATTTACGTGACGGGCGTATCCGAGGCCCAGCGTAAATACATAGAGGCCCAATTACACAGGGATATCAATAACGAGTTCTCCATGGAAGAGTTCAAGCGGGCTTATTTCAAGATGCTGACCTATTCCAAGATTAGGGAAATCATGCCGCATGCCGTTTATAACCGGAAAGAGAAGAAATTCGATCTTTACCTGGACGTGAAGATGAAAGAAGAGATCACGGTTGGCTTCGGTGGAAACGTATCGTCTCATCAAGCGAATCAATTATACCTAGGATTGGGGTATCAATATCTGGGACGGTTCGCCGCCGACGTAAACTCGAACTTTCAAGTGGGTAACTCCTTTAGTGGTGTCATGTTGAGTGGCCGGATGTACCTGCAAACGCAAATCCCCACTTATTTAAATTGGCAAGGAGTCTTCTCGGACAAGAAATACACGGAAAGCCAATCCCTCTTTTATGAGGATATAGTGCCCGCCATGATTAAGCAGAAAGAACTGTACATGAAACTAAAATTAGGCTTCCCCTTCCTCAACCACGCGAAAGCGGAGATCGGGTTCGCCTACGGACGGTTGAACGATTTCTATTTGCAGAGCACCACGATACCTTTCCCGAACGCCTCTTTCGACCATAGCTGGTACGATTTATTCAGCGGCTCGTTAAGTATCGAGCAAAACTCACTCAACACCAAACAATACCCGATAAGCGGAAAACAGCAATTCCTAATCGCCCAATACGTAACCGGTACGGAGAAGTATACCCCATCCCCCACTTCCGCCACGACGGAAGCCCCGATTGGTCGCAAAGTGCATAGCTGGCTGCAACTGAAAGGGCGCTGGAACCAATACCAGACGCTGAGCAACCGTTTCAACTTAGGTTATTTGGCGGAAATGGTCATATCCAGCAAGAACCTCATGAATAACTATACGGCTAGCGTATTACAGGCCCCGGCGTTTACCCCGACACCCCATAGCGAGATTGTATTCAACGAGGCGTTCCGGGCGAACCAATATGTGGCTTTTGGGCTTTCCCCGATCTTGAAGTTAAGCAAGCTTCTGCACTTCCGGTTGGATATGTATGGCTTCGCTCCACTCTATGAAATACAAAAGACGGTGCCGGAAAACAACCCGTATGTCGGAATCCCGCATTATGGTAAGTTTTTGCACTCGTTTAATTATATGGGTGAAGCGGCGGTCGTATTGCAATTGCCATTCTTATGTATCAGTCTGTACGCCAACGGATACAGTTATCCGAAGGAGAATTTCAACTTTGGCTTAAACATTGGTTACCTGATCTTCAATCCAAAAATGTTAGATTAAATTCGCAAAAAAGTAGTCGAAACGTTTGCATATTTAAAACAAAAACGTACCTTTGCACTCGCAATCACGAAACAATGGCCGCGTAGCTCAACTGAATAGAGTAGCTGACTACGGATCAGCCGGTTACAGGTTTGAATCCTGTCGCGGTCACCATTCGAAGATAGCAATAGAATATATCTTGGCTCCTTAGCTCAACTGAATAGAGCATCTGACTACGGATCAGAAGGTTAAAGGTTTGAATCCTTTAGGAGTCACTTGAATATTCAAATTCATTTACAGATTGGCTCGCTAGCTCAACTGAATAGAGCATCTGACTACGGATCAGAAGGTTATAGGTTTGAATCCTATGCGAGTCACTTGAGAATCCTTATTTCATCCAGCGTCTTCGGAAGCAATGAAATAAGGATTTTTTCAATTTCTACCGGTCGTATCATTATTATTCATATATTCGCAGTTAATACAAAGAATATTTTATTTAAGATAAAAGGTAAACACTTGAAAGCACACTATAAAACTTCTATAGCCATAAGTCTAATCGTCATTATCGTATTAGTGATCTTACGTACTACTGTTACCGGACAAGATAGCATCAAATTCATCGACGATACCGATGATCAGCCAATCGATCAACAAAACAGCGACTCTATAGACCTTCGTTATTCCAATGAGTACCAAAGTTGGAAACAAACCTCGGACACGACTTTCCGCAGTTTGTTTAATGGGAACCAGCTGATATCTTGGCCGAACATCCCGGAATGATGGTATTATGGGCAGGATACGCTTTCTCCAAAGATTATCTAAGTCCCAGAGGGCATATGTATTCCATAGAAGATCTATACAAAAGCCTGCGGACCGGCGCTCCCATGACCCCGACGAGTGGTCCCCAGCCTGCCGCATGCTGGGCATGTAAAAGTCCGGACATACCCCGCTTATTAACGACCACCAATGCCAAGACCTTATATAAGAAGAAATGGGCGGAGCTAGGCAACGAGATCGTGAATCCAATCGGATGCGCAGACTGCCATGAGCCGCAGAGCATGGGATTGCGCGTGACCCGCTCATTCTTGAAAAGTGCCTATAAGCGCAACGGATTACGTATAGAGGACGCAACCGAGCAAGAGATGCGATCTCTAGTATGCGCCCAATGCCACGCCGAATATTATTTCCAAGGAGAAGATCGTATACTAGCCTTACCTTGGGATCAAGGTTATACAGTAGAAAATATAGAAGCCTATTACGATAGCATAAACTTCACCGATTTCACCCATAAATTAAGCCGGGCACATTTGATAAAGGCGCAACATCCGGATTTCGAGTTATTCCAGATGGGCATTCACGGGCAAAGAGGCGTTTCCTGCAGAGAATGCCATATGCCTGCTGTCGGGGAAGATGAGAACCGGTACAACAACCATCATATCAAAAGCCCGTTGGCGATGATAGACCGTACTTGCCAAGCCTGCCACCGGGAAAGTGAGGAGACCTTACGCAAGGATGTTTATGAACGGCAAAACAAAGTCTACGCCATACGCATGCGTGTAGAGGAAGAATTGACAAAAGCCCATATAGAAGCGAAATTCGCTTGGGACAAAGGCGCTACGGAATCTCAAATGAAAAACGTATTAAAACTGCTCCGGCAGGCACAATGGCGTTGGGACTTCGCCGTGGCCTCACACGGGGCGGCTTTCCACGCGCCCCAAGAAGTCACACGTATCTTGGGCAGCGGACTCGATAAGTCTACCCAAGCCCGCATCCAGATCATGAAGGTCTTAGCGCAGCTAGGCTATACCCAAGACGTTCCGATGCCGGATATCTCCACGAAAGCGAAAGCCCAGCAATATATCGGCCTCGATATGGAAGCCGAGCAACAGGCCAAACAAAAGTTTTTAGAAACCGTCATCCCCCAATGGCAGGAAGAAGCGAGGGCCAATAAACGATTCATCGAAGGTAATTAAGTTCTTTCCTTCAGCTCCAACCCCGGGGTATAAGGTAGCGAGATCGTAAACTTACTACCTACACCAACCTCGGATTCAAGCGATATGCTTCCATGAAACGTATGAACGATACTCTGGCAGATCGCTAACCCCAAGCCTGTACCTTGGGCAAACTCATCTAGTTTCTGGAAACGCTCGAATACCTTTTCCTTTTTATCATCAGGAATGCCCTTACCCGTATCTTTCACGGAAATAAGGATCGATTTTCCATCTGCGCTAAGTTCGTATCCGATCTCGATATATCCCTTAGCGGTAAACTTCACCGCATTATTAATGAAATTGGTACAAACCTGCGTCAACCGGAAATGATCCGAACGGATGATAAGAGGTTCATGGGGAACCCTTATCTTTAACTCCACTCCCTCCGGCATCATCAATTGATGCGTATGGAAGATATCTCCCATCAGTTTACTCAGATCGAGGTTCTCATAAGAGAAAGACATGCTACCGGATTCTATGCGTGATAGATCCAAGATATCGTTGATCAGCTTAAGCAACAGGTCACTGTTTTTGGTAATCAGATCTATAAACTCCGCCTTTTCCTCCGGTTCCAAAGGCATATCCGAATTGAGCAATTGGGAGAAGCCTACGATCGCATTCAGAGGCGTACGTATCTCATGGCTCATATTCGCCAGAAAGACTAATTTCATCCGATCGGATTCCTCCGCTTTCTGGCGGGCGGCTATAAGGCTATTCTCCGTGTCTTTTATCCGCTGGATATTCAAGCATAAGCCACTTACCTCAACAGCTTCGTCACCGGAAACCGAATCTTTCTCATTCTTATTTTGGGCATAGCGAAATTCCCACCACTCATACCCCTTCTTATTAAAGTTACAACGACGTTGCGTCACTTTCCGGGAAAGAAAGCCACTATCCAGCAGATTCCGGTCTCGAAGGAAATTATCCAGTTCTTCAGGATGTATAGCATCCTGAAACTCCTCGATTTTCATCGGTACACAGGGCATACCTAAATAATGGTAGAATCTATTATCAAACTCGAATACCCCTTTGCTATACCGAAAAGCGAAAATGTTGCCGCTATCCAACGCAAAAGAAAGAAAAGTCTTCTCCCTTTTTAACTTCTCCTGCGCATCCTTCTTATGTAAAGCCTCCTGTATATATCGCTTTCTTTGGTAACTAAAAAGCAGAAGCAACATCACCACCAGAATAAAGCCGGCAGCCCATATATAATATTTATATTGAACGACAAACGGCATATTCGCAATAATAGCTCCTTCCGGCAATTTACTACTATCAATGCCCCAACGTTCTAACACACCGTAATCAAAAACATAAGCCTTGTTACTCCCTTCGATTTGCGGAAAATCGGACGGGGGCGTTCCTTTCAAGATAGAGACGACCCGGTTTACAGCCCCCTCTACCTCATCCTTAAAGACAGTGACATACCCGCCAACTACGCCATTCTGATTTCCGATCAACTCATTGATCACGGAGAAACATGGAAAGGCGCTGAGCCGCCCCAACGAGATTGTCATATAATCCCTCTTGGTTGCCAGATACGCTTTATTATAATAATTCTCGCCGAATCCCTTAATCAGGGCATTCGCCGATTTCGTACTGAGTGTGCTTATATACATCGTATCCGGCTTTATCTTAGGTATATCCGATATCGAAATCCCGTTCTTTCCGGATAAACGTACCCGATCCAAGGAATATATATTGTTCACGGCACAAATATCCTGAATCTGCGCATTCATGTCCGCCAGCATCATATTATCCTGAAAGGTATCATCCGAGACTCTTATGACGATGCAATTACCAACAAGCCGCCGTATCAATTCTATATTCCTCTTATAATCCGGTTTATCATAAAAGCCCGTCATATTCGGATATTTCCGGATGATCGGGATATTGGGATAACTAACCCCCATAAACACGACCGGGATCGATTTAGCGAGGGGATGCCTGCTACTTATCAAAGCGTTTAAGGCTTGATCGTCATTGACCAGAATAATATCCGGGTTCCATGTCGATAACCCATTCAGTTTCTTGAATAATTTCTGTCGCTGTTGCTTCTCCGAATATTGCTCACAATCCAAATAAAAAGAATAGACACTCGCATGTATCCCCTTCTTCCGCAATTCACTCGACATGATTTCCTTCATCTTCTCATAGGCGGGAAAATGTTTTTCGTAAGATTGAATCACGAGTATACGCTTCTCCTCCGATAAGTCTGTAGAGGATTTACATGATATACAGGTAACAAAGAGAAATATGATAGATATTATTCCAAATAAGCGCTTAGCTGGCATATCGTTCCTTTAAGGTGTTTTCTATGACTTTACAAAACTAAAGATTTATTTCGTACATTTGAGCATATTTTTCACGAAATACAATCAAAACATCAAATACATGAAACAAGAAATCCAATTAAACGAACACAACAAGCAAGAGTATCCTCCTATGCACACGGCGGAACATATCTTAAACCAGACAATGGTGCGGATGTTCGGATGCCCCCGGTCTAAGAACGCACACATAGAGAGGAAGAAGTCTAAATGCGATTATCTATTGGCGGAGGAGCCTAGCGCAGAGGCCATGGCTGAGGTCGAGAAGAAGATAAACGAGGTGATCGACCGGCACCTACCCGTAACCATCGAGTTCATGCCAAAAGAAAAGGCCGGCGGTATCGTGGATTTAAGTAAATTGCCCGATGATGCCAGCGATACATTACGTATCGTACGCATAGGCGATTACGATGCCTGCGCATGTATCGGATCGCACGTGGCGAATACATCCGAGATCGGACATTTCAAGCTATTGAATTACGACTATGCCGACGGGAGATTACGGCTACGTTTCAAATTGGTATAAAATTTAAAGCAAGCGCAAACAGCCAAATGAAATATTTTGTGTAAGTTTGCAAGCGATTAAAAGAACATTTTAATACAGACATTAAATACAATAGTTATGCAAACAATTGACAATTTCAATTTTGCCGGCAAAAAGGCATTTGTAAGAGTTGACTTTAACGTTCCATTGGACGAAAACTTCAACATCACCGACGACACTCGTATGCGTGCCGCTCTTCCTACATTAAAGAAGATCTTAGCGGATGGTGGTAGCGTAATTATCGGTTCTCACCTAGGCCGTCCGAAAGGCGTTACTGAGAAGTTCTCCTTGAAACACATATTGAAACACCTTTCTGAGTTGTTAGGCGTAGATGTTCAGTTTGCAAACGACTGTATTGGCGAAGAAGCCGGCGCTAAGGCTGCCGCTTTGCAACCGGGCGAAGCTTTGTTGCTTGAGAACCTTCGTTTCTACGCTGAGGAAGAAGGCAAACCAAGAGGTTTGGCTGAAGACGCTTCCGACGAGGAGAAGAAGGCTGCCAAGAAAGCCGTTAAAGAAAGCCAGAAAGAGTTCACGAAGAGATTGGCTTCTTACGCTGACTGCTATGTAAACGACGCATTCGGTACCGCTCACCGTGCTCACGCTTCTACGGCTTTGATCGCTGACTACTTCGATACGGACAACAAGATGTTCGGTTATTTGATGGAGAAAGAAGTGAAGGCTGTCGATAAGGTTATGAACGACATCCAACGTCCGTTCACCGCTATCATGGGTGGTTCTAAGGTTTCCTCTAAGATCGAGATCATCGAGAACTTGTTGAACAAGGTAGACAACTTGATCATCACGGGTGGTATGACTTATACTTTCACGAAAGCGCAAGGCGGTAAGATCGGTAAGTCTATTTGCGAGGACGATAAGTTGGATCTTGCTCTTGATTTGATCAAGAAAGCGAAAGAAAAAGGCGTAAACTTGGTATTGGCTGTTGACGCTAAGATCGCTGACGATTTCAGCAACGACGCTAAGACTGATTTCGCTCCGGTAGATCAGATTCCTGATGGTTGGGAAGGTCTTGACATAGGTCCGAAGACCGAGGCTATCTACGCTGACGTTATCAAGAACTCTAAGACGATCCTTTGGAACGGTCCTACGGGTGTATTCGAGTTCGAGAACTTTACGCACGGATCTCGCACGGTTGGCGAGGCTATCGTTGAGGCTACGAAGAACGGCGCTTTCTCTTTAGTAGGTGGTGGCGACTCTGTTGCTTGCGTTAACAAATTCGGTTTGGCTAACGGCGTATCTTACGTTTCTACAGGTGGTGGCGCTCTTCTTGAGGCTATCGAAGGTAAGGTTCTTCCGGGTATCGCAGCTGTAAAAGGCGAGGCTTACAAATAATCAGATAAGTAAGTGATTTAATAAAAAATCCCCCGGGACGCTCGGTATTCATTGAGATGTCCCGGGGGATTTTCTTTGATTTAGTTCCGTATTAATCTTGTTTCAAGATCAAGGCGGAAGAGGCGCTTACGGTAGTTTTACCCTGTACGGAACCTTTACCGTCCAGATAAATCCGACCATCCTTACAAACCGGAACCCATGTTCCTTCCGGCAGAGAAACCGTTACCGCCTTCCGGTTCCCGTTAAAGATAACCATAATCTTCTTCCAACTATCCCCGTTCGCATGTTCCCCTAAGGTATACGCTACGACACCGGGCTGGTTCACTTCTTGGAATTGAAGGGCCTCCCTCACTCCCTCGGCCGTGGCGATACGGAAAGCCGGGTGCGACTTACGAAGGGCGATCAAATCCTTGTAATAGTTGAAAACATCCTTGTTTTTTGCCTTCAAAGACCAGTCGATCTCATTGATTGAATCGGGCGATTGATAGCTGTTATGTACGCCCTTCTTATCGTGCAGCAACTCCTCTCCTGCCCGCATGAAGGGAACTCCTTGCGAGGTGAAGATGATGGTCTGGGCCAACTTGCCGAATCGTATCAACTCATCCGGGGTAGCGTCTTTCGGGGCCGAGAGCTTCAACTTATCCATCAAACAAAGATCATCGTGGCAAGAGACATAGTTGATCACTTGCGTAGGCTTGTTCGCATAAGGCGCTTTGCAATATAATATTTGGTTATAGTCGATTTGCGGATGGCGGATAGCGCCTACAATACCGAACTTAATAGACTCCTCGTTACCTTCCGGCTTTCCGGAGGCGAAACCGGCCTGTGTAGTCTCGAATACGCTTCCTTTTAAAGCATCCCGCAGGTCATCGCTAAATACGGCCACATCATTCAGTTTCGGGGCGTTTACCTTGATCGCCCTCTGATCCTCCGGTAGCGGGGAATCGCTGGCGGTCCAGCCCTCGCCGTATACGAAGATGGAAGGATCTAGTTTAGCTAACTCGGCTTTTACCTCGTTCATGGTCTCTACGTCATGGATGCCCATCAAGTCGAAACGGAAACCATCCACATGGTATTCCTCGGCCCAATATTTCACGGACTCCACGATATAGCGGCGTA
>ENA-OOXE01000943-OOXE01000943.1-human-gut-metagenome-genome-assembly--contig:-NODE-943-length-19285-cov-1.992408_pt1 | contig 19285 bp, 19 predicted proteins | sample MGYA00241585_ERZ501339 | MGnify/ENA primary metagenome ERZ501339 (study PRJEB25962, sample SAMEA1972463) | human gut metagenome | biome: human gut; feature: human-associated habitat; material: faeces...
CCTGATACTTATCTAGACGAATGGTTTGTGGCGCAGCAACGTTTTTCAAAAGGAATTTTTTCTTTAGAAACAGCTCTTTGGTTACATGGATTATCACTAACAGTTCCCTTTGAGATGACCATGAGCTTCCCTTATGGAACCAATACAAAAAATGTTAAATCAGAAGGTATACGTCCGATAGTTCTTCGTTCTTATTACGATGAAGGAATTATTGAGCTTGAGCGACAAGTGGGTCAGAAGATTAAGGTGTACGAGCCGGAGAGAGTTTTAGCAGAATGTTTAAGACCAGTTTATCAAGTTGATGTTCAAGTTATAGCTCCTGCATTTAAGATGTATTTTCAAAATCACAAAGTTAACTATTCAAAACTGTTTCACTATGCACAGTTATTCAAGGTGACTAACAAGTTGCAATCTTACATGGAGGTATTAACCTAATGTTTTCCAATGCAAATAGCTTTAAGGCAAAGATTAAGAATATGGCTAAGGATAGAGGTATTCCTGCCCAGCAGCTTCAGCAAAACTTCCTGATTGAACAGGTGTTGAAATTGATTGCTAAAAGTTCCTATAAGGATTCTTTCATTGTTAAAGGCGGTTATCTAATAGGACAGTTGATAGGACTTGATAAGCGAACGACAATGGATTTAGATGTGACGCTTAAAGGGACTACACTTAGTCAAGAAAATCTGATTAGCATCTTCGAAGAGATTCTTTCGGATTCGGATGATGTCTTTTCATTTGAAGTAGATAAACTAGAGCCGATTCGCCAAGATGACGAATACGGGGGATTTTCTCTAAAACTCAATGCTACATTTGATACTTTAAGAGAGGTTGTTTTCATCGACATTACAACGGGTGATAAGATTACACCTAGAGAAATTACTTATTCGATGCCATCCCTATTTAAAAATGAAACCATTGAGGTTTGGACTTATAATTTGGAAACTGTCTTAGCTGAAAAATTGGAAACGATCATTAGCCGAGGAGTAGCATCAACACGTCCTCGTGATCGTTATGACCTTTTTACCTTGTATCATATCAGAAAAGATGAGATAAATTTCGATGTGTTGCGTGAAGCCCTGGCCAATACTGTAGAAAAACGAGGAAGTAAAGAGGCTATTGATATTTGGGAAAGTCAGCTAAATAGTATTGAGACTGATGAGTATCAAAAGCAACTTTGGACACGTTATCAAAGACAATTCAAATATGCACAAGATATTTCTTTTGAGAAATCAGTTCAGATTGTTAAAGAACTCATGACAACTATTATGTAATATAAAACGGTTCATTACCATATATTGGGTAGTGAACCGTTTTTTGTCTCTAATCCTTCTGGTAAAAGGAACATTCATATCCATTCGCTCGAAGGTTGCTATCAGGCATCCAGTTAGGTGCTATACCCATTAGACTTGCTATATCTTCAAGGCTTTGGTCTTTATCACACTCAATGAAGACTTCATCATTAAGGAGTTGCTATGTATTGGTGGTAGTGTAAAATAAGTTGTGTAAACACAAAATAATTGACAGTATATTTTTGGTTGAAAAGTCTTTACAAATATGGTAAAATAGCTTTAGAATTGATTATGTGCTCATGGGGTTATCTCACCATGACGTTTAACGCAAGGGGAAACTCTTGCGTTTTTTGTTTTGAAAGTCTGTTAAAGTTAAATAGACAAAATGTCTTTAATAAAGAGTCCCCCCCAACCCAAGATAAATGTATGATGATAGGTATGGTAAAAAATAAATGAAGCTAGGAAGTTAAGAATATGGAAATCAAAGATCACTTTGGTGTATACGGAGTCTGTCTTCAAGATGGGAAACTTCTCTGCATTGAGAAAACGAGAGGACCTTATCAACAGCGTTTTGATTTACCGGGTGGTAGTCAAGAACTCGGTGAGGGGTTGACAGAAACTCTTAAGAGAGAAGTTTTGGAAGAGACAGGATATGCGATAAGCTCTTATTCAAACCCTAGAATCTATGATGTGTTGGTTCAAGAAGAAGGGCAAGACTTCGCCGTATACCATATCATGGCCTTTTATGATATCGTACTCGATTTCGAACGCTCTCAACAATCCCTTCCTCAGGAGCTTCTTGATGGAAGCAATGATTCAGCAAATGCAATTTGGTTGAATTTGGAAGAAATTACTGCAGACAATGCTTCACCTTTAGTATTGAAGGTGAAGGCAGAGTTGCGAGGATTTCCAGAATTAGAACTGACAAGCTATAATAATTGGAAAGTAAAAGAAATAAAGGAGAAGAAATGACACCTCAAGAAATGTGGAATGCCTACAAGAAAATTAACCCCTCTATCGGAGATGAGATAGATGCCTGGGCTTTTGGAGTGGAAGCTGATCTCCTGGCAGACTTGGTTTTAAAAGGTGAAAAGACGGCAACTGCATCCGCCTATGATCTTTATGCAGTTGATAACGACCCCCTGCCACAAGAAGGGACCTTTGATGTTGTTTTAGACAGTCAAGATCAAGCTGTCTGCATTGTCGAAGTCACAAAGGTTTCTGTTCAGCCTTTCCATCAAGTGTCAGCCGACCATGCCTACAAGGAAGGTGAGGGTGATAAATCTCTGGCCTATTGGCGTCAGGTTCATGAGGAGGTTTTCACCGAGTGGATGAGCGAGGCCGGACTGACTTTTACACCTGACAGCAAGGTTGTTTTAGAAGAATTTCGTAAGGTTTATCCATTATAGAACACACTCTACTTCTTGGAGAGTTTTTTGATCTGGAGCTTATTTTCCAAAAGGGTTAAAAAATGATGTAATGTAAGCGATATTATACAGAAGCACAGGAACAGTACGACCGCAGGGCTAAACAAAAAGGTCGGAATTCTTGTTTGAAGTTGATGAACACGCCTAGGAATATGATACTAAGCGAGATATTCTCTATCTCGTCTTAGGGCCTGCAGTTCAGTAGAAAGTTAAGCTACATATTTAATACGTGGCTTTTTTATAAAGGAGATAAATTAATGCGGCTTGATTTAAAAATTGACAGAGATTTGGCTTTTGAACAGGCTCTTTTTGAGATACCATATCATAAAAAAATAGCTACTTAAGTTTTCGAAATATCAGCTGTCATTGGCACAAGAGACAACTCCAGAAGAGTTGGATGATATAGCATTACATTGGGAATCTTTCCGAACCTAAGCGAATGATTACTGATAGTAGAAAACAAATAGGTACTTAAAGTTTTTTAACTTTGAATGCTTTTTTTGTTACTTTTTGATATCTTTTACGAATAGATATATTATAGAAAATAGGAGGTATATAAAATGATGACATATGATGAAGTAATGGAAGCGATAGAAAGAGGGTTTATCAAGGGGGATAAAATCAGTATTGTCCGACGAAATGGAAAGATTCATGATTATGTCTTGCCAGGAGAGAAAGTAGAATCTGGAGAAATAGTGACAGAAGAGGACGTAGAAACTGTACTTGAAGAGTTGAGGGAATAGGATGTGAGAGAGTTTTTATTTGAAAAATATAAACTTGGAAAAATGACGAAAGTTAAGTTTGTAGAAAGTAAGAAAGAGGAGAAGTGAGAACTTGATATCATCTGAATTCAACAGTCAACAAAATTGTGATTGAAGTAGTGACACATTAATTAGTGTCTCTACTTTTTTTAATTATGGAAGTGTTTTCGTGGTATAATATGGAAAAAGTGTAGTTTCATTATATTGAGACAATTTATAAGAAATGAGAGTTCATCATGCGTAATGATATTCAGCCAAGTCTACAAACAGTAGAACAATATTTTTCTAAATCTGAATTTTATATTCCTAGCTACCAGAGACCGTATGCGTGGCAGGTGGCACAATGTGATCAGTTAATTGAAGACATCAATCAGCATATGGAAAACTTCGATAAAGATTCACAGGACAATTACTTCTTTGGAGCAGTACTGATTGCCCAAGAATCTGGTGAGGATCATGATGTTACACTAATTGATGGTCAACAAAGAACAACTACCTTTATGTTGTTATTAAAAGCGTTGTTACTTAAAATTGAGAGTGAATTAGCTATCCAACCTCAAGACGATGCAGATGGTAGACGACTTATTAAGAGACTGAACGGATTAAAAGAACAAATTGCATCATTGCTGTTTAATATGTCTGAGGATGAACTAGATGATTTTGTTGATGGGCTATCATTCCCAACTGTTGAAATGATAAAGTACATTAATGATTCCATCTCAGAAAAATACGCTTTTGACATGCAGACTATTCTACTTGGACGCAATTTTGAAGAAATAAAACAGAATGTTCATCAAATATACCGTCGCCAAAAAGATAATCGCTACACGAACTTCTACAAAAATTTCCGATATTTTTACAATACTTGCAAAGAATTGAGTGTTATTAATTGCATTAATTTTGCTAATCATTTCATAAAAAATTGCCAAGTCATCACCATTACAAGTTTTAATACTGACCAAGCTATTAATATTTTTAACTCTTTAAATGGTACTGGTGTACCATTGACTCCAATTGAAGTCATTGTTTCCAAAACAACTGCTAGTGCTGCAGATAGAAAAACATTTGAAAATAATTGGCAGGAGATAGTAGAATGGGCTGACAAGTCAAATCTTGATTTGAATACGTTGATGACACATTATATTTTCACTAAGCTATCGCAACAAAATGGTACAGACAGAAGGAATCCCGGAATACGTGCATTCTTTAATAAGAATAAGGAACTTCTTAATGATGATGTTGTCTTTACAGATGATTTGAAAAAGATACTCCATACTTATTTACTTACTTCAGAAACCTCGATTGGTAGAGTAATTAGCCAGCTAAATGGTAATTTAAAGCCATTTGTGAGTAGCTATCTATTTTTCCGAGATGATAGGAGATACATTGAGTACCTGATGCGAATTGGTATCTTAATTGAATTATCAGAGTTATCATACAGTCATGGATTATTCAAACGCTTTCTTGAGAAAATCAATTTGTTGTATAGTCAAGTCGATACATTTTCAACAGAGTCATTAATTGATAAGGTTCGAGAGCATATACGTTTGAATTTTGAATATGAAAATGTTAAACAAACACTTTTAGAGAGTGGAGTCTCAAATGCTCTTATTTATGTGAATGAGTACCTATTTGCAACCGAACATGGTATAAATCTAAAGCTTGACGGAAATATAGACATCGAACATATTATGCCAAAAAGTGGGATTAACAGAGAGCACATCATGCATGATATAGGTGTCGACGATCCGGATGAATTTCGAGAATATGCTGAGAAGTTAGGAAACAAGATTTTACTTGAAGCAGAAATAAATCGTGGTATTGGAGATGCCTGGTTTAGAACTAAGAAGGAAAATCATATCTCTAAAGGTAATGGATATATTGGTAGTAAGTTTCCAATAGCTCAGTCTCTCGTGATGTATACCAAAGATACTTGGACAAAAGAGGATATTGATTTAGCTACAGAGAAAGCAGCAAAACGAATAGCAGACTTTGTTTTTGAGCTATAATTTTTAGTTCTAGTTATCCGAGAAAAGGATAATATTATTGTGTCAATAAAGTGATTACTTATAGAAAGTAGTAGTAATATGAGAATTAGTATTGTTGAGAAAAATGCGGTAAAGTTCTATGGGATAGAAAATCATGCGTCAGAATCAAGTGACTTTACCTCTTTTTGGAAAAACTATTATAAGTATGTCGTTGCTGATTATAACGCACCAGTTGGATATATTTCGGCTCCAGATGAACATGGTGATTTTACATATTATACATGCATTGGTCATGTTCCTAAAAACTCTGATAGGTTTAAAGAAGTAATCCTTCCAAGTGGCAATTATGCTATCATTGAACTAATAGGCTCTGTCGAAAAAACAATTCCTAAAGCATGGGAGTTTGCTAAGGAGAATTTTGTAATAAAAAATAGTCCAAGTCTTGAAGTCTATAGTGTTGGGGATAGATTAAACAAGAAGTATCGTATGGAACTCTGGATTCCTATTTCGGAAGTGTTACCAAACTTTAAGAAGAACACCAGTAAAATCGGTACTTTGAAAAGGATGGTATCAGATTCAATTGAAGATACTATTGAATTTTCAAAGACTGACAATGGGAAAAAATTCCTAAAAGTTGGAGGAGCTATCCTTACGGCAGGTGCAGCAGCATTATTACTATTTAAACAATTAGGTCATGACGCAAATAATGAGGAAGTCAGTGACAGTCAAAGTGATGAAAATTTTTCCAATTCTGAAGTTACTGACAACGATGATTCCAATTCGGTTGTGACACATGACTATCCAGATGTAAGAAAGTCTCCAATAGTACATACTGTCCATAGAGGGGAAACTACTTTTATTCGTGGTGGCACAGATGAAGAGAAACAAAGATTTAGAGAAGAGAATAATTTGGATTTCTAACACAACGGTTCTAGTAAATACGTTGTGTTAGAATTATAGTTTCTTTGAATTTTTTTGGGTGTTTTTCTGACATTTGGACATCTTATTTGGTTAGATGATATCCTACACAAAATGTGTCTATGATATCATACTGACATCAAGATAATTATAGGAGATTGAAAAGAAATAAAAAAAACTGAAATAAAGGGTCCTCTGAACTTCGCATACAAGACCTATTATGATATACTTATATCAAGGTTAAGGTATGAGGTTTCTCCCCTCTCCTTAACCCAACCATTGTTGTTGTAAGGTTAGACGAGATTTCTCCTCTCGTATCTAACATAATCTATTAACTTCTATTAGTTATGAATCAGGGACCTCCCCCAAAGCATAACTATCCTTTCTGTTTTTAGTGTTATGAGGTTTCTCCCCTCGCTGTTAAACTAAAAATAGTCATTGTTTTTCTTCTCCAGAGAAATTTCTCTTGGGAAGAGAGGTAGTCCATTGAGGGCTGCCTCTTTTTTGTTGTCAACGAAACTTATTTTGAATAGAAAAAACCATCGGAACAACAGGGGGTCCCAATGGTTACAACAACAATATTTTCAAAAAACAATGACGTTTTAAGAAAAAGAAGATATGGAGAAGAAGGAGAAAAGCAACCTCTCCATAAAATTCCCCGAAGGGAAAAACAATGACTGTGTTTAGGAATACTCCTAAACACATTTTTAGTATAGCTTATTAAAGGGGTTATTTCAATGCTAGGAAACCAGAATAAGCTCGAAAGTCAACCTATGTCACTAGGTTGCGACACCCATATAAAATAGCCTATCATGGCTTCATGGTAGAATTTAAAGATTATGAAAATACACAAGGGCTCGAAGAGCTAGAAGGTTGGCGGTATTTTCCGATTAGAGCAGCAAATAGGATCAAGTCCTTCTGGGAGAGCAACAGCGTTCTCTCTTACTTGAGGCGACATCGGTTAAAACGAACGATGATCATTAGTTATGCATTATTGGGAACAATGGTATGGACAGCTACAACTGCTTATTTCTCTCCAACCCGAGTTACTTACTTAGAGTCACAACTGCAGGCAACACAATCATTTGGTAATGGCCTTGGAAGTATCACAGCAACTTCTATGACTTACTCCTCTTCAAATGGGTTGGTCGTTATGGAGTTGACAACATCGGATGCTACTAGTGCTATCAAAAAAGGGATTAATACTGAAAATCTTGATTGGCAGGTTTTCTTGCCAAGTAGTGTTAAGAATCCTGAAGCAGTGACCTTAGAAGTCATTCCGTTAACCGGAGATAAGGTGTATCTAGTCATGCGAAATGTGCCTTCAGATTATACGCTCATGGTTATTCGTGCGACAAATAAGACACCGAACTCAAACAGTCTCAAGATTGACGTTCAAGAATACAATGACTACTTATCATCAAGTTCTAATGACGCTTCAGTTTCTAAGCAGAATCAACCAAAAGATAAGGAAGGGAATAAGAACTACGTTGATTTCTTTGTAACTCCTCAAAATGAACTCTTAAAAAACAAATATGTCAAGAATTTGTCTCGTGAGAAGTTTGCCCTCAATATTTTTGAAGAGGAGTTGAAATATCAAAAAGGTCAACGAAAAGAACTCTTGGCTTCTGCAAAAACACTTGATGACAGTGTCAAGGAAGATACTAAGACATTGGAGCAGTTGAAACGTGAGTCAGAATACTTGGTCGGTAACGAGTTAACCGATAAGCAGAGTGATATGGAAGCTATCGAGAAAAGTATGGACTCTAAAGATAAGGACGGAGCGAAAGCGCGTGAAAATGCTGCTTATGTTCAGACAATCATTGAACAGATTGAAAAGAATATCAAAGCAGTTAAGAATGGTACTTACAAGTTTAATTCACCAGTGCGCTCAGTAAAACAAGATATTGGGGAATAAATATAAAAAGGAAAGAAAGGACTTTATTAACGATTATGACAATTGATGAACAACGCTATTTACTTAACCAGGATTGCCTATTGATGAAATATCAGCGAGGTAACGCTATGAATGAACCCCTTCAAATTTTTAGAGGGAAATGGGCAGACGGTTTAGAACGCCTACATCAAATCATTGATAAAGAAGTTGGTTGGAAGAACTTTCGTAGTTTTGTCTCAGGTAACGTACATCATGACTCTGAAACATCCATTGAGGTAGTTAAGACACACTTAAACCAATGCCGTATTGAATGTACGGACCTTTTGGATATTGATTTTGGAGAGAAAGGTTCTATTTGTATTCAGAGGGATCAAGTGGAGCTTTTGACTGAGAAATTCCGTTATTTCCTTTATTTTGAAAGTAATATTCAACCAATGATGGATATTGACTTCTAGGAGGTACTGGATGAATCAAGAAGAAAATCAACAACAAGAGGGGAACTGGGGACTGCCTCGTGGTCTTTACACGCAGGTAAAGTACTACGGTGTTCCGGTAATGAAAGCCTTCATTATAGTAGGGAGTTTTGTTTTTCCGCTACAATTCAGGGATATATTTTTCCCTAGAGGGCAGGAGTTGAAGTTCCTAATCAATTTACTCTGTACAATGACTTTAACGATTTATTGGATGATCCCTTCTTCGTCTGGTGGAAATAAGTTCTGGGAATTTATTCATGCACACCGTCGGACAAAGAAACGTTATTATCCAATTGATAAGAACTGTTACCCAGAGTTGAGAGATGATGGCTCGAAAAACCGTCGCTACTTAATGGATAAGGCTGCAGAACGTTTAGGAAGGAAGTATAAATAGATGAAGGAGAGGACTAACCATAATCTTAGTAAGACTCCTTATATTGACAAATACACAACAGACCTTACTGAGAAAATCAGACCCAAGCGTCAAGATTTTGTGGCTTGGGGTAGACAAGATGAAATCAGACAAGTCTTTATCTCACTGAATCGATTAGAAAAAAACTCTCCTGTACTAATTGGTGAAGCTGGTGTAGGTAAAACAGCTATTGTAGAGGGAATTTGTGCGGATATTCTTAACAAGAAAGCCCACGTCCCAACACGTTTCCAAGGTAAGCAGGTTAAGCAACTAGAATTATCTGCTATCCAAGGGAAAGAATTTGACCATACTGGTAAAGAGGTGAACATCATTGCCAAAATGGACGGATTGATTAAAGAGTTCATGGCTCATAAAGATGAGTTTATCCTCTTTATTGATGAAGTGCATACCATTATGGGAACTGGGGTTGAGGGAAGTGCTCTTGACGTCGCTAATAGCTTGAAACCAGCCTTATCTCGTGGGGAAATCTATCTTATTTCAGCCACTACAGCTGATGAGTTTATGATTATCGAACGAGATCCAGCGATGGAACGACGTCTGCAACCAGTTTACGTTGATGAACTGGACAAAGAGGCATCTATTTTGGTCTTGAAAAAACGTCGTCCCAAGTATAAACGAGAACTTGATATTGAGATTCCTACTGATGCCATTAAGGCAGCAGTAGAATTATCTATTCGTTATGTCACGGATAAAATGCTTCCGGATAAAGCTATTGATATTATTGATGAAGCTTCAGCGACTGCAAATATCGATGGGAAATCAGAGATTACCTTAAAAGATATTGCGAGTGTCATAAACCGTAAAAAAGGTATTCCTATGGAAAGTCTACTACGCACGTCTTCAACTCCAGTGGATTTTGCGGAAGGGATGCGTGCTGTTGTTAAGGGGCAAGACCATGTGATTCGAACTATAGCACGCCTTATGTATAAAGGTATTCAGGGTGGGCAGAACAAGCGAAGACCTCTAGGAACTCTTCTTCTACTTGGAACAACAGGTACAGGTAAAACAGAATTGGCGAAACAAGCAGCAAAACAACTGTTTGGTAGTGAAGAAGCGATGATTCGGCTGGATATGTCAGAATACATGACTGATAATGCCGTTGTTCGTCTTATAGGAAATGACGAGCGAAAAGGTGACTTAACGGAAAAAATTAAGAAGAATCCCTACTCGTTAGTACTATTGGATGAGTTAGAAAAGGCTCATCCAGATGTCTGGGCTTTGTATTTGCAAATGCTTGATGACGGGCATTTAACTGACGGACGTGGACGAAAAATCAATTTTAAGAATACGTTTATCATTGCAACATCAAACGTGGGGCACAAGCGAATCAGAGATAAATATATCACCTCTGGTCAAACCTTTACAGAAATGAACAAGACTGACTATAAAGAGTTCATGAAGGACATGAGAGACGAGTTAATCAAGATCTTTAAACGTCCTGAATTTATCAACCGTTGGAAAATTGAAGTGACTAATATCTTGACGAAACAAACCATTGATAAGATTGTCTATTCAAAAATGGCTGTACATGAGAGCAGTTGGTTTAAAGAGCATCATATCCTTATTAATTATGAGGATGTTATGGATGGTGAGCAAACTATCGATGGCAAAAAATATTTCTATGAATATCTCAGTAGTGTCGGTGTTAGCCCAGAAGATGGAGCAAGGCCTTTAGAGAGAACTATTGATGAAGTGTTAACAGATGAAATCTTTGAGCAACTGTATTTCCTTGGGCGAAAGCCACAAGATTACTTTATAGTTGACGTGTCTCTATCTGGATATGCACCAGGAACATTTGCGTATGGGAACTCAGGTAGAAAGACAGTTCAAGATCGGCGTCAGACTCATATTACTGTCAAACGGATACCTCCAGAGGAGTATGGTAACTATTTGCTTACTTCTTAAGGGGTGTCACTAGGTTGTGACTCGTAGATGGAATATTGTAGACTACAGATATTAAATTTTAAGGAGGCTGTTTTGAAAGAAAACACATTTTTGAATAACGTGAAGACTAAGGCATCAACACTTGGAATGACTGCTTTGTTGACGTTAAACTCTGTATCCCTTGCTTTTGCGGAGCAAACTGGAGGAAATGCTGCTAACCCAGCTAATGAAGCAACTAATACGATTAATGATCTTTCAGGTATGTTGCGTCTCGTATTTCCGGGGTTAGCAATACTAAGTGGTTTAGTATCATGTATCTTGATGATGATGGGTGATAAGAAACGAAGTATAGCACTTGACCGACTCATGTGGACTGCAATCGCGCTATGTGTTGGTTCAGCACTCGTTTCAATTGTTAGTTATCTTTGGCAACCTAAATAAGTCTTTAAGAGGTATACTTTATGGAAAAAGAATTACTAACCATAAAGGGGAATCGCAAGGTATTGTTTCCCGATGCCTTGTTTCTTTATATTGAGTGGAAAGGAAATGCAAATCCTAAAAAGGATGAAGAGTTAGCGGATATCATTGATGACTTAGATACTGAATATTTCCCTAGTAATAAAAAGGAAAGTATCGCTCAAAGTCTACCATTTCTAACTTTTAAACAAGCAGAATTACTTTTTCGAGAAATCAAAAAGCGTTATTCTGAATTTACCTTAAAAGGAATTGCCCTTGCTAGTCAACCGATGGAACAAAATGGTCGTGTCACACGACCAACTACGGGAGTCCCTAGTATTGAAGGACAACCTCAGATTACCCCTTTTGTTATTACGAAAGATTATAAGGAACTCGTTACCCCACTCATCGAAGAAGCACACCGTGATAAACGGTTTGAGAAGACAACATATGAAGGTATCTCTAACTTTTTCAGTGGTCCAATGGGGTTACTTCCATGTTATGCTGAAAGTCTAGGCTTGTCTCTTGTTGATATGCCACCTTATCCAAAACCTGGAACGATTGAAGGAGAACTTCCAAATCGTCTTATGTCGAATAAGGATAAGCATAAACAGTCAGTTGCTGGAGCCAAGAAACGGAAGGAGAAGACAGGCAGAGTGTATGAAGATGAAGAAGTAGGACCACCAAGTAAGTTGCCATTGATTTTGGCTATTGGCTCTTGTACGTTGTCGGTGTTCTTATTGTTGATGCTAATGGTCTATAATAGTAATTTCACGCGCGTGAAGAAAGAACTTGTGGCCACAACAGATAAAGTTGAGCGTCTTACAATGATACAAGATCATGAACATGAGATTGATGTCATGGCTCGTTATTTCTTGTCATACTATTATTCAGGAGACAAGGATAAGCTTAAGGCTTACTTGGATAATAACGACGCTAAATTTACTAACCCAGAGGTAGCAACTGTTTCTAGCACAATGTTGGAGAAAGTTGAACTCGTTAAGAATGAGAAGGATACCTATGAGGTTACATACGTTGTTGGTACAACGGATGAGGCTCAAAAAACGACAGTTCGTCGTGTTACTTTCAATGTTAAGAAAAAACCATCAGCTACTCAAGGTTGGGTAGTTACATCTGAACCGACAACAACAGCATTTGCCACTCCAACATCTCCTTCTACTGAAACTTCAGCTGAAAACAAGGAGGGATAACCTATGGGTGCAGAAGCAACAATTGAGATTGAACAAGGGAAGGTCTGGCCATCCCTATCAGATATGATCTCTCAATCGAAAGATTGGCCTAATGAAGTTGGTTCTAAAGGTTGGGGAGGTGACAAAGATAAAGAGCTATTATTGGCATCCTTTTATGCACAGTGGGACCAATACCTCCACCCAACAACTGGGGTATTTATAGCTTTTGGCTTTATTCCCGAGATGCTTTCAAAAGGTATCTATAGTTTTAGTTATGCGATTGAGAAAGCTTACCTCAACATGTTTAAGTTGTTCGGGATGTTTGATTATATTAGTCAATCCGATAGCTTTGTTGGTCAAGTTTATAAGTGGCTTCAAATCGTTGGGATTTCATTATTTGTTCTGGTAACGCTCATTCGTCTTATAATGGCAATGGCAGGAGCACCTTTCAGGTATCGAGAATTCTTCAATCATATGATTCTGGTAACTTTCTCTGTTGCTTCACTTCCAGTGTTTGCTTCAAAATTTGGTAGTGCCATAGCGAAGGATACCGTAGGACTAGCCTATTATGACATAACTGGCAGTGGTCAGAGTGTTTCACTTTCTGTAACCCCATTTCGGAGCAATACGGTGGACCTCGAAATGCTGTATGCAATGGATTTTGATACAGATAAGTTAGGCTATAATGAAGATACTCATTTTATAGCGGGTGATAAAAACTGGAATACCATTTCAGATGGTAATATTTGGTTCACCAATTTTACTGAAACCTATGGACCAACCAATAAGGCTATGTTGCAGTATTATTCTGGACGTGAAGGACGAGTATCCTCAATAACCAAGTTCGTAGGAGTGCGAGAAGACGGTTCTGTTGATTGGGGGCAACAAGTAAAAAATGGTATAGCCTTATCTAACCCAATAACTGCTCTTCTTCAAACTAGTAAAATATTTTTTACTGGTTGGAAAGAGGAATCTGAGTGGAAAGATAATCAGGCAAAATCACCTTACAATGGATTTTCTGATGTAATGAGATCTACGCTCAACACCATTCGTTATGCAGATGGTAAGATAGCTTATGCACGAGTCACTACGTCAAAATCAGGTTATTTCCTTGGTTTTGATAATACAGCCTTTTTGCCGACTTACGCTCGCTATAAGGTTGACTGGATAGCACTGATAACTCAACAAATCATTCTTTTACTCCTTCTCATCGGATTGCTAGTGACTACGGTACGAGTGATTTTCAAAACGCTTATAACAGTAATTATCTCACCCCTAGTTTCTTATGCAGCAGTTGGAAATAGTATGAGAATCTTGGAAGTTTGGCAAGAAGTTATGACAGGAATTGCTGCCATCTGGTTCCAACTACTATTCGTCAAAGTAGCTCAATGGTTCTTAATTACTTATAGCGAAGTGAAGCTCAATCTAGGTTCTGGAGCATCTGATGCTGCTAAGAAAACTCTGGTTGGAAGTTTCTATGACGGCTTAGATCCATTCCAACATGCCATTGCGACAATTGCGGTTTACCTTGGTGTTTATCTTGCGGTTTCTCAAGGCTCAAAAGTTTTGGAACGCTGGCTAGGTATTGATACTAACCTTTCAAGTGGCACTAAGGCAGGAGTTGCTACAATGGCTGTTGGTGCAATGGCTGCTAGTAAAATGGGTGGTGGTGCTAGAAACTTCGCTGTTGGTAAGTATAACCCAGTTACTGGTAGACGAAACCAAAGCGGCTTTAACCGTCTCAGAAATAGTGTTGGTAGTGGAACCAAAGTTGGTGTTAAGGGACTTAGGAGTGCTGGTAGCGTGGTAGGTTCGACCACAAATGGTATCAGACGAGGTGCTATGTCGGCTGCAGGCGCTACTGCTGGTACTGTAGCAGGTACTTGGAATGCAATGGCTGACAGAAGAGCTCATGGCCTTAAGTATAGAGAGATTATTGGTCAGTCAATGAGTGCTACTGGACGCAATGTGTCTAGAGGATTCAAAGAGACTGTTAAATCTGGTAAAGAAGTTGTTAGCAATGAATTCAGGAATGCCGGTCAATCTGTTAAGAGAGACTTCTCAAGCAGTTTCGGAAAAGGCTACACAAATTCTAGAGATAATGTCAGAGACAAAATCTTAAATAATACTGGTGGAGCAGGACGAATTACTCCAAAAGGGGATACTTCAAATATTACTCCTCCAACACAACTCTTACCAAAGAAAAATAGCTTAGATAGTGATAGTCGATTCCAGAAATTTGATGCTGGAGAAGACGGTGAGTTGTGATAATAGTCTCAAAAAAACAAGCCATAAGGCTTACTCAAGTCGTGGATAACCTCTATATGACAGCTGGTATCTCGGACGTAGAAGTCGCTGAAACAGGTTTGTTTCATCATTTGGTAGTTCGTCGTGGTCATTATTCATGTCAGATGATGTTGGTCTTTGTAACGACCAGACCAAAAGTTTTCCGTATTGACCAAGTCATTGCTAAGATTATGAAAACCTTCCCAAGTGTTGTTTCAATCATTCAAAACATCAACGACAAGAACACTAATGCCATCTTTGGTAGGGAGTTTCGCACCCTTTATGATCAAGACACCATCACTGATAGGATGTTGGGCAATGACTATGAGATTTCTTCCCAGTCTTTCTATCAGGTTAACACCGAGATGGCTGAAAAACTCTATCAAACAGCTATTGACTTCTCAGATCTAAACAGCGACAGCATTGTTATTGATGCCTATTCAGGAATCGGGACAATCGGTTTGTCATTTGCAAAACAGGTCAAGGAAGTCTACGGCGTTGAAGTCATCGAAACAGCTGTCGAAGATGCCAAGAAAAATGCAGAACGCAACGGCATTACAAATGCCCACTATGTGGCTGACTCAGCTGAAAATGCCATGGCCAAGTGGAGCAAGGATGGCATCAAACCAGACGTCATCATTGTGGATCCACCACGCAAGGGCTTGACAGAAAGCTTCATCAAAGCCAGCGTCGCCATGCAACCTGAGAAGATTACTTACGTCTCATGTAACCCAGCAACTATGGCGCGTGATATCAAACTCTATCAAGAATTGGGCTATGAATTGAAAAAAGTACAGCCGGTGGATCTTTTTCCGCAAACGCATCATGTCGAGTGTGTGAGTTTATTGGTAAAACGCAGTTAAACATCTCGCTTTTACATTTCAAGGCGAGATGCTTCAAAGCTCCACTGGAGCTTTGAACTCCCACAAACGCATCATGTTGAGGCGGTAGCACTTTTGTCCAAACTCGATGTCGATAAGCATATAGACGTTGAAATTGAGCTGGATGAGCTTGATTTGACCAGTGCTGAAAGTAAGGCAACATATGCTCAAATCAAAGAATATGTTTGGAATAAATTTGAATTAAAAGTTCCGACATTATATATTGCACAGATAAAAAGGAAATGTGGAATAGAATTACGAGAACATTACAGCAAGTCTAAAAAGGAGAAACAAATTATTCCACAGTGTACACCTGAAAAAGAAGAAGCTATCATGGATGCCTTGAGACACTTCAAAATGATTGAATAGAAAAGAATGACAGCATATGACTTTCTGCATTTATGACATTCCTACTTGGTATAGGAACAGCTATTATTCCTTTCTTGCAAGGTATCAATGAGAAAATAGGCTCAATATAAAGATTGATAGGATCATTTTTATATTTAAAGGAGCGTTGAAATGATTGATAAAAGCAATAAAAAATTTTGGGATAAATTTGCTAAGCTATATGCTCCTTTCATGAAAAAAGACAAAGGAGTATATGATAAAGTTTGCGAATACATTCGTCCTCATTTGAATAAAGACATGGAGGTGCTTGAACTTGCTTGTGGCTCAGGACAATTATCGTTTAATCTTTCAAAGCATACGAAAAGTTGGATTGGCACAGATTTTTCCGAACAAATGATTAAGGAAGCTAAAAAGCGTGGGGAATACGAAAATCTTACATTTGAAACAGCCGATGCAGTAGCATTATCCTATTCGCATGAAAAATTTGATTGTGTGTTAATTGCTAATGCACTTCATATTATGCCTAAACCGGATGAGGCGATGAAAGAAATATATAGGGTGTTAAAACCTAATGGGACTTTGTTCGCCCCCACTTTTCTATGGAAAGAGGGAAAACAAAGAAAAATGATAAAAAGTTTGATGTCTATTTTAGGATTTAAGATGTATCAAGAATGGGATAAAAAGGAATTTGAAGATTTTATTAAAGAATATGGATTTTCAGTAGTTGAAATGAAATTGGCACATGGAGGTCTTGCACCGATTGGTGTGATGATTGCTCAAAAAGTGGCTTAACAGATTCTATTCTTATGATTTAAAAAATTTCATCAAAGTGGTGCAAGGCTTGCTCCATTTGATATTAGGGAACTTAGGGACTTGATGAGTGAAGATGAACAGGAGCTTGATACACTGGGGGATAGAAAAACGGCTCTCTTTGTTATTATCTCTGATACAGATGATACCTTTAACTTTGTAGTATCCATTATGTACTCACAACTTTTTAATCTCTTATGTGATAAGGCAGATGATGTATATGGCGGTAGGCTTCCTGTTCATGTAAGATGCCTTCTTGATGAGTTTGCAAATATCGGCTTAATTCCAAAGTTTGAAAAGCTGATTGCCACAATCAGAAGTAGAGAGATTTCAGCAAGTATCATACTTCAAGCACAATCTCAGTTAAAGGCAATCTATAAGAATAATGCCGATACAATCGTAGGTAACTGTGATAGTACCTTGTTTCTTGGTGGCAAGGAGCAAACTACACTAAAAGAATTGTCTGAAATACTGGGAAAAGAAACGATAGATTTATATAACACATCGGAAACAAGGTCAAATCAAAAGAGCTTTGGTTTAAACTATCAAAAGACAGGCAAAGAACTGATGAGTCAAGATGAGATTACTGTAATGGACGGTAGTAAATGTATCTTTCAGCTTAGAGGTGTCAGACCTTTTCTTTCAGATAAATACGATATTACAAAGCATAAGAACTATAGATTACTTGAGGACTATGATAAGAAGAATTTGTTTGACATAGAAAGCTATATGAAGCGAAAAGGAAAAGGGTTGCCTTTGCCGTGTCCGTCCCAAGAAGGGACCTAAATTAGGGAAGCCTTACCATGTAACAGACAATAAGCTGGATCGTGATTTCCAGGCAGGCAAGCCTATGGAGAAACTTGTCACAGACATCACCTACCTCTATTTTGAAAACTGTAGACTTTATCTATCTTCGATCATGGATCTCTATAATCGTGAAATTGTAGCTTATACCATCTCCGAGTGCCAAGATACGGACTTTGTACTCGACACACTTAATCAACTTGAGCTACCTCAAGGAGCACTTTTCCACAGCGACCAGGGCTCTGTCTACACCTCAAAAGCCTACTATCAGGCTTGTACAGAAAAAGGCATCACCCGCTCCATGTCCCGAAAAGGAACACCAGCAGATAATGCCTGTATCGAATGGTTCCATTCTGTTCTAAAGTCTGAAACCTTCTATCTCCATAAGTGGAGAAACCTAACTAAGGATAGTATAACAGATATTGTTAAAAATTACATCCTATTAGAACAACTATCCGATTTGGAAGAAATAACATATAGATCAATGATGGGCGAATATATTGTTTATTATCGCGGAAAAATTGTGGGTGGGATTTATGATGATAGATTTTTAGTGAAGCCTGTTAAATCTGCAATAGCATATATGCCAAATGCAAAATATGAGTTGCCGTATGATGGAGCAAAGGAAATGCTATTGGTAGATGATGTTGACAACAAAGAATTTTTAACCGGCTTATTCAATTCAATTTATGATGAGTTACCTGCACCAAAACCGAAGAAAAAGAAATAATCAAATTCGAATTTGTGGAGAGGATTTGAATGAAAAATGCCGTTATATATGTTCATGGTAAGGGTGGTAATGCAGAAGAAGCTAATCACTATAAACAATTTTTGATGACAGCTTTGAAATCATTGGATTTGATTACAAATCATTGAACCCGTGGGATGCTAAAATCGAGTTTATAAATTATTTGCGAAACAATAATAACAATAAATATTTTAAGAAGTGGGTTGTTGATGGAAATACTAGAGGTTATGGAAAACAGGAAAAATTATATTGAGTTGCTATTATTGGCAGATGAGCAGGAGGATATGATAGACCGTTATATTGATAAGGGTAAAATGTATGTACTTGATGATAATGGTATTAAATGTGAGTGTGTTGTAATCGATGTGGGAAATGGCGTACTTGAAATTAAGAATATTGCGACAGTGCCGGAATATCAAGGCAAAGGTTACGCGAAAGCCATGATTGATTTTATTATCACGAAATACAGAGAAGAGTATTCTACTCTGCAGGTAGGAACGGGCGATAGTCCAATGACGATTCCGTTTTATGAAAAGTGTGGGTTTGTGCGATCACATATCGCCCCGAACTTCTTTACAGACAATTATGACCATCCAATATATGAAGGTGGCATTCAGTTGGTAGACATGGTTTATTTGCGGAGATCTTTCTAAATCCCAGTTTGTCTAACTGAATATTAAACTGTTTAAGAC
>ENA-OOXE01000957-OOXE01000957.1-human-gut-metagenome-genome-assembly--contig:-NODE-957-length-19126-cov-2.509570_pt1 | contig 19126 bp, 9 predicted proteins | sample MGYA00241585_ERZ501339 | MGnify/ENA primary metagenome ERZ501339 (study PRJEB25962, sample SAMEA1972463) | human gut metagenome | biome: human gut; feature: human-associated habitat; material: faeces...
ACTTATTTAGAAATATGGATAAATCATTTTATACAAAAAGTATGGATTTGTCAGATAAAGACTTTGATATTGATTTAGATAGTGATGTTGTTAAACATAGAAAAACAAAATTGGCAGTGAAAATAATTTTAACTATAATTTTACTTCTCTTAGTGGCAGCATTAGTTTATTTTTTAGTAAAAGGTATTTAGAGTAATCTAAATATTTTTTCTTTTATATATAGCCATTTTAATGACATGTGTGATACAATGTTATTGTTAAAGTGGTGGTAGTATGAATCTTAAATTTGTGATAAATGAAAGTGTTTTAATCTGGTATTTACTTTTTCATCAATCAATAAGTAAAGAGATAAATGATTATAAGCAGAAAGTATGGAAAAATTATTGTAGTGAATATAAAGATTTACAAAAAGAAAAAGAAATAATTCTTAGAGATCCTAAAAACTATATTCCTGATGATGATACAATATATGATATTATGAGGGAATTTGATGGTTATGATGATATATATAGAGAAACAGAACAATATAAAATGAATATAATCAAAATATGGGATGAATATAAGACAAAACTTAATAAGGAGTTAAAAAATATATTAAGATTTGATATTGATACATATTATGTTTTATTAGTAAATCAAAAACTAAATATTATAGATTTGTCTAGTGATGTTACAAATAAAATACATACTATTGTTTATGGTAAAAAGATGGAAGAGGCTGATATTCAAAATATACTAGAAATTATCTTTTCAGTTTTAAAGAAAGAAATGGTAGACTATGAAAAAGAAAATCAGCAAATAGTAGAAGCTGTTCTTGAACTAGCTATTTTAAATGAACTTGGAACGAGAATGACTGGTATGAGTCATTATTTAGTTGGTGGACGTAATAATAAGTTGTTAAAGAGACAAATTTATCCTTATTTTTTAATGTATTTAGGAATAGATAGAGATGATTTAACCATTTATATGAGAAGAGATGGTATTGTTTTCGATGCTACAAATTATACTAATGAAATACAACTTAGAAAAATAGACTTAAAGCAATTTATAAGTTTTTGTATAAAAAATCAAAAAAATATGATAAAGGTTGATAATCAAGAAGAAATAGTCGTTTTATAATGGTGGGGAGGTAATTATAATGGATGGAAAAATGAAAATATTACTTGATAGATTAGAGATTGAGAAGGACCATTATAATTATTTTACCAAAGCTAGACTTTTAAAAATTAAAGTTAAGAGTAGTATAAAGGAGTGTTATATCTATATTGAAAATGAGGATATGTTTGATCCTTCTTTAATTATGGAATTAGATATGAAGAAAGAATTGATTGCTCCTAATTTTAATAAAGTAGAAATTATTTATCAGTTTGTTAATAAAAATAATGAGGTATATTTATCTTATTTTCCTAGTGTATTAGAACATGTGAAAGATAAATTAAGAGTACTTGAAATATATAAAGATAAACTAAGTCTTGAAAATAATAAGCTAGTACTTATCGCTAATAATAAAGTAGAAGAGGCTAAATTAGGAAATGCGTTAGAAGAAATTAATCACATTTATCATAATTTAGGATATACAGATGAAATTAGACTTTTATATAGAGAAGAACATCTTGTTTTAGATGAAATTAAAAAGAGTCTTGATGATAGTTTGGCTAATGCAGCAGAGTTAAAAAAAGAAAAGACTTCTCCTACAGAAGAGGTTAAAAAAGATTTTAAGCCTAAGTTTTCAAGAAAAAGAGAAAAAGATCCTAATAGTGTAATTGGTATAATGATTGAAGATATGCCTATTTCTATTAAATCTATTTTAGGAGAGGATAATAATGTTACTATATGGGGAGAAGTATTTGGTATAGAGTACTTTGAGTCTTCTAAAAGTGATTTTAAAATTATTACTTTGAAGGTAACAGATTATACTGATAGTATTTATTGTAAAGTTTTTGCTAGGGAAAAAGATGAATATGCAAGAATTTGTAATGAATTAAAAAAAGGAAAATGGTATAAAATACGTGGATATGTCAAGAGTGATCATTTTAGTAATGATGAATTAGTTTTAAATGCTAGAGATATTGTTTTATGTGACAAAGAAAAACAAGTAAGACAAGATAATGCCTTAGAAAAAAGAGTTGAGTTACATGCTCATACTAAAATGAGTCAAATGGATGGGATTGCTGATGAGATTCTTTTAGTTAATCAAGCTATTAGTTGGGGACATAAGGCTATTGCGATTACTGATCATAATGGTTGTCAGGCTTTTCCTCATGTTTTTAATACTGTTACATCATATAATAAAGGTAAAAGTGATGATGAAAAATTTAAGGCTATTTATGGAACTGAACTTACGTTAATAGATGATAGTGTAGATATTGTAGTAAGACCAAAAGATGTTGTGATGCTTGATCAGACATATGTTGTATTCGATTTTGAGACGACCGGTTTTAATGCTGGTGGAAAAGATTCAATTATTGAAATTGGTGCGGTTAAAATGAAGGATGGAATGATTCTAGAAAGATATGATGAATTAATTAATCCAGGAGTTAAGTTAGAGCAGAAGATAATTGATGTTACAAGTATTACTGATGAAATGTTAGAAGGAAAAGACAATGAAGAAAATGCAGTAAAACGTTTTATTGAATGGTTTGGAGATTTACCAATGGTAGCGCATAATGCTAAGTTCGATGTATCGTTCTTGGAAATGGCTTATAAAAAATATAATCTTGGAACTTTTACTAATACTGTTATAGATACTTTAGAATTATCACGTACTATGGATAATAATTATGCAAGACACAGTTTAAGTGCCTTAGTAAAACGATATGAAGTACCTTGGGATGAGGAAAGTCACCACAGAGGTGATTATGATGCTGAAGGAACAGCCTTAGTATTTTATAAAATGTTAAAGAAACTAGATAATCGTAATATTGAAAGAATGGAACAACTTTCTGAGTTAGTTAGTAAAGATGAAATCCATAAATATGGTAAAAGTTATCATGTTAATTTATTAGCTAAAAATAAAGTAGGACTTAAAAATTTATTTAAACTTATTAGTTTAGCTAATACAAAATATTTATATAAAACACCAAGAATATTACGTAGTGAAATTGAAAAACATCGTGAAGGATTACTTGTTGGTAGTGGCTGTTATGAGAGTGAAGTATTTTTACAAGCACGTAGTAAGGCTGATCAAGAATTAACTAATATTATTCGTTTTTATGATTATGTTGAAGTACAACCTTTAGAGTGTTATAATCATTTGATTCAAAGTGGGGACTTTGCGAATGAACTTGAACTTGCTCATCATTTGATGAAAATTATAAGAGTAACGGATGATGCTGGTAAATTAATTGTTGCAACTGGGGACGTTCATCATATTAATAGAGAAGATAAAATATTTAGAGAAATAATAGTTAATCAAAAAGTTCCGGGTGGAGGAAGACATCCTTTAGCGCGTAATAATATTAAAGAAATTCCTTCTAATCATTTTAGAACGACAGAAGAAATGCTTGAAGATTTTAAATTTTTGGAAAATGAAGAACTTATTAAAAAAATAGTTATAGATAATCCTAATAAAATTAGTGATATGGTTGAGATAATTGAAGTTATTATTGATACTGGAGGTATACCATTCTCTCCAAGAGTTAAGAGTGATGATGGTAAGAGCTATTTGGATTGTCCAAGAGTAGTAACGGATCTTGTTTATACAAGAGCTAAAGACTGGTATGGTGATAATTTACCATATAATATAGAAGAAAGAATTGCTACTGAACTTTATGGTGATATTGTTTTGAAGTCTGTTAAAGATAAATTAAGTAGTGAGAACTTATCAGATGATGAAATGGTAAAAAGGTCTTTTGCGGATTTACATGAAGTTATTTTAAAGGGATTTGATGCTGTTAAGGATTTGGTTCGTTCATATATTAAGAAAAATAGTGAAGAAAGTCTTTCAGATGATGATTTGGAAAAAGAACTTAATAAAAAATTAGGAGGAATTATCGGTGGAGGATTTGATCCAATTTATTTGATTGCGCAACGTCTTGTTAAGCACTCTAATGATGAAGGATACTTGGTTGGTTCCCGTGGTTCAGTAGGTTCAAGCTTTGTTGCTACAATGATGGGAATTACAGAAGTTAATCCACTGCCAGCACATTATCGTTGTTCAAAGTGTAAGGTTAGTATCTTTAATGATGATGATGGAAATCCACTTGGTTCAAATTATTCTTCAGGATTTGATTTACCAGATAAAATGTGTCCTAATTGTAATATTTTACTTTTAAAAGATGGACAAGATATGCCGTTCGCTACTTTCTTAGGATTTAATGCTGATAAAGTACCAGATATAGATTTGAACTTCTCAGATTTAAATCAAGCTAGTGCTCATGCCTATACAAAAGTCCTTTTTGGTGAGGATAATGTCTATCGTGCCGGTACTATAGGTACGGTTGCTGAAAAAACAGCATTTGGATTTGTAAAGGGCTGGGCTGAAGAGCATCAAAAAGAACTTAGAACGGCAGAGGTAGAACGTTTAGCTATGGGATGTACTGGAGTTAAGAGAACAACGGGGCAGCATCCAGGAGGAATTGTTGTTATACCTGATTATATGGATGTATATGATTTTACACCTTTCCAGTTTCCAGCAGAAGATGCAACTGCTGAATGGCGAACTACTCACTTTGATTATCACGCTATTGACCAAGATGTTTTAAAACTAGATATATTGGGACATTCTGATCCTACCCAGTTAAGATTAATTCAACTACAGTCAGGAACTGATATTATGAAAGTTCCTTTAGATGACAAAGAAACAATGAGTATTTTTACTTCTACTAAGGCATTAGGTGTAACCACTGAACAAATAATGTGTAATACTGGAACTCTTGGTATTCCAGAGTTTGGAACAGCTTTTACAATTAAATTAGTAGAGGATACTAAACCTACAACATTTGCCGAACTTATTAAAATATCAGGACTTTCTCATGGTACGGATGTATGGCTTGGAAATGCCCAAGAGTTAATAAAAAATAACATAGTGCCATTTAAGGATACTATTGGCTGTCGTGATGATATAATGGTTTATTTGATGTATAATGGATTAGAGCCAATAAAGGCCTTTAAAATAATGGAGTTTGTACGTAAAGGTAAGGCTTCAAAAGATCCAGAAACCTGGAAAGGTCATGTTAAGACTATGCAAGACGCTAATATTCCAGAATGGTTTATAGATTCTTGTGCTAAGATTAAATATATGTTCCCTAAGGCCCATGCAGCAGCATATGTAATTAGTGCCTTTAGGATTGCTTGGTATAAAGTTCATATGCCTGTATATTTTTATGCATCATGGTACTCTTCAAAAGCAACAGATGTAGATGTTGAAGCTATGATTAAAGGGTATAACGCTATTAAACAAAAAATTCTTGAGATTCAGGCTAAAGGATATGAAGCTACAAACAAGGAAAATGGTCAAGCCGAAAGTTTAAAAGTAGCCTTGGAAGCAACTGCTAGGGGAATTAAATTCTTAAATGTTGATTTATATAAGAGTGAAGCAACGGTTTGGACAGTTGGTAGTGATAATGAAATATATCCACCGTTTAATGCAATAGATGGACTTGGTGATACAGTAGCTAAAAATATTGTAAGAGAACGTGAAATTAATCGTTTCTTAAGTATTGAAGATGTTCAGGTACGTGGTAAGGTTTCAAAAACATTAATAGATAAGATGGTAGAGATGGGAATATTAGAAGGACTTCCTAATTCTAATCAATTATCACTTTTCTAATTAATTATTAGTTTTATTATTTAAGTAGCTTTAATATTATTAAGGCTACTTTTTGTTTTAACTTTTAATTGTGCTATTTTTTCTTTTGTAGTAAAATGATAATAGGAGAAAGATAGTTATGGTAAGAGATAAGTTGAAAAAAGTTAATATAAAAGTAATTTTACTTGTTTTGTTTGGATTTGGACTTATATTTATTGGGGTAGGTTCCTTAAACATTAAGCTGGGCGCATCTAAAGTTAATTCGTCTAAGAAGTTTGCTAGTGGAGATTCATTTATAACCGAACTATCTTCTAGTTCACCTAGTGTAGTAGCGGGTGATAGTGTTACTTTAACAGTTAAACTTTTAAATATTAATATTAATAGTGGAGATAAAGGTATCGGAGTTTTATCTTTTAAACTTGATTATGATAGTGATGTTTTTAGTTTGACTAGTTCATCTTCTGATGTTGGAAAGATTAGTACTAATAATAATGGTGACTATATAATTGTTATGAATGATGGTAAGGTATTAACTGCCGATACTACAGTTTTTACCTTTACTTTAAAGAGTAAAAGTAATGTAAATAATGTTAATTCTTTAATTAGTCTAAGTAATATTTTGGGTAGTGCTGGTAGTAGTGTTTCATCAAAAAATACTTCTTTGACAGTCTTAGTAAAAGATGAAGGAGCTCCTAGAGTAACATTTGATGTAAAAAATCCTAATGCATATGCTAAAAGTCATAGCGCAACTATATCAGTTGTTGATAGTGACTTGGATAATAGCAGTTTAAAATATCAATGGGTTCAAGGTAATACTAAACCAAGTGAGGCTTCATTTACAGATACTTTTACAAATAACCAAACAATTACTAAAGATGGACTTACCGGTAATAATTGGTATTTATGGGTATTAGCTAAAGATACAAAGAAAAATACGAGTATAGTTCGTAGTGAAGCATTTTACTTTGATAACACTGCTCCAACTTGTAACATAACATCAGATGGAAGTAATTTAATAGTTAATGGAAGTGACAGTCAAAGTGGTTTAGATACTCTTCCATATTCATTTGATAATATAAATTTTACGAATGTTAATAAAAAGAGTATTTCATCAAATGGAACATATAAAGCTTATGTTAGAGATAAGGTAGGAAATGTTGCAGAATGTAGTTATGTTGTTAATGTTACAGCTCCAACGATTGCCATTTCTAACTCACAAACTTTACCTACTAAGAGTTTAAACGTTACAATTAATGCCTAAAAAGGAGCATATGAATTAGATACCAACAATACTTATCAATATTATTTATCTAGTAGTTCTACAATGTTAACTGATGGTGAGTGGACCAATTATCAAAGTGGCGAAAGTTTTACAATAGGTGCTAAAAAAGATGGCATATATTATTTGTTTGTAAAAGCAATAACTGATACAGCTTCAAATAAAAGTACGGATAGTTTTAATGATACATTTGTAATTGATAATGTTACTTATCATAGATTTGGTCCTTATATATTTGATAATACTTCGCCTAGCTGTTCTATTACTTCTTCAACTTCAAAATATACCAATACTAATTTAGTTTTAACGGTTACTGGTAATGATGAAAATGGATTAAGTGATGCTGCTTATTCTTTCGATGGAGTAAATTTTTCTCACAACTATCAAAAAACTGTAAGTGAAAATGGAAAATATAGTGCTTATGTAAAAGATTATGCTGGCAATGTTAATTCTTGTAGTATAGATGTTAACAATATTGATAAGGATCGTCCTGTCATAAATATAAAAAATAATGGTTCATTACAGTATAGTAAAACACACAGTAGTGAAGTTGTTGTTAATGATATAAAGCTAGCCGAAAATGGTCTTAAATATCAATGGACAACTGATACTGTTCAACCTGATTTATCTAGTTTTACAACACTTTTTACTAATAACACTACAATAAGTAAGAGTTCTTATAGTGGAGATTATTATTTGTGGATTTATGCAATTGATGAAGCAGGAAATTACACTGTTGCTAGAAGTGAAGTATTTAAATTTGATAATACTTTGCCAACAGCACCGACAATTAGTGCTAATATAAAAAATGGAGAAACAGCAGAGTCAGATGTTTTATTACAAATAGATTCTTCAACAGCTTTAAGTGGTATAAAAAAATATCAATATTCTTTAAATAACGGAGTTAGTTTTATTGATTATGATAGTAGTAAGAAAATAACATTTACGGAAGAAGGAGAATATAGTGTTATTGCAAGAGCTGTTAGTAATGTTGATATAAATGGAGTAAATAGTAAGAGCTTTTCCTTTAAGATTAAACATAGCCCAATGGCACTTACAATGAAAAAATCAACTTCACTTCCAACAAATAAAGATGTTGTAGTAACAATTACTTCAAGTACTAAATTGTTGCCACTTTCAGGATTTAGTTTGTCTAGTGATGGATATAGTTTAAGTAAAAGCTATAGTGAAAATACAACAGGTGATAAAGTTGTAGTAACAGATATCTATGGTAACAGTGAGACACAAACTATTGTTATTTCAAATATAGATAAAGAAAAACCAAAATTAAGCGTTACATATGATAGAAGTGAAGATTCAGTAGAAGCGGTTATTAAAGCTAATGAAGAGTTGGATGCTAAGAGTGGATTTGTTCTTTCGGTAGATAAAAAAGAACTATCTAAAGTGTATTTTGAAAATGGAACTTTTCAAGAAAGCTTTTGTGATGTAGCAGGAAACTGTACAGATATCTCACTAAATATAGATGGTATTAAAAAGAATGACTTAAATATAAGCTTGTCATACGAATTACAAAATGATGGGACAGAGAAGATAATAATTTCATCACCTAATGAATTAAGTAGTTTAGAGGGATTTCAACTTTCTTCAGATAAACATAGTTTAAGTAAAATAATTTATAGTGATATTGATAAAGAGTATACTGTAAAAGATGTATTAGGAAATTCTAGAGTAGTAAAGATTAAATATTACTTTGTGAATGAACCATTAAATATAAAAGTTAATTATAGTATCACAAAACTAAGTAATGAAAATGTTGTAGTTACACTTACAGCGAATCATGAACTTAAGGAAATAGAAGGATTTAGTTTATCAGATGATAAATATAGTTTAACTAAAGTTTATATGACTAATACCAAAGAACTATATTAGTAGAATCAGTTGATGGATTACAAAAAGATATTACCATTAATATTAGTAATATAGATAAAGAAAAACCTACTATTAAAGGGGTTATGAATAATGGGGTTTATGGTAGTATAAAGTTAGAATTTAATAAGAATGTTAAAACAATAAAGGTAGTAAAAAATGGTGCTTTACAAGAATATAAAAGGGGAGATGTTATAAATTCTCCAGGAGATTATGTTATTACTATTATAGATGAAGTAGGAAATAGTAGTACTTATAATATAAGTTTAAGAAAAAATGGTGAACTAGTTAGTGTTCCTGATACTTCTAGTAACTACAGTAAATTATTTATTGTTGTAGGAGTTTTGGAAGTTATAGTTGGTATCCTATTGTTTAGTCAAGTTGGACTAAAGGGAAAAGTTAATTTAAGTTTAATTCTGTTGGTAATATTGGTTGCTAAATTTAGTAATAATAGTATGGCGGCAAGTACTACAGCTATAGATCTTAATGGTTATGAAATTAAGGATAATTATTTGCTTAATGTTGAAGCTTCTACTAGTTATTCTAATATGAAGAGTAACTTATTTGATAAAAGTGTTACTGTTAAAAGAAGTGACAGTGAACTGTCTAGTAGTAGTTATGTGGGTACTGGTGATTTATTAACTTATGGTAGTGATAATTATAGAGTTATTATAAAGGGAGACATTACAGGAGATGGTAGTGTTGACTATAATGACTATGGAAAGTTGATATTAGTTTTACTTTCTAAGTCTAATTTTAATGAGTATGAAGCTAAGGCAGCTGATTATAATGTAGATGAAGTTATTGATATTAGTGATTTATACTACATTAATAAGAGATTAAATAGTACTTATGTTATTAAACCTAAAGGTATTAGAGTGGTTAGTGCTAATACAAAACTTAAAGCATCATCATCTACTAAAATAGTTGCTCAAGTGTATCCTGTTAATGTAAGTGATGATACATATGATTCACGTGTTGTTTATGGAAATAGTGTTAGTGTTTCTAATAATACTGTTAAAGGAATTGATGCGGGAAATGCAATAGTTTTAGTTTCATCAAATGCTAATCCAGCACTTAATACTACTTTGACATTTGAAATTGAAAGTATTCCAGTTACTGGTGTAAGTCTTTCTAAAGACAGTGCAACTATTAATATTGAGGAGAGTAATAGTACAAGTATTACACCTACCATTTCACCAAGTAATGCAACTAATAAAAATGTCGTTTACTCATCATCTAATAGTAGTGTAGCAAAAGTTTCTTCTACCGGTAAAATTACGGGTGTCTTCCCAGGAGTTGCAGTGATTACTGTAAAGAGTGCTGAAGATAGTAGTAAAAAAGCAACTATTAAAGTATTAGTTCAAAATGATGGTAAAAACTATGTAAATGTTAATAGCGCAACTAGAAGTCTTTATACACAATATGTTGTTTCAGCTCATCCATCAACGATTATTCAAGGATTTGATATTTCTAAAAATTATATATTTACTGTTCAGAATCTTTACTCAACTAGCACAGATATGAATACTAATAGTTTATTTATTAATAAACATCCAAGACCAGGAGTATCTGGAAGTGATTCTAATATGAGTTTATATGGTTTTGGGCATGGTACTAATATAGCGTTTGAATGGGCTAATTCAAAATATAATGATACGTCTGATGCTTATATGTGGTTAGCAGGAGGACATTATACTTGGAATAATGATAACTCTAAATTTAGTTTTGATGTAACAAGAGATGGAGCTTTCCCAACCAGACTTGCTTATCATGATAATAGTACTTATACTTCTAATTCAGTTTCATTTGATACAAGAAGTAGTGTTAGTAGAAATGATATTAAACTTTATAATGGTAAAAATTATAGTACAACAGCTTTAAGCTCTAAATATTATAATATATATAAATTCTATAAGACCCGTTCAAACGAACAAGTGGCAATAGATACAACTAATAACTTATTTATTATTAGAGTTACAGGAAGTTCAGGTCAAATCTTTAGTATCTATAAGTTAACAGATATTAAAAATAGTTCAGTAGACTATATAGATGGTAATATTCCTAAATTAGCAACATTTACCATACCAAAAACACCACTCGATTTTCAGGGATTTGATATAGCTGGAGATTATGTATATGTTTATTATGGTGAAAGCAATAGAAATGGTACACAAAATTCTCAGGGATATGTTGCTATGTACGACTTCTTAGGTAATGAGAAATTTAATAAAAAAGTGTATTCAACATCTACTTCTATTTTTGAAGAACCAGAAGGAATTAAAGTATATAAAGAATCTGGAAAATATGTAGCTTATCTTGGTAGTAGCTTAGTTTCTGGTAGTCAAAAATATGTAAAAATATGTACGTTTAAATAGACAATTGTAATCATTGTCTATTTTCTTTTGAAAAAAGTCGTAATTTACTGTTAATTCCTGAATAAAAATGATAAACTAATATTACTTAAATAATAGATACGTGGGAAGTATTTAAAAAATTTATTTTGTGAAAAAAGTTGGTGGAAATATGTTGACAAGAATTGTAGACAATTTTATCATTAGACAGACAGACAGACAGACAGACAGACAGACAGACAGACAGACAGACAGACTAGGTATTTTTGCGCTTTAAAGGCATTTCCATTTTTTCTTTTTATATTCTTTTTAATGACTACAAGTGTGTTGGCAAAATATATATATAATGGCAGTTTATCAGGTAGTATAACGGTACCTGAAAATAATTATTGTATTAATAACGGTTTTAATAAATTATCAGACTGTATGTTGGTGATGGAAAAATATTCCCAAACTGTAGATGATGCCAAAAGTTATATTTTGTCTAAGGGAACACCTGATTTTTCTAAAATAGCGCCTTCTACTACATATGTAGATAATGTAGTGGATGTTATTAATGAAAATGGAGTAGAGTAACATCTACTAACTGGATGTATTTCGCTGATTCATATTCAAATGGATTATATAAATATATAGATGATAGTGGTAATGATAGTGGAGATTATGCTTCTAGTCTTGATATAACAGGATCTCTTGACAATAAAGTAGCAAAGACTGTGAAGTATAAAGTCTATGTTAAAGCTAGTACAAATTTAAAGACTGTCGTTAATTATGATATTAATTATGATGTAGTACAGAAGAAAATGGATTAGTGTTATTAAAAGTAATAATACTAATTTTTTTAATATACTATACTATATTATATAGTTGACAACTATTAGTATCCGATGTAATTTATTCTTATAATAAAATAGAGGAGAAAACATAATGCAGTATTTTAGTAATAAAAATTATCGGATGCTATATTATGATAGTTTTTTTTAAAACTTTCGCTAATAGTATTTATGCAGTTTTTACACCAGTTATTTTATATAAAGCTGGAGTAAGTATAACAATGATTATATTTATATTTATGATTCAGTTTTTGGTAATGGGGTTGTTTTCGCCCTTAGCTGGAACTTTATCTAAAAGAATAGGAATAGCAAATACAAAGTTTATAAGTTATATTTTAAAAAGTATAAGTATGTTACTAGTACTTACTGTTGATACAAATATAAAATATTATTTGGTTATTGCAGTTGTATATGGATTAAGTGGTGCGGCAAATAATCCAATTAATACCTATTTACCTAGTAAAATAGTAGAAAAAAGTTTTATGGGGAGATTTAATTCTTTTGCTTATATTTTAAGGTGCTTTTCTAGTATAGTAGGATATATATTTACAGCAATATTTTTAACAAACGATAAAAGTTTAACTATAGTAGTAGCAGTATTTATTTCTTACTTTCTTGCGTATTTAGCGTTACTTAATGTAGATAAAGAAAATTTAGAATATGAAATGGACTCATCTTTTAAAGATAGTTATAGTTATTTAATAAAGAGAAATGAAAATCAAAAATTTAAAATAGTAAGTGGATTAAGATCATGTATAATAATAGAAAGATTAATAGCTGTTCCATTATATTTATATATTTCATTAATGAATCTTAAAACATTTACAACTCTTTATGTTGTTTCTACAGTTGTTGAATTATTAAGTTTATTTGTATCAGGAAAAAAATTAGATAAAGATCAAATAAAAACATTTAATGTAATTTCAGTTGTAAAAGGAATTATAACATCAGTATTTTTATTTGCTAAAAACACTTATATATTGATGGTTAATCAATCGGTATATAAATTAGTTGATAATGTATATGATTCATCATATTTAGCCTTATCACAATGTAAGGTAGAAAATGATAGGAAAGATACAATGTTACTTGCAATTGTTCATGAAATGTGTTTATGTTTTTGTGAATTTGTTATATTGTTAGTGTTGTTAATTATAAGTACAATAAATATTAATTTGTTATTTAAAGTGATGTTTATAAACTCAATTGTTGCGATATTGATAAATGTAAAGTTAATAAAGCAGTGGAATAGTTAGTTACCATTAAATGAACAAGTAACTGCATTATTTCATATATTAAAAGATGAGATGATGTTATGTAATATTCATGTGTTCTAAGTTTTTGTGATGTACTTATGATATTGATATGTAAAACTTTGTAAAATGAAAATTTATTATTTTAATATTTGTGCACTATAGTTTAATTTATGATAAAATTATAGTGTATTAGGAGGTATGGATATGAGATATGTTAAATATATTTTTATGTTTATATTTTGTTTATTTATATTTCCATTAAATGTTCATGCCTTAACGAGTAGTGAATATCAAGATAGAAATGTTTGTAGTAACTATGAGGTTGCTATTGCTAAAGAGGGTAAAGCTGGAGATCCTAGCAGTACTTATGCTGATACAGTAGGGTGTTATGGAACTTATAATGAGGCAGTAAATGCTATGAATGCTAATACTAATAAAGATGTTATTATCTTTGAAAGAAATAATGGCAAAAATAAGATAGTAAATGCCAAATATGCTTTAGTTGATTTAACTTTAAAGGGGAGTAAAGTAATTAATTATTATCCTGATACTACGTCTACGACTTCTAATTCATATATGGTTAATAATAGGAGTACTGGTGCAGTAGACGGAGCTTTTTTAGGTTTTGATTATTCATCTAGAAGAGCATTAGTTAAAGTTGCTGGTTATAAAGGCTGGACAAATGAGGACAGTTACGAAATAATTCCTCTTGTTTGGGTTTATTCAATAGGTTTTTATAGGAGCACAGGAAATATTTTTAAACATAACTTTGCTAAAAAAATTTCTAATACTTTAAGTAGCTATTATGGAATACAAATAGGACCTTTACCTGAGGGACTTCTTAATAATAAAAATTATTATAGTTATGATGCGCATTATTTTTATACTGATCAATATAAGATGATTGATGATTATAAGAACAATAATTATAATAATGCAGTAAATAAAAATGTTCCATATTATAATTACTATCAATATTTACCAAATCACTCAAAAACTAATTATTCTGCGGCAAACATCAATAAATATATTAGAGATGGGTTAGGATATACGGAAAGTGTTTATGGTAATACGCTGAATATAAAAAAACAAGACACTAGTAATGTTTCAAAGTTATATGGTATGGGAACTTATCTTATTTATGCTGAAAGTCAGTATGGGGGTAATGCCATATTGTCATTAGGTTTAGGAAGAAATGAAAGTAATTCGGGAAGAAGTAATATAGCTATTTCAAAAAATAATGGATATGGTCAAGGGGCAGTTGATTCTAGTCCATTTGGTTCAGCCTATGGATTCTTAACATATCAAGGTAGTATTTATAATCATGCCCAACATTTTGTTACCGACATGTATCAGAATGCTAACCATTATAATTATAATGGCGGACACTTTGGTAATAAACAAGGTGGATGGAATGTTAGATATGCATCTGATCCTTTTTGGGGAGAAAAAGCAGCGTCTTACTACTATCGTTTTGATAAATATTATGGACTTCAAGATTATAACTATTATCAGTTAGCAATCAATACTACTTCTTTAGTGGCAAGAGCTAGTGCTTCTAATAGTTCTAAGGCCGTTTATAATATAAAAAATATGGAAACACCAGTCATTGTTGTAGCGGAAGTTACAGGTGATTATGTTGCTGGTAGTAATGTTTGGTATAAAATAGTAAGTGATATGAATCTTAATAGTAATAAAGATAGCTATGGTAGTTATGCCTCTAAGTTTGATTGGGAAAATAGTTATGTTTATGTACCAAGTGCTTATTTCAAGAAAATCAATACAGCTAAAAGTGGTTTGAAAGATGTAAGTGATGTTTATCCATATCAAGGAAGAGATTATCAATATAGTTATTATAATGATTCTAATACTTTAACACCTAAAGTAGGACTTACAACAAATGATACTATGTATTATTATGATGGTGGATTACTTGAAGTAACTGGTAAGAAACTTTTAAAAAATAAATATGTTATGGTTTATGATAGAGCAGTTGATACTAATAATAAAGTAGTTAGTTATTTAGTAAGTAGTGATTACAAACATGATCAAAAAGAATGGGTTAGTGCAGCTAATATTAAGTTAGTTGGTGGAACTTATGGTAAACAAACAGTAATACCTGTAGGATATAGCTCTAATGTATTTGTTAGCGCTAATGAAAAGTCAACAATTGTAAGTGGAATTTATGATGGAACTTATTTACCTGTTTTAGGTGAAGAAGTTGGAAGTGATGGAAAAACTTATTTAAAAGTACCTATAAGTCTTACTTCTAATGATAATAGTTATGGTTACACTTTAAAAACAGATAGCGATGCATCAATTAGTTTATTAAAAGATAATACTGTTCCGGTTAATAATTTACCAGTGATTAGCGCAAAAGATATTCAAGTAGTACAAGGTAAGAAAGTTGATTTAGCTAGTTTAGCAACTGCTTTTGATACAGAAGATGGTGATCTTACTGCTAGTATTACATATAGTGGTACGGTAGATTTTAATACTCCAGGTAAATATGTTATTACATATAAGGTAGTAGATAGCTTGAAAGCTGAAGTTACTAAACAAATTACAGTTACAGTAATTGCTGATTTAGAGCCAGTAATCAACGCTAATGATGTTTATCTAAGTATAGGTGATACATTTAAGGAAAAAGAAAATGTAAGTGCATATGATAATGAAGATAAAGACATAACGAGTAAAATTAAAGTAGTATTTAATAATGTAGATACAAGTAGGGAAGGAACATATAAAGTTTCATATGAAGTAGTAGATAGTTTTGGTCATAAAGTAGTTAAAGAAATAAAAGTAATAGTTGAAAAAGAAAAAACAGATGAAGAAAAAGAGAAAAAAGATGGAGAGTTTTATTTAAATGATTTATCATTTAATAAAACAACAAAAAAATATAGTATTAGTGGGTACTTAATCATAAAAAATATTAATAATAGAGCAAGTGATAAAATCAATTATTATTTAGTTCTAAAAAATAAAATTACTGCTAAAACATATAAATTTAAAGTTCAACGTTGGACTACTGATGTTCCTTTTGATTTAGGTAGCGAGAATGGATATGATTATAGTGCTTCTTGGTTTAAGGGAGAAATTGATTTTGGTGAAGGTTTGATAGGCGATTATGATCTATATATGGAAGCCGCAACAAACTCATGTTATTCTTTAGAAAAAGTTACTAATGTATTTAATAAAGATATTTCAAGAAGAAATGTGGATGATAAATATGGTTATAACTTTAAAGTTAATTTAAGTTCAAAAGCTCAAGAGATTGAATTAAATATTCGTGAGAGCTTAATTACTACAAGCACTTCAAATACTTATCGAAATATGATTAATAATTATGATGATATAAGTTTTGTGGATAAGAAATTAAAATTAGTTGGTACTTCATACAACTATGGTATCAGTTATGAACAAAATAGTGTTTTGGAACGTAGTGTTATATTTGAAGAGACAACATCCTTTAAACAATATAAATTTGATTTAGGAAGTACAAATAAAGGTAGTTATGATGTCTTAACTTCAGATAATAAAAACAAAGATTTTGTTTGGTATGATAAAAGCCTAGATATTAGTTCTTTAGAAAAGGGAAGATATGCAATTATCGTCTATACAAAAACAAAAGATGTAGCCGATTATGGTGAAGTTAGTGATGTATTTGGAATGATTAATGACGCTAGTGCAGTAATAAATAATAAAAAATATTCTATTATACTTAATAAAGAGAGAAATAATAGAATAGAGTTAATAGTAGAATAAAATCACATTATTGTGGTTTTATTTTTTTGTGTTTGTTTGACAATAATTTTTAAATGTATTACAATTTATTAGCAGTTACTAAGAGAGGTAGGTAGGAACTCTTTTTGGCTTTTTAGTAACAAGAAAGGAGATTTATGTTTAAATTATTTAAGAATTTTTCGAAAAAAGACATTTTTTATATAATACTTTGTATTTTGTTTATTGTAGTTCAAGTATGGCTTGATTTAAAATTACCAGATTATATGTCTGAAATTACAGTATTAGTACAAAGTGAAGATAGTACACTTAATGATATATTAATACAGGGTTTATATATGTTAGGATGTGCTTTTGGTAGTTTGATATCGGCTGTTATAGTAGGATATTTTTCTTCAATGATAGCGGCAGATTTTTCTCTTGATTTGAGGAAGCAAATATTTAGAAGAGTTGAAGACTTTGGAACAGAGGAAATTAAGAAGTTTTCTACAAGTAGTTTAATTACTAGAACAACAAATGATGTTACACAAGTAGAAATGTTAATAGCTATGGGATTACAAATGTTAATTAAAGCTCCAATTATGGCTGTTTGGGCAATTAGTAAGATTGTTAATAAGAGTATAGAGTGGAGTCTTTTAACAGGTGGTTGTGTTGTTGTTTTATTATTCACTATAGGTTTACTAATGATTATAGTTATGCCAAGATTCCAAATAGTACAGAAATTAATTGATAAGATTAATGGTGTTACACGTGAAAACTTGACTGGTATTAGAGTAATAAGAGCTTTTAATGCTGAAAATTATCAGAAGAAAAGATTTGAAGATGTTAACAATGAATTAACTAAAACGCAGTTATTTAATCAACGTTGCTTTGCTATTTTAAATCCTGTTATGAATATAGTTATGCAATTTTTAACTTTAGGAATTTACTTTATTGGAGCTCATTTAATAGCTGCAGCTGGTATGGTTCAAAAAATAACTTTATTTAGTAATATGGTTGTATTTTCTAGTTATGGAATGCAAGTTATCATGTCATTTTTGATGCTTGCTATGATATTTATGATGTGGCCAAGAGCGCAAGTATCAGCTCGTCGTATTAATGAAATATTTGATCAGGATATATCAATTAAGGATGGAACATTCTTAGGAAATGATACAAAAGAAGTAGGAACTGTTGAATTTAAAAATGTTTCCTTTAAGTATCCAGATGCTGATGATTATTTACTTAAAAATATTTCATTTAAAGCCAATAAGGGAGATGTTGTGGCGTTTATTGGATCAACTGGTAGTGGTAAATCTAGTTTAATAAATCTAGTTCCAAGATTTTATGATGCTACTGATGGAGAGGTACTTGTTGATGGTGTAAATGTAAAAGATTATACACAAGAAGCACTTCATAATAAAATTGGTTATGTACCACAAAAGGCTGTTATGTTTACTGGTACAGTAGCACAGAATGTAGCCTATGGCGATAATGGACGTAGTAAACCTACTTTAGAAGAAATAAAAAAAGCAATCGAAGTTAGTCAAGGTAGTGAATTTGTTTCTAAAATGGAGGGCGAATATGATGCTCATATAGCTAGAGGCGGAACAAACGTATCTGGTGGTCAAAAACAAAGAGTTGCGGTTGCAAGAGCCTTAATTACCCATCCTAAAATTATTTTAGCTGATGAACCAACAGGTGCTCTTGATTCAAAATCAACCGATCAACTTTTATCTATTTTTGATCAAATTCATCAAAGTGGACAAACTATTTTAATGGTGACTCATAGTAGTAAAGCAGCAAGTTATGCCAGTCGTGTCTTATTTATTAAAGACGGACAAATCTTCCATCAACTTTATAAAGGAGATATGTCTAATCAAGAAATGTATCAAGCTATTAGTGATACTCTAACAATGCTTCTTTCAGGAGGTCAATAATATGAAATTTTATTTAAAATTGGCTTTAGGAAACATTAAAAAGAATAAGAAGCTTTATACATCATATTTTGTTTCAACAATCTTTTCTATTGCCTTATATTTTATTGT
>ENA-OOXE01001019-OOXE01001019.1-human-gut-metagenome-genome-assembly--contig:-NODE-1019-length-17863-cov-5.051887_pt1 | contig 17863 bp, 8 predicted proteins | sample MGYA00241585_ERZ501339 | MGnify/ENA primary metagenome ERZ501339 (study PRJEB25962, sample SAMEA1972463) | human gut metagenome | biome: human gut; feature: human-associated habitat; material: faeces...
CCGCCGCCGCCTGTAACGAGCACAACCTTATTCTGCACATATCCCAGAATGGAATCGATATCCACGCGGATCGGTTCCCTGCCCAGCAGGTCTTCGACCTCGACGTCCCGCAGCTTGCTGACGTTGACTTCGCCGTTTACGAGCTGATACAGTCCGGGAAGACTGCGCAGCTTGCAGTTTGTCTCTTTACAGATTTCCAGGATATCCTTAATCTGCGCCGGAGACGCAGAGGGGATCGCCAGGAAAATTTCATCAATATCGTATAAATCTGCGGACTCTATGATCTTGTCGCGGCCTCCGACCACCTTGATGCCCTGAATGAAGCGTCCCCATTTATTTTTATCGTCATCGATAATACAACGAATCACCATTGTAGAGAAGTTGCTGGAAACGATTTCTTTGATGATCGTATTGCCCGCCTCGCCGGCACCGATGATCATGACAGAAATGCTGTTTTTGCGGTTCTGCAGCTTGTGCTTGCGGCTGCGGAAAAAACGGTAGGAAAAACGGCTGGCAAACAAAAAGGTCAGCAGGAAGAAGAAATACAGAAAATAATAGCTGTCCGGAACTGCTTTTCCCTCCATTCGGAACAGGTTGATCCCTGCGCCGTTGACCGCACTCGTCACAAGACATGCCATCACAAGGTTTTGAAGCTCTGTCTCGCCTGCAAATGCCCACAGGCTGTGATAGAGACGGAACAGATAAAATACGAACAGTGCGATAACAAGCCCGATGGGCAAAAAGTGGCGGATCGGCAGCAAAAACGCTGCCGGTACTGTACTCACGTCAAAATCATACCGGATCAGGATCGCCAGATAGCTGGCGGCGATTACACTGATAATATCGTATACAATTAACGCTGTCCTGCGATAAAACAGCTGATAATTAAAGGGTTTTTTCTTTTTGCCTTGCATTTCTTTCTTCCTCATTTATCGTGATATCCCGTCAGGCGGCATGTCTGCGGGGGGAAAAGCTCATCAGGGGTGCAAGCAGCGCCATCGCGGAAAATCCGAGCGGATTGCAGGGATGGAACAGCCATTCCACCAGCCCCGCGACGCAAAAGCCGAGCATGACAGCCAGCGGCAGTACAGCATATGCGTCCTCCCGAATCTTTTTAATCGCATATGCAAACATCAGGCAGATGCTTCCGGCTCCGAAGCACAGGAAGTAAATGCCGACGATCAGTCCGTGATCATGGATGACCTGCAGATAGGTGTTATGGGCATGGACGCTAATGGAGCCGTCCGGCAGCAAAACGCCCATTTCCGTATGTCCCGTCGCATTCCAGTTGTCCATATACGACCGGAAAATTTCCAGACGTCCGTTGGAGAAATCCTCTGCGTCCGACATGCCTGCCTCATCCTGCGCAGACGCTACCAGCACGTCATTTTTTACAGAAGGCTTACCGGTCACTGCATTGCAGAAAAGTTCTGTCTGTTCCGTCAGCTCGGAAGCATCCGAAAGGAGCTTATTTTCTATGACATATTTGAAATAGGAAACCGACATATAGGCGTCAGAATCCTTCGGATCGTCCTTGTGAATCGCGGATGCGGAATCCTCAATCTCATACAGATACGGATCGTTATAGAGTGCCGGAAGCAGCCGGATGCCGGAATAGGTCATCGGCAGACAGATCACAAACGCTACAATCATATAGACAAGCGCCCGGAAAATTTCCCGGATTTTCTGTCTGTATACAAACACCGGCACAAAAATCAGCAGCACTGCGGTCATTACCAGCACCGCCAGATAGCCGGTTCTCGACAGCGTTAAAAACAGCAGCGAAACTGCGATTCCGTACAGCAAAAACGTTCCCCACAAATCCGCGGGGCAGCTGTTTTTCGCATCCTTTTTGCGGAGCGGCTTATGCTTCATCCCTTTGGCATTTTTTGTGCTGTTTTGGGGCATGCCCTCCGACAGTTTGACGAACAGCCGCACCGTCAGCACGCAGAGCACCAACGTCAGATAAGTTGCTGTAATCGTTACAGTGTGAAAAACAAAATTATATCTCGAATACACCCACGCACGGAACGGTCTTCTCGCAAATGCGAACACGACTGCCAGTGCAAAGTTTAACATCACGCCATTGCAGAAGTTATTCAACAGGTGTTTCTTTTTGTTCCAGCCCAGATAAAAAACATAGTAAAGTGCAAATACGACCGCCAGATAAATCGGCCAGAGGCGCGTATTTCTGAAAATCACCAAAAGCGCCATAAATCCAAACAACACTGCCGTATAAATGCGGTTGACACTGCCCTCGACCAGCTTTTTGGCGCGGATTCGTGCTGCCAGCTCTGCCAGAATCAGAACGAAGAAAAAGACGATCAGCGCTTCCAGAAAAATCTGTTTGCCAAGCAGCGCGTTGGTCTGCAGGGCTTCCTTCTGCGTCAGCGACTGCACTACATACCAGATTCCACCGGCGATCAGGCCGATCAGTGCCCGCCGTCCGCCCTTTTTGGAAAACAGAACTGCAGGAGATACCATCGTCAGAATCAGAAACGCCGCCCACGAAAGCACTTCCCGATACGCGAGGTTCTGTTGGTTTTGGTACAGCGCGTTCATATAATGAATGCCGCCCAGCAAAACACCGGCAAACGCCGCCGCCTGCAGCCAGTCCATCCCCTGCTCTGTCAGCATTTCTTCAAACGGTGGATGGTATTTGCTGCCACGCCGCGAAAAAAGCACCCAGGCAGAAAATGCAAAAAACAGAGCGATTCCAAGTCCGTACACGATCAGGTCGTCCGGTTTGCCTCCAAATGCCCTGCGCCCATAGACCTTCCAGAGCAAAACTGCCGTGCCCACAGTAATCAAAGGTCCGGCTGTCACCCAGTGGACAAAGCGCCATGTGATTTTATTGTTGAGTTTTGGCTGTTTCGGACTCAGATATACCGCAGCAAGGATAAAAGCTGCCGCTGCAACGCACAGTATTGTCTTTAAAATCATCATCACTGCCGCGGACGGCTTGTCGGTGTAGACCAGACGCATGACAATATTCTGTGTCTCCATCTGAGTCGAAGTGCTGTCTGCGAGGACATAATAGCTGCCAAAGCAGGTCAGCCCCGTTTCCCCTGTATTTTCATAAGAAAGCTCCAGCGGCTCCGACTTACCCTGCAGCTGCCAGACATAAGCCGTCCCCCTCATCGTATCGATTCCCAGCGGAATCCGCACAAAGCCGGGCACTTCGTCCGCTTTGAGTTCAAAATCCCGGTTAATCAGCATTTCGTTATTTTCATCGTAAACGAGCAGATGATAATACTCCCCGGGAGATTTTGGAGATGTCACATACAGCTCCAGATACCGTAAATAATCGCCCTCTGCAATCAGCACCTGCTGAACCTGCTGATCCTCCCGCACCTCCACGGTTCCGACCGGATTTTCTGCACCCGCCAGAAGCCTGTCTTTTTCCAGCAGTTTTCCCGGTCCCAGCAAAAAAAGAACCGCTGCCAGATAAAACAGAACGATATAAATAATTGCCTGATATGCTTTAATCTTTCGATTCATGAAAAGCCTTTCCGAAAAGGGAACCATCCGGCAGATTTCCGGCAGCCTGTTTTTCTGCTTTTACGCAGGATTTCCCACTTTTCCCATTATCTTTAGAAGTATAACACACTCCGACACAGATTGACAAGTAAAGGGGCAGGGCGAACCAGAAAATCAGGACGTAACGTACCAGATAGGTCGGTCCTAACAACACCGTCAGAAGATTCAGGCAGACCGGTGAAAATACCGCCGCCTTCCTCCAGTTTCCGGACGCGATCAAAAACAGTGTGCCGAGCACGTAACACCAGCACAGCGCTCCCGGCGAAAAGGGAAGGGAAACGACCGGTATTTTGTGCACTGTATCCGTCCAGGAAAGGTTTTCATACCAATGCTCCAGCCACGGCAGTTTGGAATCCCGCCGTCCGGGTCCTTCTGTTTCACAGGAAAAATAAGAGCTGCTTTCGTAGCATCTTGTGCCATTGTATACATCAATATCCGCGCCCGGATACCAGAAGCCATAGGAGGTCAAAAGCCAGGCGTTTAAGTACGTTGCCGGTGCTTTTATCCCGATCCTTGTCCACAGCTTTGCATATTTTGCAGGATCCTTTTTAAAATTTTCCGTCACAAATCCCGCCTTTACCAGATCGGAAAGCTTCGGCTGATACAGCTGCAGGGATTCCTCCGGTAAAATTTCAAACAGCGTTTCCTGATCTTCCTCCGAAAACAGCTCCGGGCTGTAGTTCCACGTCCGCGCAAGCTGCTGAATCGGCACGGTCAGGCTTTCCATCGCATTCGTGCTCTCCGGCTTCAGGACAATGTTTAAGCCACTCTGTAAAAGAACATACGCCCCCAAAACAACGCCTGCCAAAAGCACTGCCTTTTTCCGGCTGCTTTTCTGTACCAGAAAAAACAGGATCGGTAGAAACAATACAAGGACGATCACTCCATTGCTGCGGAAAACTGCCATGACCAGCAGGGCGAATGCGAGTGCCGGAAGGGATGCGGTGTTTAAGGGAAAATGACCGGCTTTGGGCATTTCGGCGTCTGCTACAGCTTTTGACCGAGCGGCGCTGGCTGTCGATGATACCACATCCGCGTACGCAGCAGCAACTTCAGCTTCTCCCCTCCTGCTGCATCCGCCACGCTGCATCCTGCACAGCAGTACCAGCACTGCCAGCATTCCTGCCGTATACGGTGTGTCCTTGCTCGTGCACAGCACATACATCGGGACAACCGGGAACAGTCCGTAGAACAACAGCCCGCAGACTCGTCCTGCCCTGGTTCGAAGCTGCTGTATGGTCCAGCCAAGCAGCATCGCCATTATCGCCATTTGTGCAAGCACATAAACGCCGATCCCGCTATTATAGCTGCCAGTCAGCTTCTGAATGCCGCTTACCGTTTTTCCAAGCATCAGTACATGTAAAAGGGGATGTCTTGTCACATACTGTCCGGTCAGCACCTCCTGCAGCTCGTCCGTCGCATCATAGGCAAAAAAGCCTGGATAGACCGCAAGGAATACCGGCAGCCAGCACAGGAACAGGATGATGGCATAGCGGAGGATCGGACTTTGGAACAGCTTCTTCCAGCCCCGCTGCAGTTGCTGCCCGGCATCCGGCGCTTTTTTGTTGCTGTGCGATACCAACCTATCGCCTGACGCCTCTATGCCGGTCAGCTTTTCTACCACCAGATAAAACACCGGTGTCAGCACACAGGCCGTCAGAAATGGGATCAGCCAGCTGTACAAATCCGTTACTGCTACGTTTCCGTTTCGATCCAGCTGACTGCCCCAGTTTGCACTGAATCCGCAAAAAAAAGCCCCTGCTGCGCTGCAAATAAGCGTGCGATATTTAATTTCCCGCTTCCTCTTCTTCTCCACCAACGATCTCCCTTACCACAAACTGCGGTGCATGATTGAGACAGATGTACATTCTTCCGACATATTCCCCGATCAGCCCCAGCATCAGCATCAGCATTCCGCCGATAAACATGATCGACGCCATCAGCGCTGAAAATCCAATCGGAACACCCGGAAGCACCAGTTTTTTAATAATCGTATAAATTCCGTACAAAAATCCCAGTCCGGCACAGCCCACACCCGCCATCGTTGCGATCCGGAGGGGCTTTTCTGAAAACGCTGTAAATCCGTTAAACCACAGCGCCAACAGCTTTCCAAAGGTGTAGCCGGATTCGCCGACCCTTCGATCCCGATGTTCTACCGTCACGTTGACAATATTTCTGGTTGCACGAAGCACCAGTCCAATGACATAAGGGAACGCATTTTCATATTTCAGCATCTCTTCCAGTACAAAGCGTCTTGCGGCAAAATAGCTGGAAATAAACAGATCCTTTGGCTTATTCAGCATAAAGCAGAGCATCCAGTCGTTGACCCTGCTTCCGAAATTCCGAAATGCGCTGTGATGCTTGTGCTCATATTTTGCATATGCAACGTCTGCGCCGTTTTCCAGCGCAGCCAGAAGCTTGCCGACTTCGTTTGCAGGCGTCTGACCGTCATCATCCAGACAAACCAGGATGTCGCCCTTTACCTGATGAAATCCCGCCATCAGTGCCGCATGCTGTCCAAAATTTCGCGCCAGATTTATCCCCTTGATCCGTTTATCCTTGCCGCACAGCTCGCGGATTTTTCCAAAGGTATCGTCCGGCGAGCAATCGTTGACCAGAATGATCTCATACTCATACCGCTCCAGCTCCCCCATCGCTGCTTCGATTTCGTCCACCACACTGCCGATCGTTTCCGCTGACCGGTAGCACGGGATTACAAAGCTGACTAACTGTTTCTTCATACTTTCCTCTCATTCCTGCGCACGCTTTTTGCGCATGCCGAGTTTGTGTCAAGCACACGCAGACACAAATCTCGTAATTGAAAAATTTTATTTTTCAATCTTCCTCCTGTATTGCCGCAGATGCGGCTGTTTATCTGTTCTCCTCAAACAAAATCGCCATCAGCAGCATATCCCGATAAACGCCGTTCTGCAAAAATTCATCCTTCAGGCATGCCTCCTGCACAAATCCGGCATTTTGGTAGCTTTTGACTGCCCCGACATTATCCGCGAACACGCGCAGCATCAGCTTGTGGAGCTTTAGCACATCCCGCGCGTAATCTGCTGCAAGGCGGGCTGTTTCCGATCCGATTCCTCTGCCCGCAGCGTCCGCTTCTCCGATAAAAATTCCATATTCCGCTTTTTTATTGTCGTGGTCGATGTCCCGGAAATATACGCTGCCTACCGGTCGATCGTTATTTTTTTCACAGATAATAAACTGTACGACATGGCCGGTTTCCACCTGGGTGTGCATCCAATTTTCATGGCTTTCTTTTGTAAAAAGCTTCTGATAGATAAAATTATGCCGGACGCGATCCTGATTCCGCCACGAAACAATCCGGTCCGTATCCTCCATCGTGATCGGCCGCAGATAAATCTGCTTTCCCTCAATCTTCTGCATCAATCTCTTCTCCCCGAAACATTTCGTTTATGCGCTCTTCTGAAAGGAACTGATAAACCTCAACCCCTTCTCCAGCAGAGTCGATCCGCAGCAGCATTCCGGGTTCTCCCCGTTCCTCCAGATATTCTGTCAGCCAGGACATATCCGTGCCCTCGTCCGCCAGCAGACAGACCTTCTCACTGCTTCTGGCCGCTTCTCCCATGGAAGCATATCCAAACGCTGACAGCTTCTGCTTCGTCAGTGGGCTTTTTACCAGCCAGCCGCCCAACAGATCATAATTGAACGGTTTATCGCGGTCCAGCATAATCTTCTCCGAATACGCCACCGTCGAATACACATCCTCTAAAAACAGCGTCGAAGCATGTTTTTCGCAATACGCAAACACGTCCTCGCTTGTCTGGTTTACCGTTTCCCTGCGTGTCTGCTCCCGCGCCACACCCTGCCACATGCCCGGAACCCGGAGAATACAAAGCAACAGGATAACACCGCAGACTGCAGCGGTCATGACAGTGTGAATACGTCCGGCGCTGCGTGTGTTGATGCCGGGCGCGGCTGTGCTCGTTGCCGTCCCCCCCGGCCCAGCCGCCAGCAAAATCTGTGCCAGATACAGCGGATGGGTCACGCGATCCACCATCCGTCCCTGCATCAGCAGATAGCTCCACAGCATTCCGCCGACACAAACCACAAAAACCGGCTGCCAGAAATATCTTCGTTTTTCTTTCTGTAAACAGCAGGAACACCATGCAAAAACAACTGCCAGCCAGACAAAGTTCCAGGGCAGGTCGCTTTTCGACAACCAGTTTTCATGTACCAGCCGCCAAATTGCTTTTTTTACCTGCGATAGCACTGATTCTTTTGCGTCTGTTTTCTTCGCCTGCACCGCCAGGGAAGAAAGCATCTGCGTATCGATCTCATCCGCCGCCCCAAAGTTATAGTTTTTGAGCATCTCCTGCAGCGTCCTGGAAACACCCGTCTCTTCATAGGCTTCCCGGTTTTCATCGTATTGCTCAATGAAATCCAGATGGTAATCATATAATATCGTGCGCTCATCGAAAAACTGTCGGAAGTCTTTCCAGTTCGGATCGGAATAGGCAAGCACGTCAAGCCCGTAAAAAACACCCATCCCAATTACCAGCGCTGCAAACAGTCCAAGATAATGCCGCAGGCTTTCTTTGGAAAAAATCTGTTTTTCCCTGCCCCAGATGCAAAGACCGCCAGCTCCGGCAAGCGGCAGGCACAAAAGCGCCATCTCCGGACGCAGGCAGAAAGAAAGCCAATAAAGCAAAAGCGCCCAAAAGCGTTCTTTGCCCTTCGCCGTAACAACCCAAAAAATCGCCGCGCCCGCCAGCATCCCTGCCGTGACCGTGTACTGCAGATACACAAGGTGACTGCCCATCGCTGCAAACCAGAACAGAGCTTCCGCAAGAAGAAGCACCCCTTTTACGCCCAGCCGCTTGGCAGTAGTATTCCATGCGCTGCATACCGCAGGCTCTGCCAGACGCGTGGCAGACGCTGCACTGCACATCCCTGGTGCAAAAGGCGCGCCATCACGTGCTGCCCGCTCCTCGTCCACCAGCACGGTGCTCCTGTATCCGACCGCCCAGATACTTCCAAACTGGCAGAAAAGCAAAAACGCGCCGAATACCGGGATCGAAAGCCCCCGGTACAACAGCGCAAGCAATGCTCCCAGCGGATACAACAGCTGCATGGTATGTCCGTCCGGCGTACCGGAATATACGCCGGACAAAATATCTTTTATCAGCACATCGTCATTCAAATCATAATAAAAGTCAAAGCGCGCCGCTAAAATCCCCGCCAGGATCAGAGCCATCGCAAGCGACAGTATGCAATTTTCGTGTTTTTTCAAAAACTGCTTACCTGCCATAAAACTCCTTCACCTGATCCGCCACAAATGCTGTCTCTTCCGCCGTCAGACCATAGTACATCGGCAGGCGCAGCAGGCGCTCACTTTCCTTTGTCGTGTAGACATCCTCTCCGTTGAAGCGTCCATATTTAATTCCTGCAGGCGCGGAATGCAGCGGCACATAATGATAAACCGCCAGAATATCCCGTTCCTTCAAATAATTGATCAGCTCCTGGCGTTCGTGTTCGTCCGCCGTCTTGATATAGAACATGTGGGCATTATGGACGCAGCCCTCCGGAACCACCGGCAGCTCAATCTTGCCTGCCTGCGAAAGTGGCGTCAGCAGCTTATAGTACTCATTCCAGCGCGCCAACCGTGCCTCATTGATCTGATCTGCCATTTCCAGCTGTGCATACAGATACGCCACATTTAACTCACTCGGTAAATAGCTGGAGCCAAACTCCTGCCAGCGATATTTATCCACCTGACCGCGAAAATATTTGCTTCGGTCAGTACCTTTTTCCCGGATGATCTCTGCACGCTCCACATGCTCCCGATCGCGGATCAGCAATGCGCCGCCCTCTCCCATGCTGTAATTTTTTGTTTCATGGAAGCTGTAGCAGCCATAATCACCGATGCTCCCGAGGGCTTTCCCTTTATAAGAAGCCATCACGCCCTGCGCCGCATCCTCAATCACAAGAAGGTTGTGACGCTTTGCGATATCCATGATCGTATCCATTTCGCAGGCTACTCCGGCGTAGTGCACCGGCACGATGGCCTTCGTCTTTTCGGTGATCGCTGCTTCGATCTGTTTTTCGTCAATATTCATGGTATCCGGACGAATATCCACAAAAACAGGCACGCCGCCCCGCAGCACAAACGCATTTGCCGTGGAAACAAATGTGTAAGACGGCATAATAATTTCATCCCCCGGTTTGATATCCGCCAGAATCGCGGCAAGCTCCGTCGCATGGGTACAGGAAGTCGTCATCAGGCACTTCGCCGTTCCGGTTCTTTCTTCAAACCAGTGACTCGCCTTTTTGGTAAATTCCCCGTCTCCGCAGATCTTCTGATTTTCCACTGCCTGGCGCACATATTCGTATTCCCGTCCCGTAAACGGAGGTACATTGAACCGGATTTTTTCCCGTCCGGTAAAGGGAAGCTTCTTTTCTTCCATGGTTGATTCCTTCTTTCCCAAAAGCGGTTTTGCAGTCCGTTTTCTCGACCGCACTGCGCTGCTTTCATTTTTATTCATAAATCTGATAGGTTCCGTTATCCAGCTTCATTTCATAGGCATTCTGCGCCAGGAACTCCTGCAGCAGCTCCCATTTCTGCGCTTCCTGTGCATCCTCTGTGTCCACCTTTCCGGGACAGAGGATCACCAGCGGCTTTTCTCCCGCCTGGGACAGCGCTTCCAAATCTGTCCGCATCGTCTCTGCCGGGTAAGTATTCATATCCGGCCAGTCGTGGGACAGCGCCGAGGGCAGATCGAACAGCCAGCAAAAGCCCGGCACATCGCCAAAGGTCAAAAGCCTGCTGTTTTCCTCCAATTCATCCGCATGCTCTGCGTAATAATCCACAACATCCTGCAGCTGCTCTGCATTTGCCCGATTCGTTTTTGCACCGGAAAGCTTTTTGCAGTTTACAACCCGGGTATCCCGCTTTTGTCCCTCGATGCTGTCCCGAAAAACCGCACGCACGCCAAAGCCCGTGCTCTGTATCAGAAAAACAACCGCCACGCACACCAGCATCGCCCGGCACGCAAAGCTATACGGCAGGCGGCGCAGCTTTAACAAAAGCCGGTAGCCCATCCAGAAGGTCACCGGAGCAACCAAAAACAGGTTATTCATATTCGGATATGTTTCATTGTTGCTTCCGATCGGCGTGATCAAAATGACCAAAAGCACCATCAACGACAACAGCTTATCCCTTCGAAATACCAGCGGATCGGCAAGGGTCCAGATACACAGCCCGATTGCCACATATAAAAGCACCATACACCACTCAAATACGCTCCAGTAAAAGGCGTACTGCAGGTTGAACATGCCGCGTCCCCATAAAAACCGCAGCAGCACCGGAAGCATGCATAGATACAGCACCATCTTGCCTTTTTCGAATTTTCCGGGGAGAAGGAAAAATAAAACCGTACCTAAAAGCGCTGCGATCCCCAAAATCAGCACCCATTTAAACGCTTCTACATAAGCAGATACAACAGAAGTAATCATAGAAAGGGATGAATACGTCTCATCCGTTCCGGAATATCCGGCAAGCCCGACAAGCATCTTCGGATATGCATCAAACCTAAACTGCAGGCTGATCGCAAGAAAACCGACAAGAAATGCCGCCACAAAGCCGATCACACAGGCAGCGACATCTTTCCAGATCTCCGCCACTTTTTTCTTTTTCAAAATGCCATAATAAAATACCGCGATAATCAGCGCACATTCTACGATGTTAGGCAGGCGCGTCAGCACAGAAGCGCCCAGACACACGCCAGCAAACGCCATCCATTTGCGGTTCTGCCAGATCAGTCCGCGGTATAAAAGCACCGTTCCGCACAAAAACAGGAAAAACGTCAGGTAATTATACAGGCTCGTCGTCGGAATCCAGCACAGGCTGATTGCCGCGAATTCGCCCAGAAACACGATCCAGGACGGCATTTTGCCTTTCAGGAAAAAATACGCCAAAAGCGCCATGGCACTGACGAAAAGTCCCGTATAAAAACGCATTCCCACCAGGCTGTCCCCAAAGGGCAGGCGCATCAAAAGCGCCCCGAGCACATTTGCAAGATAGGTCGCAACCGTCCACTCCTGCCCCGCATGCGGGAAAAAGCGGTAATTTACCAGACCATAACAGGTGTCCGTCAATTCGATTCCCTGTGTAATTTTTAACAGCGGATACAAAAACAGTATCACCGGAAACAAAATTGTTCCCAATCGTTTTGCTTTTTCTTTCACGTTCTCTTTTTTCCTCCAAAAAAACCCTTCCCCTACTTTGCAGCAGACCTGCCGCAGCTTTTTCCAATTCTATCGAACACACACAGCCGCAGCCGCTCGATTCCGATACAGACCACAAAAACGATGACGGACTGCATCCAAAGCACAAGAAGCATCCGTCCTGCAGTTACGCCCGTCTCACCCGGAACGATGTTCCAGAAATCCCCAAGTCGTCCGGTCAGGGCGTTGACCCACGCAAACCAGCGCGGTGCAATATCCGTCTGTTGATGAATCAGATAAACCCCGAATACCGCAGGGCTCCAGAACCGCACCATATCTGCAAAACGCCCTTCTTTTACCTTCAGGACAGCAAACGCGCCAAACAGCCCCACCGCCGCAAGATAGGCAAACAGTGCATTATAGTGAAATGGAACGGACGCATAATAGGTCAGTCCCGCCAGTCGTCCTGCCAAAGGAAGCAGCAAAAGCTCCAGCAAAAATGTCCCCAGCGTGCAGCCTGCATACAGCGCAATATTTTTGGGGAAGCTGTTCAAACGCGGCATCCCGTATTTTTTCAAATAGCCGCCGGTCAGGTACAGCACTGCAAACCATCCGAAGTCATATCCGAAACGATCCAACGCAAACTGCAGCGGACTGAAGGATTTTCCGATGCAGAAAAAGAACAAAAGCGCCGCCAGCAGCTGCTGTATCCGTTTTTGGGAAAGGGTTTCCAGCCCTGCGTTGAAAAATGGGGACAACAGGCACAGCACCACATAAGCGCTCACGAACCAGTAATGTCCGGACTGCACCGGAAAAATACTGTTCCAGATGTGGTAGGGATTGAGAACCTCCGACCACGAAAGGACACCGACAAGTGCCAGAACCGGAGGAATCAGCACCGTATAAAACAACGTCTGAACCAGCACCTGCGCCACACGCCGGAAGGAAAAGGTACAGGAGGAAAGAAAATATCCGCTGATCAGCACATAAACGTTGACTGCGACAATGCAGACTGATTCTGTCACAAGGGACCAGACCCCGGCGCCCGTCACAGGGCTTCCGACATCCAAAAGCAATCCGCTGTTCGTGTTCCAGTGCAGGATCACAACCATGAACATGGCGATGATCCGAAGCAGCTCAAAATTTGCCTGACGTCCGGGCTTTCCCATGTCTCCTCCTTTCCGGGCGCGCGGTGTGTTCCAAAAGTGCGCAGCACTGTACTCCCGCCGCGTAAATCGTCTCTCCGGGACTACGTTTTGCTTCCGCATCGACCTGTTCGTCGCGCATCAGCGTTCCCGTTCGATCTCCCCGTGCTCTACACGGTAAACAATATCGCATTTTTCGATCGTCTGCAAACGATGTGCAATAATAATCAATGTCTTATGACCATGCAGGCTGTTGATGGATTCCATGATCGCAGCCTCTGTATCGTTATCCAGTGCGCTGGTCGCTTCATCCAAAACGAGAACCTCCGGATCTTCAAACAGCGCTCTCGCAATTCCGATTCTCTGACGCTGACCGCCGGAAATCCGGATGCCGCGCTCGCCAATGCCGGTATCCAGCCCTTCGGGAAGACTGCGGACAAACTCATCCAGACGGGCTTTTTTGAGTGCCTCCCAGACCTTTGCATCGTCGATGTCTTCATCCGCGTAACCGAATGCCACATTTTTGCGGATGGTGGAATCAATCATGAAAATCGTCTGGGGAATGTAGCCGATATTTTTCAGCCAGGATTCGTAATGATCCCGAACCTCCACGCCGTCTGCGAGGATATGTCCCTCCTGAATCGACAGCAGCCCCAGCATAATATCCACAATCGTTGTCTTGCCCGCACCGGAGGTTCCCACAATGCCGACAGATTTTCCGGCAGGGATCTCCATATGCGCATGGTCGAAGATCAGCACATCGGAATTCGGATATTTGTATACAATATCATCCAGTACAATTTTATCCTGTAGGGGCAGCTTATCCACCAGCTTGCTTCTCCGATAGGCAGCTTCGTCGTAAACCACGTTTTTGTCGTGGATTTCCTCCTGCAGATTGTCGGACACGCCCATAAAAAAGGGCTCGAAATAGGAAATCTGTGTCAGATAGTTGTTGATCCGGTTTGCAGAAGGCAGAAGCCGCATGGCAGCCACGCCGAATGCACCCAGCTGGCTCACCATGCTGGTGACATCCTCGCCGGACAGGATCATGAAAATCAGGTACAGGATCAGTCCCGCCATGCAGACCGTCTCGATCAGCAGACGAGGCGTCGCGTTAAAAATATTGTATTTCTGCACTGCGCTCACATAGCCGTGACCGCATTTACCGTATTCCCGGATGAAATAATTTTCTTTATTGGCAATTTTGATTTCCTTGATGCCCATAACGGATTCTTCAATCCATTTGTACAGACCGCTGTAATAATCCTGGTTCTCGATGCCCGCCTGACGCATGATCGGCTTTAAAAACTGCTTGATCACAAGCAGCGTCACGATCAGAAGTGCCGCTACCGTCAAGATCATCTGCGGAGCCATCGCGGTCAGCGTAACCGCCAGCAGGACGAAAATAATCACTTCACTCATCAGCTGCAGCAGCGCGAGGATCAGACCGTACATGTTATTGACATCAGACGTGATCATACGCTGGATGACAGAGGTATCCGCATTCAGATAATATTCATAGGGGCGCTTCATGAAATTGATCATCATGCGCTGAGAGGTCTCAAACTGGTTCGTGTATACAAAGCGCAGCTGCACCACATTCTGAAAATACAGAAAAACGTTTTTTAACACAAAGCCCAGAATAATCAGCACCAGAATCAGCGTCGTGAAATATCCCGGTTTTTGAAAGCCTGTCCATCGGTAAATCTGCGCCAGGGCGCTGTCGCCCTCCACGCAGCTCGGGTCCATAATCATCTGAATCGCCGGTACCACAAGACCGATGCTGACGGTTTCCAGAATCGCACCGATCACCATCATAAACAGAATCTGAACCATTTTCAGCTTCTGCTTCCGGTTCATCAGAACCATCATTTTACGGTAAATTTTTTTCATGAAAGCGTTCCTTTCGTTCCTGCAGCCCTATTCCAAAACTGCTTCTTAAAAAATCTGCTCATTAAAGCGGTGTTTTTGAGGATCTTCGTACAGATCCATAAAGTCATCCCCCAGAAAAACCTTTTCCTTTGCAAAATGAATCGAATCCGGCACGGTATACACGGAAACTACCTGGTCGAATTCCAGTCCCTCGATGAAATTCAGGATTTCCATCGGGAACTTTCCATCCAGCACAATATCGTCCGGGAACAGCTTATGATAGTCTAAAACATCTCTGGGATGCGGTTTTAAAATCACCTGCGCATCCTTTCCGTATTTTGCTACGATATCCCGGAAAATCTGCTCGCGCACCGGCAGCTCGCATAATGGCTCCGTCAGCACCAGCACCTTGTGCTCATGATGCGCGCCGGTCGTAAGCTGCGTCATCAGCGTATCCAGATCCTCCATAAAAATCCGCAGAATCGTATTTTTGTCGTCCTGCGTCAGCCTGCGCACCATCGCTTCCCGCGGCTGTTCGATATATTTGGAGCAGGGATATTTCAGGATTGACGTATTGTTGACCTCCATATCCACGCAATATTTACTGTATCCGTTCTGGATAAAAATCAGGTTATGCGCCGCAAGAAAGGCTTTCAGTCCGAAATGCCCCCGGTTGTCATAGCGCGCGGTATCGTAATAGCAGATACAATCCAGACCGTCCTCCACCGCATGATAACGGATTTTCTTATAATTCAGATAATATCCGATCGGATCGGAATCGCAGAACACATAGATGTCCTGATACTTTTTAAAATCCACCGGCACATAGGGCTGCTGCAGCTTTCCGTATAATTTCGTAAAAATCATTCTGGAAAACAGGTTAAACACCAGATTTCCGTGATCTTCATGATAGCGTGCCAGCTGCGGGAACGCATGCTCTTCCTTTTCCTCGAACATAAAAACAGCTTCAAACAGGCCGCTTTTTTCTGCACGCTCCTTCAGGCTGCCAAAGTCGTTCGACATCGTGCTCAGCACCAGATCCGCCTTTCCGCGCATTGCCCTTGGAAGCGTCAGCTCCTTTAAACAGGCAACATATACATGATAATAAGTATGGCAGACATAAATCCGCTCTTTTGGCTTTCTCTTTTTCATTTTCGTTTTTTCTCCGGCAATTTCTGGTAAACCTGATGAAATCATCCCAGTTAAACCAGTTGACTCCATTGCATAGTCGTTATATTCTACCATACTTTTGTCTGCCATTGCAAGACAATGCGCTTCAAAGCAGCGGAATGCATCTTCTCCGGTGTGCAGGGAATCCCGCGTGAACTGTGCTTGAATAATATTCCCCGGATTGTTATACTACTTAAGATGCGATACAGTTCACTCGTACCGTTTGGGGGCAGATTTCATGCTCGCATGAAAATCTGCCCCAAACGGTACGAAGGGAGCGCCACTTTATGAGCAAAAATGAGCTGCGAAGCAGCGGAGAGCGTCGAAGACGCGGTTTTGCGAATGGCGCGTGTGAACAGTAACACAATTTCTTTTTCCCCGGACACTGCACAATCCGATTTTTGACAGGAAACAGGAGGTTTTGCCATGTCAGCACTTGCCATTATTACAGCGCGCGGAGGCAGCAAGCGGATTCCGCGTAAAAATATCCGTCCGTTTCTCGGAAAACCGATTCTTTTATATTCCATCGAAGCCGCTTTGCAGGCGGGCATTTTTGACGAGGTGATGGTTTCTACAGATGATCCCGAAATCGCCGAACTTGCAAAAGGTGCCGGGGCGTCCGTCCCATTTCTTCGAAGCGCCCAGACCGCAAACGATTACGCCTCTACCGACGACGTCATCCGCGAGGTACTCGAATGCTATAGAGCTGCCGGCAGGGAGTTTGATACGTTCTGCTGTATCTACCCCACTGCGCCGTTTATTACCCCCAAAAAACTCTACACTGCAATGGAGCTTTTAAAGGACGCCGAGTCCGTCATGCCAGTAACGACTTTTCCGTATCCGGTTCTGCGCAGCCTCGCCGTAGATGAAAACGGTCACATCGGCTACAAATGGCCCCAGTATGCGACCGCGCGCAGCCAGGATCTCGAAACGCTTTACCACGACTGCGGACAGTTCTATGCCTGCCGGACGGAAGCTTTTTTCCGGGAAGGAACAACAGATACTCCCGGTATGGTCCCCCTGCTTTTACCCGAATTGGAGGTTCAGGATATCGATACCGAAGAGGACTGGGCGATTGCAGAAGTCAAATATCAGAAAATGATGGAGAAAGAATAACAATATGAATCAGGAAATTTATCTGGGCGGGCGCAGAATTGCCGCAGACGCCCCTGTCTTTATCGTTGCGGAAATGTCTGCGAACCATTTGCAGGACTACGACCGTGCGATTGAAATCATCCACGCCGCGAAGGAAGCCGGCGCGGATGCGATCAAGCTGCAGACCTACACTGCAGACACCATGACCGTTGACAGCGACGCGGACTGCTTTATCAATAAAGGCGGCCTCTGGGACGGCATCAAAGAATACGACCTTTACAAGCAGGCTTATACGCCGTGGGAATGGCATGCTGGTCTGATGGAGGAGGCAAAAAAATGCGGACTGCTCTGCTTTTCCTCCCCCTTTGACGCAACCGCCGTCGATTTTCTCGAAGAGCTCGACGCTCCCGCTTATAAAATTGCATCTTATGAGATAAATGATATTCCGTTAATCCGTCGGGTGGCGAAGCTCCACAAGCCCGTCATCTTTGCCACCGGCATCGCACATCTCGAGGACATCGAGCGCGCCATGAACGTCTGCCGTGAAGAAGGCAATGAGGACGTAATTTTGTTAAAATGCGTTTCCGCTTACCCGACGCCCTACGAGGACGTCAATCTGCGCATGATTCCGACGCTGTCTCAGACCTTTGGCTGCCTGACCGGCCTCTCCGACCACACGATGGGCGGGGCTGTCGCTGCAGGCGCCGTTTCCCTCGGCGCGCGGATGGTGGAAAAGCACCTGACCTTAAAACGCAGCGACGGCGGTCCGGATGGCGCATTTTCCATGGAGCCCCAGGAATTTAAGGAAATGGTTTCGCAGATCCGTATTCTGGAAAAGGCAC
>ENA-OOXE01001022-OOXE01001022.1-human-gut-metagenome-genome-assembly--contig:-NODE-1022-length-17841-cov-2.992241_pt1 | contig 17841 bp, 20 predicted proteins | sample MGYA00241585_ERZ501339 | MGnify/ENA primary metagenome ERZ501339 (study PRJEB25962, sample SAMEA1972463) | human gut metagenome | biome: human gut; feature: human-associated habitat; material: faeces...
GGAAGGTCAGGAATATAAAAAGCTGCTGGAAGAAAAACAGCAGGGAAGAGAAGAGGATTATCAGCAGGGAATGAAACAGCTTCTGGAACAGCTGACCGCAGAGTACCATAAGAGTACGGGATATTGATAAAAAATATCAATAAAAAAATAATGAGAAATAAAAATAATTGAATATCAGGTTAAAACGGGAAAAGCAGAGCAAAACGGTGAATAAAACCGATGCGCTCTGCTTTTTCGGCAGTTGCATTGCATATCAATAATTGATCCAGCGAGGCGTTTTGGGTGAGTGAAGGTCACAGAAAAACCCGAGAGATATCGCGCAAATTTATGTGCTCAGCATAAATTCTGTGCATTGCGAAGCAGACATCGAGAAGGTCACTCCTTCTCAATGTCCACAGTACAAAGACAAATTTCAAAAAATGTCTTGACAAAGATCAGAAAATGTGCTATTATATAATCAAGAAAAAGTAAAGGGAGAACAAACAATATGGGTAAAATCATTTACCACCGAGATATTGAAGATCAAGTAATCATACTTGATAAAGAATTTGACTACAGTTACTATAGGGAATCGCTAATCTACTGTATCACAAACAGTAGGAATAAAACGGAATGGATGCAGGTAATCCACATAGGATACCGAAATAGAAAACCGTTATATCTATTCAACGATGTCAAAGAAAGATACATAGCAGCGAGAAGATTAGGAATAGATATTGGATTCTACGAAATCACTGGTACGGGTTCCAAGCATCTGATCAATATAGATACCTATTATTTAACAGTGTTAAATAAAATAAATACCATATAAAAGGAGTGAACACAATGACAAAACAAAGAATAACCATCGAGCAGAACCCATTAACCGAGGAGACATTGACGTTAAACGCCTTATGCCTCGCCTATGAACTACCGCAATACAGTGTTCGAGAGCGAAAGGGCAGTTCCAAGAGTAAACTATACAACGTCTACATCGACGACAGCATAATCTTTTACGGAACCACCCACCAAGTAAAATACTACTTACTGAATGCGATTTACCTCATCACCCGGGTACAAGAGCACCACACGGGGAAGAGATGAAAAAAGTTGGAGCGGATTGAAAAAACCAAACCGCCCGCACTTTCAAATCAGGGATGTAGATAAAAACTAGGCTTAGCGGTTCAGTGGCAAAGTCTGAACCACGGCGGGCCTACAAGAAGGAGATACAACTAATCTTCTTTGTATCTAAGCATATTATACCACATCAACCCCAAAAAAGTCAAGAGAGGAGAACAAATATGGAAGGATTATTATATCTCAGTTTTATCTTCTTAGCGTTTGTAGGGATACCAGCGATCAGCTTTATCCTGTGGCATAAACTAGGTAAAATCTATCAAGAATGGAGAGAAGAGCAGTACAACAAGATTGCACGTGAGATTCGGTATATGAATTTCCAAAATAATTCTCACAATTCTAAAGAAAGAGAAGAAATGTTCAGACAATTTGAAAAATGATGGAGGAGGAATACAAAAATAAAAATAGTAAAAAATAATTAAATAATAGGTTGATTTCATATTTAAAATATGATATAATAAATATGAAAAAAACAAAACAAGAAGAGAGGAGAAAAAAAGGAATGCGAAAACGTATGATAAGAAGACTCATTAAAGAGTACACTATCACCGTCCAGTACTACGATCTTGAAGACGCACAGACACGAAATAAGATTGTACGAACTTTATTACCTGTAGATGAAACAACCTTACAGGAAGTTGCAGCTGGTGAAATTGGTAGAAAAGTAAAAAACAAGCTATTGCTGAAAGAGATCAAAAATGTGATTGGAAGCAATCCAATTATAGGATTGACGTTAGAATATATCGGAACGTCATTATACAGCATGAGCTTAGAGGATTTTATCAAGTGTGCTGAGGTCGAACGTAGTCAAACAACTGCAAGTATTTATGAAGATGAAGAAATGATTGAAGAAGAGGAGGAATAAAACATGGTCACAGTAACAAACAAGAGCAGAGAGTTTAGCGAGGTAGAAATCTATTTAATGACGGTATCACCATCTATGATATCCGTAAAAACGTTAGAGGACGGAACCAAGATCAATGTCAGAGGAATCTTAGAGTTTGAGGAAGTAAAAGAAGATACAGGAGAAGTCGTAAACATCGTTTCTATTATTGACGACGAAAAGAACGTGTATTCTTTCCAATCTAAGACTTTCAAACGTTCCTTAAATGACATAGCAATGATCTGTAAAGACAAACCATTTACGATTATCAAGACAAGTGGTAAAACGAAAGTGGGTAGAGATTTTATTAATTGCATCTTGGACGTATCCAGTATCGAATAAGTATTTTAGAAAAAGTGTGTATTCGTCCCCCACTTTTTCTATTGAATGGGAGGTATTCTAATGAGCAAAGGCAAATACTATCAAGAATACCGAAAAGAAAGAAGACGAATACAAAGCTTTCTAAGAAGAAACCGAGCCAAGGGATACATCTTTCCGGATAACATCCTACCAGATCAGCCAAAGAGAATCACACCAGCATCCATTCGTAGACTAAAGAGAATCACACCAGAGTTTCTCTACAAGAAAGCTAGTTACGTGGATAGTGAGACAGGCGAGATACTAACAGGAACCGAGGCTGTAAAACAGAGACGTAGCGAGTCAGCAAAGAGAGCGGCAAAGACCAGAAAACAACGAAAAAGAAATACAGACGATGAAGGTGTTTATGATCGAATCACCATTAGTACGTGGTATAGTCAGTTAGAGGTCTATGCGGACGGAAAAGGGTACGCTATGTTACTCGCTTGGGCCGATGAAATTATTCAATCTGTTGGCAGAAAAGGTTTTGCGGAAACGATACGAAAAGGTACTGAGGCTGGAAATCTCATTACGTGGGATGTTGTGTACAAAGAGGGCGAGACCATGAAGTACATAGCCAACATGACAGAATACGTACCAGATCAGGGTGTATGGTACAAAGAGAAGCTGTTAGACAAATTACAATTTACGAAAGAATTTGCTGAATGGGCGGAAACACAAGAAGAGTGGTAAGATGAAAAGAACGTATCGTTATTTTGCATGTGACTTTGAGACAACGGTATATGAGGGGCAAACGAATACCGAGGTGTGGTTATCCGGGTGTGGAGAATTATTTACGGACGACTTACATGTATACGGTTCGATTGGTGAGCTGTACAAATATTTTACCTCATTAAATTGTCATATTATTGCATACTTTCATAACCTAAAGTTTGATGGTGCCTTTTGGATAGACTTTTTACTAACGAAACTAAAGTATGAGCAAGCCTATCAAAAACTACCAGGCGGAAAAGTAAAATTTGTTGACGACAAAGACATGAGGAGCAAGTCCTTTAAGTACAGCATATCGGATAGAGGGCAATGGTACCAGATCATCATCAAATACAGAAAGCATTACATAATTTTAAGAGACAGTTTAAAACTGTTACCTTTTGCCTTATCCGATATCGCAAAAAGCTTTAAGACAAAGCACCAAAAGTTAACGATGGAGTACAAAGGATTTCGGTATGCTGGATGTGAAGTAACAGATGAGGAACGGGAGTATTTCAAAAACGACATTTATGTCTTAAAAGAAGGTCTGGAATTCATGTTCGAGCAGGACCACACAAAGTTAACAATCGGTTCCTGTTGTCTGGATGAGTATAAAAACATTCTAAAGCGTAGCACGAAACTCTGTGCGTTGGAATACGACGAATTGTTTCCGAATTTGTATGACCATGGATTTCCGTGTGTTGATCATAAATACGCAAACATCGGTGAGTGGGTAAGGCGGTCTTATAAGGGTGGGTGGTGTTATCTAGTCAGAGGGAAAGAAAACAAGGTACACGAAAACGGGTACACTTTGGATGTAAATTCCTTGTACCCGTCCGTGATGCATTCGAGTTCCGGCAATGCTTACCCCATCGGCTTACCTACGTATTGGCATGGGGACTTCATACCAGAACAAGCGAAAACAGAGACCCGGTATTTCTTTGTGCGTATTCGTACTCGTTTTTATTTAAAGAAGGGATATCTACCCTTTATCCAAATAAAGAACAACGCCTTGTATCGAGGGACTGAGGCATTAGAAACGTCTGATATTTTTGACCCAAAGGACGGTCAATATTATAGCCACGTGTGCGGAAACCCTGTGACGGTAGAGTTGACGTTAACTCAAACAGATTATTACCTAATCTTAGAACATTACGATCTTGTAGATTTTCAGATCATTGACGGATTTTATTTTCATTCCATGATCGGAATTTTCGATGAATACATTGATAAATACAAAGAAATTAAGATGAATTCCAAGGGAGCGGTACGAACGTTAGCAAAACTATTTTTGAACAATCTGTACGGTAAAATGGCGACTAGCACGGATTCGAGTTTCAAGGTTGCGTACTTAAAAGAGCCTGACGAATTTGGCAGGCAGACCGTCGCCTATTATCCGATCGAGGAGCATGATAAGAGACCTGGATACATCCCGTGTGGTAGCGTCATTACCAGTTACGCAAGAGAGTTTACGATACGTGCCGCACAGAAAAATTATTACGGACCAGATCGTGATGGATTTATATACAGTGACACCGATAGTCTGCACATTAATTTACCGCTGGAAGAGATCAAAGGTGTCCCGCTACACCCCACGGAATTTAATCATTGGGCGGTGGAAAGCAAGTGGGACTGTGGTATCTACGTGAGGCAGAAAACGTATTTAGAGCACATCACGGAAAAAGACATTCTATACGACGGGGAACGTGGAATCTATGAAAGTGAAGTCTGTGATTATTTAGATGTAAAATGCGCTGGTATGCCTCAGAGGTGTAAGGATTTATTTGTGGAGAGTATGAAGGAAGATCGAGTATACGATGAGAGCCGTAGTGAAGAGGAAAAGGCTTTTTTATATGAGAATCAGGTGCCGATTGTACGAACGATCAATGATTTTAAACGGGGGTTAAAAATACCCGGAAAGTTACTACCAAAGCGGATACCTGGTGGGGTTGTACTTATGGACACGTATTACGAAATGAGGTGAGAGCATATGGATAAAATCAAAGTAAAGTATCACAATCCGATCTGTACGATTGAAAAGATTCGTGTTGGAGACTGGATAGATTTAAAAAGTGCCGAGACGATCGAAATTCGAGAAGGTGACAGCGCAAGAATTAGTTTAGGGGTATCCATGGAGTTGCCAAAAGGATATGAGTCCATTGTAGCGCCAAGGTCCTCATTGTTTTCGAACCATGGTTTGTTGATGGTGAATTCCATTGGAATCATAGATTCCAGTTATTGTGGAGATCGTGATATATGGAAAGCCGAGTTTTACGCCACCAGATACACAAAAATTTATGAGGGAGAGCGTATTGTACAGTTTCGTATTTTGAGAAATCAGCCTGAGGTGCAGCTTGAAAACGTACTAACCTTAGAGAATGTCAGTCGTGGTGGATTTGGAAGCACAGGGTTATTCTAATGTTTCACGTGAAACATCTAAAAAAAGAGTGGGTTTACACCCACTCTTAAAATATATCTATAATCATAGCACAGAGAATGCGACCGACCAGATCGAAAATGGACCACGGACGTATCTTTCAACGTGGTGAACCCGTGACACATCATAAACTGTCACTATGACAGATATCACAAGGATAAGAGAGCCATGACAGCGCTTTTACATTTCAAATTCTGAAAACGGAAACAACCATAATCAAAAAGCTGTCTCAGTGGCTGTATAAAGAAGCGGTACCGATTCATCATGACGTAATTAATGCTGTGGTCATCGGTTGTCACCGCAATTTTTGTAGGAAATGACTGGTCGACTTTTTCCGAGCAGTACATAATTCCATCTGAGGTAAACTCATTGATGCTATAATAGCGGTCTTGGAATTTGATCGTACAAATATAACGGCTTTTTCCAATCATTTTTTCGATAAAGGATTTATTATCATTGAGGTAGATGGACTGACCAGCATATGCAACATATTTTTCGCCGCTAAACGCCTGGTTAAAGGAGGAACTTAAGAACGCTTGGGAAGCGCTCTCATTAAAGTTTTGTTCCAGTACGAACCCATTTCCACGCAAGAACTTTGTGTTTTCCTGCAAGCGATCAGAGATACCAAACGAAACATAGTAAGGATTTAATAAAGAAACGGGGTTGGAGAGCATAATCACGGGAAGGTATCGTGTCTGCTCCCCTTTACCCCTAGCAATTGAGGTTCTAAGAGAGATAAACTTTGTCAGTTCGTTGGAACAATAACGATTATTTTCAGACTGAAATTCATCAAAAAGGAGGCGTTTCACATCGCTAAATACGTGAGACAGTTTTTTCAACTGCTCAGCTGTATTGATTGCCAACGCATAACCACATACCGTATTATTCACTACAAGTTCTCGATACAGACCTCTAGACTTTGGAACACTTTTCATTTCCAGTGTCGGAAAGAATAAATTACCAATTTCACGAAAGAACTTTTCTTCCACGCCATCAAGTTCATACGAATAACGATACAGTAAGCCAAAACATTCCCCATGTTTGAGGAAACGATTCATAAAATAACGGGAGAAATACGTTGTTTTTCCAGCGGTTCGGTTTGACGTGCAGATAAAGATTTCAGGTTTCTTTCCATTTAGGTCTGTCATGCTTAATAGTTTTGTTCCGTCGTAATATTTTGTCTCTGTTGCGCTCATCTTTTTTTCACCTCTATAATATTATAACATATCTATTGCTATTAAGCAATAGATATGCTATAATTAACATAGGTAAGGAGGTGATGAGGATGTTCAATTCCGTTGTGATTGCACTGGTGTTTAATGGCTTAGATATCCTATCAGGATTTATTGCAGCGATCAAGGAAAAACGGGTGCAGTCATCAAAACTAAGAGACGGTTTATTTAAAAAAGTGGGATTCATATTTTGTTATGGGTTAGCGATACTTGTTGACCTGTATGGGAGCCGCATTGGTATGAATTTAGGCGTTGATATTTTACCGATTATTATTGCTTATGTCGGTGTTACGGAAACCGTTTCCATTGTTGAGAACATCTGTCGGATTAACAGTGACTTGTTACCGGATAAACTGTTAAAACTGTTCCATTTAGATAAGAGAGAGGATTCTTAATGCCGAATATTAATCAAGCATACTCTTGGGCTGTGAATACTTGTAACGCTCCCAATGTTGGATATTCTCAAGCTTACCGAAACCAACAAACCATTGGCGGAATCACGTACTATGACTGCTCTAGTTTTATTTGGTACTCTTTGATCGCTGGTGGTTTTCCGTGTGTGGAAGCGAACAATGGCAGCACGTGGCCATTTGTCACGTACACGATGGGACCCATCCTATTAAAAATGGGTTTCCAAAAAGTGGATGTGAATGGGCAATGGTTGCCTGGTGATGTGGCTGTCAGTTACACCCACACCGAAATGGTATACAAGGGGGGTTTGGCATCCGGGGTATGTATGGGCGCTCACACGAACAATGCTCCTCTCGCAAACCAAGTATCCATTGGTTCTTCCGGTGGAGACCCCAATTATGTATCGACACCTGCGCGTTTTCCAGACCTGTACCGCTTTGGAGAAGGTGGGGCATCTGGATATGGGTATAGCTTACCTGTGATTGCTGCTCTTTGTGGTAATTCCTGGAGAGAGTCGAACATTAACCCGGGGTTGGAAGAGAAAGGAAACGGAATCGGCTTTGGACTCTTTCAGTGGTCTTTTGAACGTCGAACCGCCTTAGAAAATTGGTTGAAAGAAAATGGTTATGAACTGACCTCACCAGAAGGTCAGTTGCAGTATTTGATTGTTGAGGATGAATGGCAAGGCAGCTTTGGTGGTATTTCCAGTTTACAGGAATTTTTAACTTCCACCTCAACCGATGTCCCGATGCTGGTAGAGGCATTTATGAAATGTTGGGAACGTCCCGCTGAATCTGACCCCTCACAGCGTGTCGCATGGGCGAAACAATGTCAGGACTACATCCTTGCGCACGCTAATGATACGTCGATTACCGCATGGGTGATTAGTAATGAATATCTTACTGAGGCCGAAATCTTAAACAATGCGGTGATGATGTACCGTTATTTAAGCAGTGGTGGCGGTGGTGGCGGCACGTTTGGACGAGAAAACTCGCTGCCTGTCTATATGATGATTTTGCGGCATCCTTATTTATTTTAAATGTATGGAGGTGTTTCGTTGTGGCTGTTGTAAATAAAGATACGATTATGGAACGATTGAGAGAAAACTTTAATGACAATGATTCCGATGATGTCCTTGGCTTGTTGGAAGATGTGACCGACACCCTGAATGATTATCAATCTCGGTTAGAGGAAAATGGGGACTGGAAAGAGCGGTACGAACAGAATGATAGAGAGTGGAGACAGAAATATAAAGATCGTTTTTTCAATAATGACCCTGAGCCGGACCCGGAACCTGAACCAGACAAAGACCCGGAACAAGCAACGCCTACTACCTTTGAGGAGCTGTTTCATTTTGAATAAAGGAGGATATTGATTATGCCAAGAAGAATTGCAGTCGGCATGCTGAACGCAAGCACGTTAGACATTTTAAACGTGATTCGTCAAAATGCTAGTTATGAATACCAGAGTCAGGTGCCTGTCATTACGCAAGCAACTGACATTCCCAAAGTCGGTGCTGTGATTTATGGTACCCCCGCACTCGCCAATCAGTTTTTAAATGCGTTGATCAACCGTATCGCTATGGTACGTGTACAGAGTGCTACCTTTAACAACCCGTATCGTGATTTGAAAAAAGGTTACATTGAGTACGGTGAGACGATTGAGGACATCTTTGTTTCCATCGCTAAGGTGGTTGAGTATACGCCAGAAAAGGGTGAGGAACGTGAGTTCAAACGAACCCTACCGGATGTAAGAAGTTTGTTCCATGTCATTAATTGGCGTGTGATGTATCCTGTCACCATTCAGGATGAGGACTTAAAGCAAGCATTCTTATCCATTGAGGGTGTCCAGGACTTGATCGCTAAGATCGTGGACTCTGTTTATACCGCCGCCGAGTATGATGAGTTCCTGCTGTTTAAATACCTGCTGATTAAAAATATTACTAAGGGTAAGTTAAAACCGATTTCCATTGGTGATGGTACAGATCTCAAAAAAGCCGCCGTTTCGTTTCGTGGTACATCCAACTTGCTCCCGTTTATGAGCGATCAGTACAACGCTGCAAACGTCTACACGACAACACCAAGAAACAATCAGCACATTTTTATGGACGCTACCTTTAACGCTCAGTTTGATGTGGATGTTTTGGCTAGTGCGTTTAACATGGATAAAGCCAACTTCATGGGACGCTTACACTTGATTGATTATTTTAATACCTTTGATAACAAACGGTTTGAAACCATACGTGAAAATTCGACTGGACTGGAAGAGGTGACAGCTGAGGAGCTTGCGTTGATGGCAAACGTGAAAGCGGTTCTTGTGGATGAAAACTTTTTCCAGGTTTATGATAACAAAGACCAGTTTACCGAAAAGTATGTTGCAAGTGGACTGTACTGGAACTATTTCTATCATGTGTGGAAGACCGTTTCAACCAGTGACTTTTCGAATGCCGTCGTGTTCGTTTTGGACAGCGCAACTTTGACAGCACCTGAATCCTTAGAATTCATTGTAACCAATACGGATACTTCAGATTATGCTTGGACAGTTTCATTTAAATATATCGGTGATGATACTCTCGCTGATACTAGATACCAGTTCGTGCAGACAGAAACCGCAACAAAAAATAGTATTGCTATTCAACCTTATGGAGCTATTATCACTCCAATAGATAAGGTTACTACTTCACTTCCTTTAGAGATTCAGATGGGTGGTGTTACCTATACATCGACTGGAAGTGCAATTAATACTTGGAATGCAGGAACAAAGTTCACATTTAATAAAGCGGGAGCTGCAAAAAACGGTCCTGACACACCCACAGATTTAACTAAAAAGTCGAAAAAATAATACACCTTGTTTCACGTGGAACCACATGTTTCACGTGAAACATTTATTGGAGGTTTTCTATGTATATTGCACCAGGTACAGCAGTCCGACTTTTGAGGAATATTCCGCTAGATAGTACTTACAATCATACCATTTATTTTGGTAGTCGTAGTGCGCAAACCTCATACTTTTCCAGTATGGCAAAATATAGTTTAAATGACTATACCTATCAACGTGTGAAACGTGGTGTGATACGTGTCGGAATTGTAGCAGATAATCTTTATGATTGTAATTACGTGATGTTCCAGAACTCTAATTTTGGAAGCAAGTGGTTTTACGCTTTTATTAAGAGCGTGGAATACGTAAACAATGAAACTTCAGATGTAACTTTTGAACTGGATGTGATTCAGAGTTGGTTCTTTGACTTTGGTTTGCAACAGTGCTTTGTAGAAAGAGAACATTCGAGTTCCGATAAGCCTGGTGACAATATTTTACCAGAACCTGTGGAACTTGGTGAGTATGTGTACAACACCTACGAAAAACTCGGTGAGGAACTTGAACCCATGGCGGTGATTATGGCTGCGGCGGAAACGGGTGGAGAGGATACCAGCGGCGGTATGATCGACGGTGTCTACTCTGGTACCAAAATCACAGCCTTTAATTCCTCAGATGTGGAGGGCATTAACAATACGATTAAAGGGTTTATGCAATCACCGGATAGTATTGTTAGTATGTATATGTGCCCTGTCATCTGTACCGGGGGCGCCATTGAGGACGGCGGTACCATCATTTCTGGTGCTGGTGAGGGCCATGCCACGGGATGGTCACATACCTATACACTCGATGGGGTGGGGACTGGTCTGAATGGTTACATCCCTAGAAATAAAAAGCTGTTGACCTATCCCTATTGTTTCCTTCACGTCGATAATGGCTCTGGTCAGTCCGCCCAATACCGATTTGAGTTTTTCGAGGGCGGTATCCCGCAATTGCACTTGGATTCTACCGTGATTGCACCAGTAAAAATAACCTGTCGGCCAAGACGGTATAAGGGTAGCAGCGGTGTCAATCACACCGAAACCGTGACACTGGAAAATTATCCACAATGCTCCTGGAATATGGACGCCTATAAGGTTTGGCTCGCTCAGAACATGACACCTATGGTCATGAAGACCGTGAGCGGCGTGACAACTTCAGCCCTTAGCGCTGGAAAGGCTTTGGTGAACGCAAAAACAGGGAACCTCGCTGGTGCCGCACAAGGTTTGGCAGACTCCCAAGGCGCCATGCAGCAAGTACAAGAAAACATCCAGGCATTTATGATGGATAGTTATACCGCATCCATTCAAGCGGACTTGTGTCGTGGGAATGTGAACAATGGCTCGATCAATATGTCCCATCAATACCAGAACTTTTATATCGGTCGGGCCGCTATTACCATGAACTACGCTCGGGCGATTGATGATTTTTTCACGGTCTTTGGCTACGCAACCAAACGGGTAAAGGTTCCGAACCGTACCGCAAGACCACACTTTAATTATGTAAAGACCGCTGGATGTGTCGTGACGGGAAGCGTACCTGTGGATGACATGAATAAAATCTGTCAGATACACGATGCGGGTATTACCTATTGGAAAGAGCCTGGAAATGTTGGAAACTATAGTTTGGATAACAGCATCTAAATGTTTCACGTGAAACATTGAGGAGGTGAAGGACTTGGGGAGACGTAAACACACCGAATTTGAGTTGTCGTTACGACGCAATGTAAACACGAAAAATTTTTACTTTGACCGTTTAACGGAATTGGCCGTTTCCGTTTTTAAATGGGAGAACTTGCCGCCTACGGTGGATTCCCGTTATTTGGAAATGTGTTTATTCCGTGAGGGTGCGGCGGTGTTCTTTAAAGATGATGTGGTTGACGACTATCTCTGTTTGTCGGTAAATCGAAAAGGACCATTTGATGTCTATGGGAATCCGTTACGCTGCCGTGCGTACTCTAGATACAATAACTACAATTGTGAGTTGACAAACCAAAATTCTGTTATTATTTATAATAACATGATGAGAACCAATAGTATCCGTGATATTAATTTTTATGCGGATAAATTGTATTTGATTGATCGTATTATAGATGTAAATATTAATGCGCAAAAAACACCGATTCTGCTGCAAGGTACCGATAAGCAACGTTTGACACTCCTGAATCTGTACAAAGAATATGATGGCAATGCCCCGGTCATCTTTGGTACGGATTCCCTGAATTTGGAGGGCATTCAGTCTATTAATACCTCAGCGCCTTTTCTAGCAGATCAATTGTACGCTCTGAAAACAAAAATTTGGAATGAGGCTTTGACCTACCTCGGTATCGCTAATGTTAGCGAGCAGAAAAAAGAACGTATGATTACGGATGAGGTCGTTCGTGGTATGGGCGGTACGATCGCAAGCCGTTTCTCTCGACTGGATAAACGTCGGGAAGACGCTGAGCGTATCAACCGCATGTTTGGTTTAGATATTAAGGTTAGCTATAAGGATATCAGCTCTGTGCTTTCTGGTGATGAGCTGCTACTGTTCGCAAATTACCCTAATGAGGGTGCACCAGGAGGTGACTTGGATGAGTAAGTATACTGTAGAAGTCCGTTTTATTTGTGAACAGAAAGCTGGTTTGACTTCTAGCGTGGGATGTGATACAATAGATAGTGTAATAAGTAAGTCTTGGGATAAGATTTTTACGTCAAAAGTGAAATTCTTCAATGAAAGTTATCGAAAGACTCTTTGCTCGAAAATCTTGAAACACTACTACTTGCAAGAGATTGGCTTTGAAACCGTTGGTCAGTGGATGTACCACTTGAATACCCGGCTAGAGGAAATTATGCCTTACTATAACCAACTCTATGAGTCCGAACAGCTTAAGTTTGACCCATTGAATAACTTTTCCGTTACAAGGTCACATTTGATGGAGTTTGATGGTTTAGTAAAGACTGAAGATTCTGGAACTAGAGATTCGAGTACCGATAGTAGTTACAAAGACACCAACCGAATGTCTGATACCCCTCAGGGTTCTCTAAGCGGGGTTGAGTCCATGAAATACTTGACGCAGGCAACAATCACCGACGGTACCTCCGAACAGAGCACAAACGAAAATACCGAATCTGAGGGAAAAACAATCACTGACAATGAAGAAAACTTCAAAGAAACCGTTGAGGGAAAACACGGTGTCGATTCCTATAGCGATCTCTTAATGAAATACCGTGATACCTTCTTAAATATTGATTTACAAGTGATTGATGAATTTAAGGACCTGTTTATGGGACTTTGGTAAGGAGGTGAAAAAATGAGTTCTTTGGATACCATACGTAGATTCCCCTACTGTCAGAAAGTTCTTCCCGCAACCTATGATGACTCCTTAAGTTACTATGAGTCCATCTGTAAATTGGTTACGAAAATGAATGAGATCATTACGGAACTAAATGCAATTGACCCGGAATCTATTTTGGAATTGGTCGATGATCGTGTAGATGAACGTTTGGTTGACCTGAATAGACAGATGCAAAACCTTACTGATCGTGTGAATCAGGTCATGGGTAGTGTAACATCTGCTCTCGAAAAGTATAACAATGAGATTACGATGGAGATGCATCGTCAATTGACGGAAATGACCGTACTACTTAGTACTCAACTTGCGGCTCTTAGAATTTATGTGAATAACCAAGATAATATGATTCTATCTGAATTGCGTTATCAGATTGAACTGCTGAAAAATCAGTTGCCGGATTTGACCACCGTCTATGTCTATTCCCCATTCTCTTCTCAGATTGTGGATATTCAGACTGCTATCAACGAAATTTGGGATAACATAAAAGTCTATTCCTTGACAGCCGATGAGTATGACGATATGAAGTGGACCGCTGAACAGTATGACGGGTTCCAGTTGACCGCTTATCAGTATGACTACTACTCTAGACGTTTTATTTGGAAAGACCCTAATTTCTATATGACCGATGTCTGGACGGGTGAGCAGATTCATACCAAAGAGGAATTGGATAAGTTGGCAACGCTTCATAAGTTTAATTCACTTAGAGCTGGTCAATATGATGCATTAGCGTTTACCGTTTCACAGTACGAATTAAATTCTTTTACTGCTGAGGAATATGATTGGAATTCTAAAAATTATTTAACTTTATATGCTGACATAATGTCAAATTTAAATAATAGACTTGGTAGATCATACAAACTATTAAAAACAAATGATAAATTAGAGTTGTTAACCTGCTCTTACCCATTAACCTTTAACATATTATCGTTGAATAAAACAGAAATTCCATCGCTGACGGCACCAGGTCAATTGTTAATATATTTTGGCGCTACCACTCAACCATTCATTCAAATTGATATATATAAAAGAAGTAATGGACCTAAGTTATTCACTGTCACTAATGAAAGTGAACCATATACATTATTGGATATAACTGAGGAAAACAAAGATTTAGAGTGTACAATATCATATGTTGGTACAAATACTGATACAAAGCCTGGTGTTTTGTACCCACTAATCGCACAAAAAATAAATTGGAGGTGTGTTCATTGAGCGCAACAAATAAAACTACGTATCTAGATTTACCACAATTTATCGGTACGGATGTGCCCTCTTGGTTGGGTGACTTTAATGGTGCTATGGAAAAGATCGACACGGGTTATAACAATGTCAATATCAAAGCAGGGCAGGCAGCGTCTACTGCTAATTCAGCATCTAGTAAAGCTGATATCAATACACAATCTATTACTAGCATTAATGCTGAGCTAAAAACATTAAAAGAGGCTGTTCAGAATTATGACAATATCCTGAACTTTAAAACGGTTACTTGTGTACCATCGCCAAACAATCTAAAAGCTGATTCATCTATGATTATGAATCAGAATACAAACAAAACTTTGGCATCCTTGAAATTTAATGCTACTATGTTATATCCACTATCTAACCCTAGTAAGTATGTGTTTACTTGGTCTGTTGGCGGCGGAACAACGACGTTTTATGATCTGTTCACGATTGAGGATAATTGCTTTAACCTTAATCAAACCGCACTACCTAGGTCAGCAGAGTGCTTGACGATTGGTGTGATGACTTATCGAAATGATTCAACGAAAGCAATATCTAGATTGTATGTGAGGGCTTGGTACGATGGTGCCACAACTCACGTTGGCACAATCTTTAGCAATGAACCAACAGCAAGCGTTACAATGTGGATGGATGGCTCGGTGTTCTTGTCTGGTAGTGTAATCGCTCCACCAGAACCTGAAGAAACGGAATAATTGGTAACTTTATCACATGTTTTTATAAGACTCCTGTATGTGTTTTGCAACAAAAAGAGAGGGTGAGCCCCTCTCTTTTTTCTATATTCGCTTGATACTTGGCGCCCATGCGTATCCATAGTATTTGTCAGCGATACAAACGTAAAACCAATTATCCTCATACCCGTATCTTCCTAGGACGTCTACCAGGTTGTGCTTCTTTAGTTGCGGGTATTTCGATATTAACGGACTCGCTTTTTTCGGTCGCTCATGCACACCTAACGTTTTCTGTACCTCACCTACAAATCTATGGAATCCTTCTTGTACATGACTATTCTTATCGCTCTCAATCACTAGCTCTTTTTGCGTTGCTGGTCCGCAATTTCCGTCCGGTGTTAATCCGTTCGCTTTCTGAAAGTTGATGACCGCCTGTTGGGTTTCAGGGCCAAAGTCACCGTCTGCTTTGATGTCATACCCACACAATCTGAGCTGCTCTTGCATCGCTTTTACTCCTACTCCCTTATCACCGTAACAATAAAAGTCTTTCACGGCGGTTTTGTAGTCAATGTATACATACCCATCAATCCCTGAATATACACGTGTGTATACTTTGTCAGCGACACATCCACCGTTCGCAACTACTTGGTTGACACTGGTCGCACTGGTGTTACCTTCATTCGTGTATATGTGTGTGCTGGTCACTTTCGTTACTCTTCCTATGTGCGCACCCTTTCGAAAAATCACTAGTGCTCCTAGTTTTGGTTCCATTCCCCATGTTCCAGATGCCTTTGCATGGTTCGTAATTGCGGTGCAGTTGTAAAAAACATCACCCATGATGTCTAGCGCTTTCTCTTTACCAAAGATTTGTACACAAATCCAGAATTGGTACACCGCACACCACGGCTGTCCTTGACATCCAGGTAATCCGAGGTTGTCAATGTCTCTTGCGTATTTTGTGTAGTTGTTGTACCCCGCATTACCAGTTTTGCTGTCTAATTGGCTGTTCGAGCGTTTCTCTAAATATCCGCTTTGCTCAGCCATTAGTTCGGCTGTTTTTGCCCATAAATCTGTGCTCACTATGATACCCCCTTGCTCTGTATTCGATTTGTCGTATTTGATTAGGTTGAATTGATCTACCACTCTCATGCAGGTGTCGACGTAACTGCTGCTGGTTGCGTAGCCGTCATTTTTGATCGTGGTTAGATACTCTCTTGGGTTTTCAATTCCCTTTAGGTTTAAATATCTTGGTAGCTGGATGAATTCAAAATAGCCTATGATGCCTTCCTCTAGGCTCGAATAGACTCTGAAGTTGTCTCGGATGTTGGTCATCTGTCCTGGTGTGTACTCCTCTTGTGTGCTTAGGTTTACGCTTGGCCCTGTCCAGGCGGTTCCGCACTTTAATCCAAAGTAGTTGTGGTAATCTTTGGATAGTTTGGATTCTCCCCACCCGGATTCTACGATTGCCTGTGCGATAACCGCACTATTACAATTGATGTGATAGTGCGGTGCGTGTTTGCAGATGTGCTTTGCGATTTCTTTGATGAATGATTCTTTACTCAATATGTGGTTCCTCCTCACCGATTAATTCGTATTTTTCGATAGCGTCTTGAATGAGCTTGGTTGTAATGTTTATCTTTCCTAGTTCTTGGTATTCGACTAGGTTTACTTTTAGGTTCATCTTTCCGGTCTCACCTGTTTCCAGGTAGTAAAGGCTTTTGTCTAAGATCTTTGCTGCTATATACTTACAGGTGTCACCTTTGATGATTTCATAATATCTTTTATTGTTTCGCTCACCAAGGTTGCGTATGCGTATCGGTATGATGATCGCACTTCTTATTTGTTCTACTCTGTTATAGATTGTTATTCCGGTGATTTCTTCCCTTGTTACAAGATTATAACTCATTTCTTACCTCCTCTAATGGTTTAACAGTCTTTTTTTGTGCAAGGTAGTAGGTTTCAACCTCTTCTTTTACTTTGATTACATTGATGCTTACAATACGGCCGCCACCAAATATCATGTCATGATAGATTTCGTTGTATTCGTCTCCCGTGTACCACTTGCCATTGCCATGTCATCTACACCCCCCTCTTTTATTGCCATACGTTTACGAATTTATATTCGAACGGTTTCGATTTTGTTAAATAGTACCAGTCACGATGATAATATGTGTGCAAGGTGTCCTCAAAATTCAGCTCAGATTCAAATGCTTCAGTAAATTTGATTGTTAAACCAAGATTCACTGCTGCTAAATATTTCTCAAAGCTGTCATCAAACATCCACCATGACTTACCGTCTTCATCTTCTCCTATGTACATAACACTAAATTCAATTTCGTCTTCATCATTACCTAACTGTGATAAAGTGTTATACCAGCAATCATAAAATTCATAACTGTAATCGCCATCGCTACAAATTACTTGGTCTGCTATTCTCTCATTCATTGTTGTATTCTCCCTTCTTGTTATTGCTTACCTTTTTGTTAATTATATAATAGCACATTTTTAAGCGTTTGTCAAGCATAAATTTTATGTTTATTTTTGTGTTTCATATTAGTTTAGACTAACTGGGAAATGTCGACATAGGGTTTTGGTCT
>ENA-OOXE01001043-OOXE01001043.1-human-gut-metagenome-genome-assembly--contig:-NODE-1043-length-17495-cov-9.374656_pt1 | contig 17495 bp, 16 predicted proteins | sample MGYA00241585_ERZ501339 | MGnify/ENA primary metagenome ERZ501339 (study PRJEB25962, sample SAMEA1972463) | human gut metagenome | biome: human gut; feature: human-associated habitat; material: faeces...
AGTGAAGAATAAATGGCAACAGCAATTATGAAACAAAAAGAAGTTCCGGAAATGGCACAGCTGCTTGGAACAACCAGAAGCTCAGTATATGCAATTCTTGATAATCCAAAGTATGCGTTATATTATTTATAGACAAGAAAATATCTTGTGCTTTCGATAGGAAGTTTAATTGAATACTGTTTACCATGATCGAACGTACGAAGCATGGTGGTCATATAACAGATGTCGATGGTAATATCAAGGCATTCCCCGATTATTAGCTGGAGCAAACAAACAGCTAACTTTCAGAGCTTTACAGAGCTTGACAGAGAGTGACAATAGGTTGGAGCTCTCCTAAGCGAGGGGTCGGAGGTTCAAATCCTCTCGGGGACGTCTGACAGCGGTCCATGGTTCGCAGATTGTGCGGATCGTGGGCTGCTTTTTATTGGATTTATGTTTTCTTAGGGTTATGTGCAGATAAATCAATCGAAAACGGTCAAAAAAACAATCGCAAAAAAATACGATTGTTTTTTTGACCGTTTTTGCATATAATAATATAACAAAAAAATGGAAAGGATGGAAAGAGTATGAAGGAAACAAGAACGATAGAGTTTAAAGAAACGATTACAAATACTTTTTTAAAAACAGTGAGTGCCTTTTCAAATTACAATGGGGGAAAGATTTTCTTTGGAATTGATGACAGCGGGAAGGTAAAGGGACTGGCAGATGTAAAACAAGCATGTCTGGATATTGAAAATAAGATCAATGACAGCATTTCACCTCAGCCGGATTATACACTTGAAGCACAAAAAGATCATACAATAATACTTTCTGTTAAAAGTGGTGCATATAAGCCATATTTGTATAAGTCAAAAGCATATAAGAGAAATGATACAGCAACGATAGAAGTAGATGCACTGGAATTATCAAGACTTATTCTGGAAGGAAAAAATATACGCTTTGAGGAACTTCCATGTAAAGAGCAGAATTTGTCATTTGAAGTTTTAAATCATAAGCTGGAAGAGTGTGTTCATATCGAAAGATTTAATCAGGATACTTTAAGAACCTTGAATTTATATAATAATGATAATGGTTATAACAACGCTGCGGGGCTTCTGGCAGATAAAAATCAATTTCCGGGAATTGATATCATGAAGTTTGGTGAAAACATCAGCATTATTCAAAAGAGAGCAACTTTTGAAAATGTATCAGTTTTGGAAGAATATGATAAGACAATAGATGTATTCAGAGATTATTATCAATATGAGATAATAGAAGGCACTGACAGAAAAAAAATGGAAAAAATACCCGAGGCTGCATTCAGAGAAGCGATTGCAAATGCTTTGATCTACAGAGCGTGGGATGTGGAAGCGAGAATCAGAGTTTTGATGTTTGATGACAGAATAGAAATTGTTTCTCCCGGAGGTTTGCCATCTGGAATAACAGAAGATGAATATTTAGCTGGTAAATTGTCTGTTTTAAGAAACAGAATTCTTGCAAATGTGTTTTACAGATTAGGGTTTGTTGAGATATTTGGAACGGGAATTACAAGAATTAAACAACTTTATGAAACGGGACTGAAAAAACCAGATTTTGAAATCTCAGAGAACACTATTAAAATAGTACTTCCAGTTTTGGAAAAAGATTTAAATTTAACAGACGACGAAAGACTGATATATAAAAACTTAAGTAAAACAATGTTGAAGCCAATCAGTGAAATTGTATCACATGTCCCTTTTGGAAAATCAAAGACAACGGATATATTGAAAAGTATGATAAAAAAAGGTGCTGTAAAAGTTGAAGGAAGAGGTCGAGGAACGAAGTATATATTAAAATAGATGAAAAGCAATAGTCCCCTGCGGAGCTGCGACAGGCAGTGCGCAGGGGATTTGTTTTATTTGGTGACGGGAAGTTTTTCAAATGCATCAACCGGAAGAAGGTAGCGCATGGTGCAGTTTCCTTTGTAGGCTGGGGAGTTTGGGTATGTAGGAGAGCTGGAACTGAAAAGCGGACTGCGGCTTCAGATTCTGCCAAAGATTTATTTTGGCGGCAGTGAGGATCGGACGAAACAGATCTATCTGGAGATGCTTAAGAGCACCTACAGGTTAACGGAAAAAGCGATGAACCAGATTTCTCTTGGAATGGGGGATATGGAACTGTTTGAGGCTTATATCCGGATGTATCTTGATGAGGCGCAGATGCTGGTGAAACGGGGACTTCGTTCTGCATATGAAGAAAAAACGGATAACCTCAGATGCTTTCGCGGAAAGCTCCAGGTGGCGGGGCATATCCGGCGGAATATCGCACATAAAGAGAGATTCTATGTGACGTATGAGGAATTTACAAAGAACCGGCCGGAGAACCGACTGATAAAAACTACGTTAAAGAAACTGCAGAAAGTTACCACAGATGGGAAGAATAAACAGGATGCAAGAGAACTTCTTCTGTTTTTTGACGGGATACAGGAATCCGTGGATTACCGCCAGGATTTTGCACAGATAAGGATCGACCGGAATTCCAGAGAATATGAGAAGATCATGAAGTGGACAGAAGTGATCTTACAGGGAAACAGCTTCCTCAATTTTTCAGATGGGATCAAGAGCAGATCCATATTATTTGCCATGGACGAAGTTTTTGAGAATTATGTGGCATGTCAGATAAAAAAATATTTCAGAGAAAACTGGGAGGTATCTTCCCAGGATAAAAATTATTATCTGTTTGAAAAACCACGGGATTTTCAGCTGAGACCGGATATTGTAATGAAAAAAGGGGAAGGAAACAGAACTGTTATCCTTGATACAAAATGGAAAAGCCTTCCTGATATGAAAAACGAAGGATGGAGTGCCTTCAATAAAAAAGCCAGAAATGATATTTATCAGATGGTTACATATGCAAGCCGTTATGAGGCAGAGGAGATCTGGCTTCTCTATCCGAAAGCAAAGTATTCATACCAGTATGAAGGAATCAGGGACCGTTTTGAAACAAAAATTTATGGTCATACACTGGTGATCCATCTGTTTTTTATTGATCTGGAAAATATGGAAGAGTCTATGAAACGTTTATCTCAGGGACTTGAAGACAAAATGGCCGGGGAGGTGAAGAAGTATGAGTGAACAGGCATCCGGAAATTTTATTTCTGTTTCAGAGAGACTGAAACGGTTTAAACCGGCCAGTGGAAGAAGAACTGTAAAGCATTATCCTACCGGGATCAAAAAGCTGGATCAGATGCTTGGCGGCGGACTTTATGCAGGACTTACTTTTCTCGGCGCAAGACCAGGAATGGGAAAGAGTACCTTTGCGCTGCAGATCGCTTCAGAAATTGCGGCAGCCGGTTCGCCGGTACTGTTTTACTCCCTGGAGATGCCATCTGTCCGTATGGAGGCAAAAATATTAAACCGTGCCATTCATATGCGGTATCCGAACAGCTCCCTGACCGCGGACTGGTTTCTCAGAGAAGAAAACAATACAGGGAAACAGAAAGACTGGAAACTGGTAGAAAAGGTGGGAAAAGAGATCAGCGGCAGTTTTGACAAGATGTACATAAAAGAGCGTAAAAAGCTTTCTGTTTCGGGCCGGGATATCGTTCAGGATGTGGAAATGTTCATGAACGAAAAGAAAGAAAAACCGGTGGTTTTTGTAGATTACCTGCAGATCCTTTCTTCCTGCACAGGAAACAGAAACGCTACAGAGCGGCAGAAAAATGATGAAAATATCAATGAGCTCAGCGGCCTTTCCAACAAGTATGACCTAGCGGTTTTTGTGATCAGTTCCCTGAACAGAGAGTCTTACCGGGAGGAACAGAAATCTCTGAGAATGGATTCTTTTAAGGAGACGGGAGGAATCGAGTACTCTGCAAGCGTGATCCTGGGACTTCAGCCAAGAAATATCCGACAGCCTAAATTTAATTATGAACAGGAAATATCGAAAGAGATCCGGGAGCAGGAGATTGTTTTTCTGAAACAGAGATATGGTATATCCGGGATGAAGGCGAATGTGAGTGTGGATTTCCATGCTGCGAAGGACCTTTACACAGAAAAAGGAGCATTCGGGAAAAAATCAGCTCAAAATGTTTCACGTGAAACAAAAACGGATAAGAAAAATACGGAGAATGCAAATGCTTTACCGAAAAAGAGCGGGAGTGCTTCAGAAAACACAACATTGCAGGATGTAAAAGCCAATGCAGATTCACTGAAAAATACAGAAACACAAGCCCTGGAAGCAGAACGCCCACAAACTCAAAATGCAAATCTGGAATATCCGGATGATCCGAGAGCACGTCTGGAGGAAGAATTTCGAAGTCTTTTGTAATATTCCGGGAACCGCAACAGAAGAGAGGAAAGAATAACCATGAAAATACCTGATAATATTTACATGAACATATGCAAAGTATTTCAGGAACTATATAAAAATAAATTTGTACCGAATGAACTGAATATCGCCGAGGTAGGCAGCCGCGGAAAAAATATGACATGCAGATACCGCATTACCGTTCCGGAAGAAATGGAGAGCGTGACATTTTCCTACTATGACGCGGTTGTTTATGATGCGGTCTACACCCTGTACAGAGCAAATTGTTCCAAATTTGCGCTGACAGATTTACTCCGGGTAATGTCCGGAGACGAGAAGGTACGTTTTTACAGCACAAAAGGCAGGATACAGAAAAGAGAGCAGAGGCTTCGGGATTCCCTGGAAAAACTTCGGAATACTACCATCGCCATTGACTACAGTGAAGAGGTACAGATGCGGGAGCTGAAAGATGACAAAGGGAAGCCACTGGAAGGTTTTGTGGCAGATTATCTGCTTCCTGTAGCAGTGGAAAAAAACGGGAAAGCATACTGGTTTCTGGAAGGCAGAGAGCTTCCGGTCTATAAATATGCGGAAGATATCGGACAGATGATCAGCGTGCCCCGGGAACTGCTTGATCCGGCAGCTCTCCTTAAAACAATGTTTCCGGATCAGGAATTTCAGGACAGTGAAGAAGGGAAAAAACTTCTGGAGAATGTAAAGTTTTCAAGTACAGATGAGATGATACTCCTGAAAAGGATCCTGATCCAGCGTCTTGAGATCATGAGAAATTCCAGAAACAATGCAGACGGCCGGCGAATTCGCTACTATGCCATGAAAGCAGATGAGGGAATCCTGCCCATGGCAGATATCCGCAGAGAAAATTTTGAGCAGGATATCCGGTTTGTCAGCGACAGGGGAAAAGTACGGTTCGAGAGCCGGGGCTGGAAGAATAAAGTACATGCGGTAAACAAAAAACTGTGCGCGATCCTGGATATCTACAAAAAATGCGGTTATGTGACAGAATACGAGCTTTTACGAAATGAACCGAGATCTCTGGTGAGAGGGTTGGAGATCCTGGGAGAGATCAAAAAGGTTGAAATCAGAAAAAACCGGGAAACGGAAACATCTGCGGAAAAAACTGCAGAACAGAAATGATTTGTGATATAATCTCCACAGCAAACAAAAGAAAGGAGAAGGGAAAGGGCGGAGTGTGTAAGGGAAAACATTCCGGAGAGTAACTGACAACAGTATAAGATAAACGAAGGAGAAAAAATGAGCGAAAAAACAAAACCCCAGGTAACTGCGGCAGATGACGATTATTCCATGGAAGCAGTGCCGGAAAGTGCGAGAAAAGGGTTCCGCAGCATGTTTTTTGTAATGCTGGGATTTACTTTCTTTTCCGCAAGTATGAGTGTCGGCGCGAAACTTGGAAACGGACTGGATCTGAACGGGTTTGCGGCAGCCTGCGTCATTGGTGGCGTGATCCTGTCCGCATACTGCGGAATTCTCGCGTATATCGGCTCTGATACAGGAATGAGCATGGATCTTCTGTGCAGAAGAGCTTTTGGAAAAAAAGGTTCTTATCTTTCCTCACTGGTACTTGGCCTCACACAGATCGGATGGTTTGGTGTCGGTGTTGCCATGTTTTCCATTCCAACTGCAGAATTACTGGGAATCAATAAATGGGTTCTGACGATCGTGGCAGGTCTTCTGATGACCATTACTGCAGCAACAGGAATGAAAGCGCTGGAGATTGTAAGTACGATTTCCGTACCGCTGATTGTGATCCTGGGGGTATATTCCATGGTAACAGCGGCAGCAGACGGCGGTGGCCTGGCGGCAGTATTTAATCAGTCTGCAGGATCAATTACTTTATTTACCGGTGTGGGATATGTAATCGGGTCTTTTATTTCCGGTGGTACGGCAACCCCGAATTTTATCCGTTTTGCGAAGAATAATAAAGTTGCCGTATGGACAACCGTGATCGCATTTTTCCTTGGAAATACCCTGATGTTCTGTTTCGGAGCTATCGGCGGCGCGTTTACAGGAAAAGATGATATCTTTTATGTTATGATTGCACAGGGCCTTGCGATTCCGGCAATTATCGTGCTGGGAGCCAATATCTGGACAACCAACAACAATGCACTGTACACCGGCGGTCTTGCAATCTCGAACATCACCAATGCAAGAATGAAGATCGCTACCTGTATTTCCGGTGTGATCGGTACAGCACTTGCGATCTGGTTATACTATAACTTCACAGGATGGCTGAATATCCTCAACTGTGCCCTGCCGCCCATCGGCATCACAGTGATCCTGGATTTCTTCCTTCGCCGTGACAAATACAGAGAAAAAAATGTACCGCTGCAGACAGCCAACTGGTTTAATCTGGCAGGTGTTGTGGCGGGTGCGGTAGCTGCCAACCTGATCCATGCAGGAATTGCGGCAGTAAATGCCATGGTAGTGGCAGCAGTGTTCTATCTGATCGGATTTGCGGCAACAAAACAGAAATAATCCTCAAAAACAGGCGAATGTATCTTTTTGAAAACATCTATTGAAATGTAAACATGCACTATAGTAACAACGTAGATACTATAGTGCATGTTTTTTTTGCTGCTCTGCATTCAACGCAGAGCAGCAGTCAGGAGCAGAAATGCAGAAAATAAAATACGATAAAGTACGACAATTGGATAAAATCGTATTCCTTGCGCTGGGGCTTATTCTGGTAGCTTTGGTTATTCAGATGGCGATTCTGAACTGGATCAATAACAGGAATATATCGAAAATGTCAGAGGTATTGCTGGATTGTGTAGTCAACGTGATTGAGAAGAATGAACAAGACGAGAAGGATATGATAGCTTCTCTGAAAGAGGACTATATTGTGCGTGCCAAGGCAGTGGCCTATATTATCAATGCGAATCCGGAAGCAGATAAAGAATCCGGAAAGATTTATGGAGCGACAGATTCTTCTGATATCGGGAAAAAACTGGATGATATCGGCATAACAAAAAAGGGTGATGAGGAAGGTAAAATATTCACTGGTATCAATGAAATCGATGGTGAAAATTATCGCTGTTCTTTTTATATCACAGGAGATTATGCGGTGGGAGTTGCCTGCTCCAATTCTTCCAATGCGGAAAGTAATGCCATTGCGCTGCTGATCGTCGGGATTTATCTTACGCTGGCAGCAGTGGGAATTATTTATATGTATGTAAAGGTTAACAAGGCAAAAATCGATGAACTGACCGGCTGTTTGAATCGAAGAGCCTACAAGGATGACCTGAGCGGAATCTCTCTTGCATCGGAGTTTGTTTATGCAGCTCTGGATGTAAACGGGTTAAAAGGTGTGAATGATACATTGGGGCATAACGCAGGTGATGAGCTGATCCACGGTGCGGCGGAATGCATGAAGCAGTGTTTTGGAAGCTATGGAAAGGTTTATCGGATTGGCGGAGATGAATTTGTCAGTATCATTTTTGTAGATGAAAGTGAACTCAAAAAAATAAGAGAAGACTTTGACGAAGTGATAAGCCACTGGTCAGGGGCAATGGTCAATAAAATATCCATATCCTGCGGATATGTTTACAGCAGGGAAAAGAACTGGGAATCTTTCGAAGAAATTGCCAGTGAAGCAGACATTCGAATGTATGAAGCAAAAGAAAAATATTATAGCGTAGAAGGCAGAGACAGAAGAAAATAAAAATACCGGCAGATGAATGAGTACATAAAAAACTCATTTATCTGCCGGTATTTTGTTATTAAGGCTGTTTTTCGTCGATCATGGAGAGATATTCATAAATCGGATGAAAATCGCGGTCGCTGCACTGGCGGTAATATTGCAGGAAGATCCTTTCCATGATATTGGGAATCTGTGTTTCAATCGGCTCGAACAATATGATCAGATATTGCATGGAACTGTAGCGGGTACAGATATCCACGCGGCGGATTTTTTCACAGATGGCCTGCTCCATGCATTTCAGAGCGTGCTCAATGGCTTCGATGTTAGGCAAGGTATCAATGACTGTCTCCATGGTAACCATGACGAGGTAACAGCGGCAGTTACTGCGGTTGACAAGCTGGCTCATGTATTCATAATGGCGGGCAAAATCACGGTAATTCAGATCAAGTGCACCACGGTAGCTGCCACTTTCACGGAGAGAGTTCGCGATCAGCTTCAGATCTTTTCCAACGCTTGAGCTGGAAAGATCTCTGCGGTCCATTTGCTGATAGAAGAAAAACTGATTTTTACCATTTTGTTTTACGTAGTACAGTGTCTTATCTGCCTTTAGGTAGCAGCTTTCGAAGGAGTCCTCACAGGTGCACATGCAAAGGCCGGCAGAAAGTGTTGCGCACTGGATTTCCACATCGTTTTCGATAATGGAATGAAATTCCTGAAAAAGTTTGTGCATCTGTTCTGCAACTGCTTCATGAGAAACATCCGGCATGAAAATGAGAAATTCATCTCCGCCAAGACGGCTGGCAATGCCATGTCCTGTGTACTTGGCGAGCATATTGCCCAGAAGTTTCAGTGCCCGGTCTCCGGCGGTGTGGCCATAAATGTCATTGATCCGTTTGAGATTATCCATATCAAGGAAGATCAGGCAACCATTATGTTCCTGCATAAGTTCCGCAGCGAGACGTTCACCGAGGCTCCGCATGGGAAGCCCTGTGAGAAAATCGTAATTCTTGGTATCGGCCTGTGCCTTGATAGTAGTTACTACATCAGAGATGAACTTGCTGACGGTAAGCTGCATATCAGGAAAATTGTAGGAATCCGTATCTTCTGAATCGGAATCCCATTTTGGCAGCCGGTTTTCATCCATCAGTTTCAGGAATATATCGGTGATTTCAGGATCAAACTGAAGACCGCGGTTTTTGCGGATCTCTTCGTAAATGACATCACGGGAAAGTGCACTGCGGTAAATACGCCGGGAACTCATAGCGTCATAGCTGTCAGCCATGGCAACGATCCGTGCGTGAACAGGAATCTCTTTTCCGGCAAGTCCATCAGGATATCCATTGCCATCGTAACGTTCGTGATGGCCGCGGGTAACTTCGAGAACATGGGGAAGAAGAGTAACGTCTTTCAGGATCTCAGCACCAATAACAGGGTGCTTCTTAATAAGGCTGTATTCGTCATCTGTAAGCCGGGATGGTTTATTCAGGATTGAATCCGGAATACCGATCTTGCCGATATCATGTAAAAGTGCAGAATGTTTCAGTACCTGTATCTCTTCCGGTGACCAACCCAGTTCAGAGGCGATCAGTGCGGCGTATTCAGCAACCCGGTAAGAATGTCCACGGGTGTACTCATCTTTGGCTTCAATGGTTGTGGAGAGTGTCTGCATCATCTGAAGAGACATTTTTTCGGTTTGTTTTCGCCTTTTTTCAAGTTCGATCTGATGTCGCTGGATTTCTGTATCCTGGACATTTTTTAAGGTTCTTATAATGTTGACAAAAAGCAGGATCAGCATTCCGATTCCCATAAAAATTCCGGACAGGGATGTTACAAAATATACGGAGATCCCTTCAACGCAGGTACATATGATGGAGGTAAGCAGACCTAGCAGAAGAATACGGTCTGCCTTATTCTGCCCGGCCCGTATATATTGAAAAAGATGTATAAATATAAGGATAAGTGTAAATGCAAGGAGCAGCTGCCCAACGGGAAGCGTTTCCATATAATCTGCTTTTTTCGTTACAGCCAGAACAGAACAGGCTGCAAAATTGGCAAGTGCGATCCAGCCGAGACATGCGTAAGAACGGTGGTGCTGCTCTTTCTGTATGCTGTCCGCATAAAGGATGATCGGAAGCGGGCTTAACAGGATCATAACGAAACACAGAGATCCCAGGGCGGAAGCGTTGGGAACCAGGAGCTGACGCATTTTTGATTCTCCAAGCATCCATATGGCACCCATGACCATACACCATCCCAGATATTCCATATCAAATCTTTTTTTGTATACCATTCCAAGGGCAAAGCTGAACAGAATGGAAATAATCCCGGAAAACAGAATAAAAAAGGCAATACCGGTGGACAATCCATATTCAGCGAAAATGGAAAGCCAGATATCGGATTTATTTCCACAGTAAATGGTATTTACAACCCCGGAATAATTGGAAGTATATGTAGTCAGCTCAATGCGGAGCTGTTTTCCGGCATCGCTGGAAGAAACCGGACAGAATATATAACGGCTGGCAGAATTTTTGCCGGCCAGCCGGGTTTCACGTGTACTGTAACTGGTGCGGAGTTCATTATTAATATAGACGTTTACATCCTGCAGGGAAGAACGGATGGCGATGTCCGTTTCCTGGAGAGTGTCCGGAAGCTGTGAGATGAGGACCATTGTTTCACCGGCAGGAACTTTGTATTTTCCGGGAACAGTAATTTTCTCGGAAGTTCCGTCAGATTTCTGCCAGATAAAGGTACCGGAATAAATAACGGGACCGGAAGACATTTCCTGAGAACGCTCATCTGCACCAAAAAACTGCATGAAAAGGAACCAGCCCAAAATGGCGATCATCAGGATATAAAAAAGGTATCGTTTTCCTCTGTCGAGGGTAAAGGCTTTTTCTTTCATAGGATATCCTCCTTGCGTCTGGGAGTTCAAAGTATGAGGAATAGTCACCTGATTATAGCTTTATTATAACAGAAGAAGTATTATAGCGGTTGTAATATTTGAGTTTTCGTAGTGAAATAGTAAATAAGGTATAAATTGCCGTATAAACGGCAGAAAATGCACTATGACATAATTAAATGCACATAAGCACCCCCTGTTTTAACCGAATCAAGTAAGTCACCTGCTTCAATTGCGAAAAGCAATAAGCAGTGAGTGGGGATTTGCACAAAACTGCAGGATAGGGGATGTGACTGTGTTTATGAGCATGTAGCATAGCGGAATGGAATGTCCGCTTTATGAGGGATTATGGAGTGAATTATAGCTATGATATATGCGGTTTTACTATGCAATAAAGAATGGAACATCGTGAAAATAAAGCAAAACGTATCGGGGCTGTCTTTGAAACCGGGTGACTGTCTGGCGGATGTGGTGCAGGATGCAGATGAGCTTACAGAAAACGATGAGAAGCAGTATTCGCTGTTTCTGACATTCAGAGAAAACGGGATGACATTATCAACTCTTGTACGGAGCTTTCAGGAGGGGAATCTGATCATCCTTTCTCATGTCCGGAGTGATGCGGATTTTGTAGAATTTAATAATGAATACCTGGATTTTGTGGAATGGGTGGAGAATCATCTGGAAGGCTTTTATCATAGTGAATATTTTCAGATCCAGAAACTGAATAATCAGCTGATCGATTCGCAGAGAGCTTTGATCCGAAGTAAGAGAAATCTTGAAATGGCACTGGAAGAAAATAAAAAGATAAACCGGAAAATATCCGAAGCCAGACAGGCTGCAGAACAGGCGAGCCGGTCAAAAACGCAGTTTCTGGCAAATATGAGTCATGATATCCGGACTCCGATGAATGCAATTGTTGGATTAACGAAACTTATGCAGTATAGTCTGAATGATCCGGAAACTCTGGACAGTTACATTCAGAAGTTACAGTCTTCCAGCGAGTATCTGCTTGGACTGATCAATGATATTCTGGATCTGAGCAAGATTGAGAGTGGTTCCATAGAATTAAAAAAAGAGTCTATGAATCTCAGAAAAGTGGCGGAACAGATTGCCGCGATCATTCGCCCGAATGTACTGTCCGGTGGAAAGAAGTTCAGGATTTCTGAGGAGTCTTTCTGCCATGAGCATGTGCTGGGAGATTCGATCCGTATTCGTCAGGTATTGATGAATTTATTATCAAATGCTGTGAAATATACACCGGAAGGCGGAGAGATCAGCCTGCGTGTGGAAGAATTATCCAGTGATAAAAAATATGCGAAATACAGATTTACAGTGGAAGATACCGGAATAGGAATGACAGAAGAGTTTTTGCAGCATATTTTTGAGCCTTTTGCACGAGCTGAAATGCTGGAAAGGGAGATTCAGGGGACCGGTCTTGGAATGGCGATCACGAAGAGTATTGTAGATTCCATGAGGGGAACCATAGAGGTCTATAGCACCATAGGAAAAGGCAGCCGGGAACGAAGCAGAAGACAGTATGGAAGAAACAAAAGGTTCGATCCTCAATGGCATGCATTTTCTCTGTGCGGAAGATAATGATCTGAATGCGGAAATCCTGAGGTCCATGTTGGATCTGAAGGGAGCGTCCTGTGTGATCTGCTCCAATGGCAAACAGGTTGTGGAGGCTTTTGAGGAGTCAGAACCAGATCAGTATGATGCAGTTCTGATGGATGTGCAGATGCCGGTAATGAATGGTTATGAAGCGTCCAGAAGGATCCGCACCAGCAGGAGACCTTTTGGAAAAACGATCCCGATCATTGCGCTGACTGCCAATGCTTTTGCGGAAGATATTGTCCGATCATCGGAAGCGGGAATGGATGCTCATATTACAAAGCCGATTGATGAGAATGAATTAAAAGAGTGTATGCTGCGGCTGCTTGCAAGTCGATGAGATACCTGGAAAAATATAATGTTTCACGTGAAACATACGAAGAAGTCCGGAGAAATCCGGGCTTTTTTTTCGAGAAAAGTGTGAAGTGAACAGGAACGATTGTGGCTATGAGTGAGCTGCAAAACGGAATAAGAATGTCCGGTTTATATATAGATGTGGTATAATGCAGGTAGTGACTGCGGAGTAAAAATCATATATCTTTGCAGAATGGGAGGTAACATGAATATACAGATTTTTGGAACAAAAAAGAACTTTGACAGTAAGAAAGCAGAGCGTTATTTCAAGGAGCGCGGAATCAAATATCAGTTTGTCGATATGAAAGAAAAAGGCCTGAGCAAAGGAGAATTTACCTCGGTGTGTCAGGCAGTGGGCGGATATGAGAAGCTGATCGATGAGAAATGTAAAGACAGGGATCTTCTGGCTCTGATCAAATATATTGCGGAGGAAGACCGTGCAGAGAAAATCCTGGAAAATCAGAAAGTTCTGAAGCTTCCGATTGTCAGAAACGGCAAACAGGCAACAGTCGGCTATGAACCGGATATCTGGAAAAACTGGAAATAAAAGATTACCGGACATTTTGCAGAAAGCAAAAATAAATAAAATCGAAAGAGAGGAATACCCATGAGTAAAATTGTAAATATCACATCAAAAGAAGATAAGGATCAGAAACTGCAGGATATTGCGAATTCACTGCAGGAACTGAAAGATGTTATGGCTGAGGTGATCGAGGCATATGAAGAAGACAATGCAGACAGTCGAAAAATGGATACGCTGACAGAAGCACTGGATGCGCTGGAGGATGCCTATGAGGCAGTCAGTGATGTGCTGCTGGAGGAATTATAAAATATAAACGTAAGGATGCAGATCACAGATGAATTCTATTGTATTCATGAGCATGTAGTGAGCATAGTGAAATATTTGTTTTGCGGCAGATTTCGGAAGGAGGAAGCGAAATGGAAACTATGATCCAGACAGTAATGGGGGATATCACAAAGGTTACAGATGTGGAAGCTATTGTTAATGCGGCAAATAACAGTCTGCTTGGCGGAGGCGGTGTAGATGGCGCGATTCACCGGGCAGCAGGTCCTGGATTACTGGAAGAGTGTCGTACTTTACATGGGTGTGAAACAGGCGAAGCGAAGATCACAGGGGCTTATGATTTGCCATGCAAGTATGTGATCCATACAGTAGGGCCAATCTGGTGGGGCGGTCTTCGGGGAGAAGCAGAGGCGTTAAAAAATGCGTATTATAATTCACTCCAGGTAGCAGTGGAGCACGGAATCAGAAGCATTGCTTTTCCATCCATTTCCACAGGGGTTTATCATTATCCGCTGGAAAAAGCAGCGTGTATTGCTGTGCAGACAGTAAAGGAATTCTGTGAAACACATCCCGGAAAGATTGAGGTTGTCCGGTTTGTATTGTTTGGGTGGCGTACATTAAAAGTATACGAAAAAGCAGTAGAGGAAATCTGGAGGGAAGTATAAAGCATGCAGTATAAAGTGCTGAAAATCGAAGAAGACATCGATTTTGGCTGCGAAGAACGCCAGCCAGGGGAAAAACTTATGTCCGTTGTTCTGCTGGAGAGAGAAGACGGATGTGAAATGAGTCTGAGACATGATGACGAGCTCTTATATGAAAGAGATATCAATGAGGGAGATCTGGTTACACTGGATGAGAACCGTGAATTGTGGAAGGCGTAGAGCTATGTAGTGAAGAGGATATTTTTATCCGCTGGATTAAAATTTCACGGCTTTTACCGAAGTGATCAGGGTGAAAACATTTGCAAAAAAAATGTTTTCAGATATTCTTGACAGCTTCAGTAGGAAAAAGTAAAGTATAACGTGGAAATTGCTGAAAGGAAATATCTGAGATATGAAGAAAAAAGCATTTAAGGCAGCCTTTCCGTATACTTTGCCTATCTGTGTGGGGTTCCTTTTTCTGGGAATGTCTTATGGTTTTATGATGCGAAGCAAGGGATTTTCCTTTGTATATCCATTATGTATGAGCTTTTTTATCTATGCGGGGTCCATGGAATTTGTTACGGCAAATCTGCTTTTGTCAGCATTTAATCCGGTGTATGCGTTCTTTCTGACACTGATGGTAAATGCAAGACATCTGTTTTACGGAATTTCCATGCTGGAGAAATATAAGAATACAGGATGGAAGAAGTTTTATCTTATTTTTGGAATGTGTGACGAGTCATTTACAGTCAACTGTACCGTAGATCCTCCGGAAGATGTGGACAGAGGATGGTTTATGTTCTTTGTAAATGCGCTGAATCAGTTTTACTGGGTGACAGGAGCTACAGCAGGAGCACTTCTGGGATATGTGATCCATTTCAATACAAAAGGTATTGATTTTGTTATGACAGCATTGTTTGTGGTAATGTTTATCAATCAGTGGGAAGAGGCAGAGAATCACAAACCGGCGCTGATCGGAGTTGGATGCTCAGTGATCTGCCTGGTGATTTTTGGAAGCGGGAATTTTATTCTTCCGGCTATGGCATCGATTATCTTATGTTTCCTGGGAATGAAACGATATCATGCGAGACAGCAAAAAGAGAGGATACAGGGATCAGAAGAATCTCCATCATAGAGAAGAATTCGAATGTAAAGATCCGGGCGTAGCCAGGGCAGGAGGAAGAAAAAAATGACGATGACAATAACACAGCAGATTATTACCGTTGCAGTAGTGGTGCTGGGAACGATGACAACACGTTTTCTGCCCTTCCTTATTTTTCCGGAGGGAAAAGAACCACCGGCTGTGATCACATATCTGGGGACAGTGCTGCCGTATGCAGTGATCGGACTGCTGGTGGTGTACTGCCTGAAAGATGTTCCGGGAAGCGGCCATTATGGGATACCGGAACTGATTGCCATTTTGTTTATCGTGGCACTGCATAAATGGAAAAAAAGCACTCTGCTCAGTATAGGCGGCGGTACGGTGCTTTATATGGTACTGGTGCAGACGATATTCGGGTGATCGGAATACGCAGAAAATTATAATGATGATAAGACATGAGGTAATGTATGGAGAATATGTTATCGCATGTCTTTTTTTGTTTTGTGGGTGGGGACTTGCTTGTATCAGGAGGAGTGCAAGCAAGTCCTGATAAACTGCGGAGCAGTTATTTGGTGTAGAGCTGCGTAGCGAAGCGGATTGCGAATATCCGCTTGACATGCGACGATTGGGCAAAAAAGAAGCGTGTACGTAATACACGGACAAATGTGTTTTTTGCTTACTGAAATATATCTGGAATTTTACGGCTTTTTGGTACTTTTAGGGGTCATTTCAGCAGATTTACGGTGCGTTTTTCGGATGCTGTTTCAGGCAGTGTTCAGGGTGCATGTTACGGAAATAACAAAAATGAGTATCTTTTGCATTAATATTGAATAAGAAGATGGAAAGATGGAACATGGATTTATACCATAAATACGCTAATTACAAGAGCTTACACATCATATCTGAAATGCCATAAAATGTGAATAAATTAACACATAATTTTAAAAATATACTCAAAATATAACCATACTATATTGACAAAAGTAAAAAGAAATGATAATCTGTGACCAGAACAAAACGAGAACGACAGAAATTGAAAAAATAAAAAGATAAACACGAAAGGGGTATCTTGAAAATGGCTGAGATCAAGAAAATGGGTTACTGTGTAAACGGTGAGTGGAAAGAGTCAAAAGCAGAGAAATACATGGATGTTACAGATTCCAGTACAGGTGAGGTGATCGCGCAGGTTCCTTGTTGTACACCGGATGAGGTAGAAGAGGCGATCGCTTCCGCGCAGGCTGCATTCCCGGAATGGTCCTCACTTTCTCTTGCAAAGAGACAGCAGTATATGTTCAGATGGAGAGACGTTCTTTATGCTCATAAAGAAGAACTTTCCGTACTTTGCGCAAAAGAGCTTGGAAAGAACATCAAAGAGGCAAGAGGAGATGTTCAGAAAGCGATCGAGCCTACAGAAGAGGCATGTGCACTTCCGACAATGATCCAGGGCGATGCTGCAATGCAGGTAACTACAGGATATGACACAGCTACATATCGTAAACCACTTGGAGTAACTGCTGGTATTGTTCCGATGAACTTCCCTGCAATGATCCCATGGGGCTGGATGGTTCCGCTTTCCATCGCATGTGGAAATACAGTAGTACTGAAAGCAAGCTCTCAGACACCGCTGACAGCTATGAGAATCATGGAGCTGTTCTATACAGAGGGTGGATTCCCGAAAGGTGTTGTAAACCTTGTAACATGCAGCCGTGTAGAGGCTGATATCCTTCTTACAGATGAGAGAGTAAAGGCTGTTACATTTGTAGGTACAACAGGTGTTGGTAAACAGGTATATTCCAAAGCAGCAGCTCATGGCAAACGTGTTCAGGCACAGTGTGAGGCAAAGAACCATGCACTTGTACTTGAGGACTGCAACCTTGAGGCTACTGTTAATGCGATCATCAACTCCACATATGGATGCGCCGGTATGAGATGTATGGCTCTTCCGGTTGTATGCGTGCAGGAGAGTATTGCAGATGAGTTTGTTTCCCTCCTTAAGAAAAAAGCAGAAGCCATGAAACTTGGATGTGCATATGATGAAGCTACAGATCTCGGTCCTGTAGTAAATGCAGGCCATAAGGAGAAGATCTGCAACTGGATCCAGAAAGGTATCGATGAGGGCGCAGAGCTTGTACTTGACG
>ENA-OOXE01001046-OOXE01001046.1-human-gut-metagenome-genome-assembly--contig:-NODE-1046-length-17446-cov-1.847852_pt1 | contig 17446 bp, 10 predicted proteins | sample MGYA00241585_ERZ501339 | MGnify/ENA primary metagenome ERZ501339 (study PRJEB25962, sample SAMEA1972463) | human gut metagenome | biome: human gut; feature: human-associated habitat; material: faeces...
CCCAAGGAGACCCTCCCCGTCTGTTTAACGCCTTGATCGGGTTCGGTGAAATCGATGAGATCACGCGTATATACGTATGACCCTACGCGAGTATCGGCGTGGCCCTGTGCCTATATAGGTAAGGGGTTACGCCGATATCCGTGTGGCCTCTTACCTATATAGGCATGAATCAAGGTGTTTCCTAGAACAATATATCCACCTCCATATTGCTGATCCATTCTACCGGACGGCCGGCCACCTTATTGCAAGTGACGGCGAATTTCAAGGGGAGGATAATTCCCAACGGGATGCGTAACCATCCCGGCATATTGAAATTATGGACACCGATCAGGGAACCTAGCTGGATACCGACCGAGGGAGCTACCAAGAAACGGGTCTCGTCATTACGGCGGTCTATACCCATCTCGAAATAACTATACAGGCCGAGGAAACGTTTCGGGGAAACGAATATATCCATGTTATAATTGGCGCCCGCCTTCACGTTCCAGTTCTTGATCGTGTAGGAGGAGGAAGGGGCGTGCATATAATAACCGGAGATCGTAGGGGATACCCAATGAGCGATGTCGCCCGGCTCCATGATCATGCCTTTCCCTTTCCCGAACTTATGCCAATTGATCATGCTGACGTTCAAGCGACCGCCATACGTCATGACACCGTCCCGGTTGCTATGGATCGGCGTACCGATCAGGAACATGAAGGAGTTGGCTACCCTCGACCGGATAAAGTTGCGGGTAAAAGGCTCTTGTACGATCAGCTGTAGCTCATCCTTGCGGTCGGCGACGGAAGCTTCCAAGGGGACGTCATCCAGATCCGTCCCGAAGGGGATCGGGAAATCCTTGATTACCGGGAAACGATCGTAGACGAACTGGGGCAGGTCGTCTCGTTCGGAAGGGATCTCGTTCAAGATATTCTCGCCTGATCCTTCCAAAGCATTCTGGTAAGCTTTCCAGACTTCTACGATAGACTCGCAGGTGGCGGTCACGACTTGGTAGAATACTTTCGTCTCCCGCTCGTAGCTATCGCCTTTCTCCAAGGAATAAGGGTGCTTCTCCGTGACCCGGATATGCCGGTAATCATCGGCCTCGTTGTACTCCATCATGTTTTGGTTCAAACGTTTATCGCCGTAAGCGCTCCAAGTCTCACCCTTTAGGTTGGCAGTCTGTACGGGGATGGTATTGTAGAAATCGTGCAGGCTCTTATTGTTGGATACGGCGGAGGCGGAGAAGCCCCTACGTACCATTTGGTGTCCGGAGGCGAAGGAGTCTTGTAGGAAATGCTCGGCGAAAGCCTCGTACATCGTGGCGTAGAACATAAGGTTGCTCGCCGTTTGCGTATCTCCTTTACACATCTCTTTGCCTGCCTCTTGTGCTAGATAGATGGCGAAGATGTGGATGCAGAAATACTTGCTCATGGAGGGCAACTGATTTAATTTATCGAAGACCTTGTTTACTTCCGAGGGGCGTTGAAGGCGGCGGATCAGCTCGGGGTCGATCATCTTCAGATGCTCGTTCAATCCCTTGCCATAGGCGTAGAAGTGGGAGAGGTCCTTGATCGCTAGGATACCGTAAGCCAGATTGATGTCGAGCAACTCCTTGCTGTTGGCTCCGGTGAGGAACTCGTTCATGGCTTGTGTCTCCAAAGCCAGCGTACGGTTCGTCTTGGAGAAATGGGTCTGCAGGCCTGTCTCCAAGAGCATGGGATTTTCCACATGGTCGCCGGCCAATCCGCAAAGCGTACCGTAGGTCACGATATTCGGCAACTGCGTCAGCTCATTCATGGCGTAGGCGTTCGAGCCGGGCATATGCGACATGTTGAGGATTTGCAGCAAGGCGCTATCGGCGACGGCCTCGTTGGGGAAGATCCCGTTTTCCACCAGATAACGTGGGAGAAGGCTCATGGCACGGTCGCCGATCTTACGATGCTCGGCGAAATCCCATGCGAAGGCCGAACTTGTTATTGCGCTGATACACATAAGTAGGCATCCGCGGTGAAGAAGTCGTTTAATAGTGTTTCTCTTGTTCATATCTATACTTGTTTATAATTATCTGAATAACTCAAGCGCGAACTTCAACCCGACGCTTTGATACTTGAACTCCTCGAAGCCTAGGAAAAGCGCTATATGAAAAAGGTCGCTACCGATACCATACCCGAGCTCACTGTAATTCGGCAATACGGGAGTCCATAGCTGGCTGAGGTAGAAACGTTCGGACACGAGGTATTTATGCGCCTTGGGATTGGGCTTGAGGAATCGCAATAGAATGAATGGGCTCTCGTACATGAGGTGCCCTTGAATATATTTGTCGGAGGCATTGCACCAATCCCCACCTAGATTATGAAAGATCCCGCCAAACCGGTCGCCCCAAGGCTCGGGGAAATAACGTTTGGCGAAATAGCTAAAATCGGCGAAGTACATGTTATGCTGGTTAAAAAAGAGTCCACCGCTTAGATTGTAACTCAGTCGTTCGGATAAGCCCAGCCGTACGGTCTGGTTCATGCCGGCCTCCATCCGCCAATAATTTCCCGTACAGCCGAGCAGGTCCGGTATGCTTCGTGCCAGCTCGACCCGGAAGGTCGGGTAATGGGAATGCAGGTACTCTTTCCGGTAACCGTCCATCCAGTAATATTGCCGGGGCGTGTAGGTAAGGCCGATAACCAGGGTGAACTCATTATGATCCTTTAGATCCAATCCGGTATCCTTATTCTTTTTCACGGGCGTACGATAGTGGTATGCGAGTCCAACCGAGAGCCGGAAGCCGTTCATCAGTTCTATCTGGTTCATCAGCTTGGCATAGTAGTGCTGGAAATACTTCAAGTTGAGATCTTCGAAACGGATTGGGGTATCTTTTAGGATCTCGTTGATCTGGTGGATCACTTCGGAGGAATAGCTTTGGTTGTCATTGGCTATCGTGAGGTTGAGGATGCCTTGACGCTCGGGGTGATACTCCCAGTCGGTTGTTAGCCGTAGGCGTAGCTCTTTCTCCTTGAATAGGAAACCGATCTCGGGGTGGAAGCGTAGCTGACGGTCATGCTCGAATGTCTTACTGATACGTGCTTCTTGCTTATAGGTGATCCCGTTGCTTCCGAAAGATAGCTGGAACGGGTTGAGAAGGCCGGAATACTTCACACGAGTACTCTTGTAATCCCTGTTGACCGTGCTGGTGAGCCGCTCGCCGAGTTGGAGGTAGCGAGTGAGAGCGCTGCTGTCCGCTTCCGTCCTCACCACGTTCGTTCCGGTGGTGTACAAGGCTTTCTCGTCGGTAGTGAGCGGCTTGTCCCTCCGGCTGTTCCAATAAGCGCTGTCTTGGGTAAAGGAGAGTGTGTCGGAGGTGATCGTATAGTATTGGGTTTGATCGAGCGAGTGTAGTTTCCTGCTCTCATGGTCTTCCTCTACCCAAGAGATCGATTTATAGCGGAAAGCGGCGTGGATGTCGCTCTCTATCCGGTTGCCTAGGGCATGGTAGCAGACTTGCAGGTCAGCCTCTTCCGGGAGGATGAAATGCTTCTCGTCACGGTTGAAACGTATGCTTAGGTTGAACTCGGAGAAAGAGGAGTGCCCTTGTATCTCGATACGGTCGATGGTCCAGAGTTCGTCGGTTACGTACAGGTTTCCGGATAGTAGTTTCTGGCTCCATTGGCGAGGGGTGAAACGGATGTTAACAGGGATGCCGGAGATCGTGTCCGTGCCTTCCTGCCGAAACGTGTAATATTTGAAAGCATCGGGCGAGAGTGGCATGATCATTCCCTTATTGTAGATCGTGGGGGAGTAGACGTTCAAGTTGACGAACGAGGCTATCTCCTTGTAATGCCTTCCGGCGGCGAGATGGCTGCTGTTGATGGCTACAATCTCGTTGCGATAATGGTTGGGAGCGTCGTAGCGGGTGAGGCCACTCATCTCGAAGAAGGCATCGCGGGGATGACGCTCTATCGGGAAGACCAGATAGGCGTATCGTAGCAGCTTGTTCTTCCGGGGAACGTGCGTACGGCCTTTCACGTAGGTCTCCGCTTCATAGCTCTCGAGGACGTGCTCGTAGATGGGGGCTTGATGGATTACCTGCCGCATGATGGAGTCGGCTCGTGTGACGGGTGTCTTCTCTTGTGCCCGCAGGTCTGAATGGACTAGCGGGCACAGAAGAAGTATGGATAGTAGAATAAGGTGTCCCGTCTCGATCCTCATCCTGTCAATGTATGGCGAAGGTTGGGCATACTAATGCGCAAAGATGGCAGCCGACACATTTTTGCTCGTCTATCACCGGTTTGCGCATAGAGGTGAAACGGATAGCTTGATGTCCACCGTCGTTACAGGAAACGAAACAGCGTCCGCAGCCGAGGCATAGGCTGTTATCTACTGTCGGGCGGTGTATCTGCGTACGTTCCAGTTTCTCGGGGGGTACGATGTTCGGTAAAGCGATACCTATGAGGTCGGATAGGGTTTTATATCCGTTCTCTTGCATGAACAGTCGTAACCCTTCGCATAGATCGTCGATGATCCGGAAGCCGTATTGCATCACGGCAGTACATATCTGTAGGTTTGTACAGCCTAGTAGCAGGAAATCGAGGGCATCCCGCCAAGTCTCTATACCGCCTATCCCGCTGATAGGCATCTTGCCGGCAGAAGGATCGCTCGCCAGCTCATGTATGAACCGGAGAGCGATAGGGCGCACGGCTTTCCCCGAATAGCCGGACACGCTGCTCAGTCCGCAGACAACGGGCCGGGCCGTAAGTGCTTTCTCATCGATACGGGTGATACATTTGATGGTGTTGATGGCGGCTATCCCGGTGGCTCCTCCTTCGTGGGCGGCGAGCGCCACGGGTGTCATCTGCCCGATATTCGGTGTCATCTTCGCTAGTATCGGCAGATGGGTACCCCGGCGTGTGGCGGCGGTGAACCGGCGTACCAGTTCCGGGCTTTGTCCTACGTCGCTGCCCATCCCTTCTTGCGTCATTTGTGGGCAAGAGAAGTTGCACTCAATGATATCGGCCCCAGCCTGCGTGGAATATTGGGCAAGCCGTGTCCACTCATCGTCTGTCCGTCCCATAATGGAGGAGATGATTAATTTGTCAGGATAGAGAGTATCGAAATTCTCTTCGACAGAGGCTTCCGACAATTGTTCCATGTTCTTGAATCCGATGAAAGGCACGCCATCCACCTCCATTTGGTCGAAGCGGGGGGATACCTCATGGCTCGGATAGAATGATATCGTCTTGAAGCAGATACCGGCCCAACCGGCTTCGAGGGCCCGGACGCACATCTCGTAATTATGGGCTACGGGCGAGGAGGCCAGTATAAAGGGGTTGGCGCAGCGGACCACAAAAGTCGATCGCCAAGTCCGGAGACGAAGTGAGGGGAGAACTATCCGTCGGGTTTGGCATATCTTGTAATTGCCGTACGATCTGGGTGATGGATATCGCCCGGTCGGTTCGTCCGCGGAGGCAGGCCTTCTCGCAAGGATGCCCGTCGCAATCCTTGCAGGCTTCCATCCGGTAGGCCCGGAGGATAGCTCCCGCTAGGTTGTCCATTTTACAGGCCCGCAGCAAGCGGCCCGGATCTAGTCCGGGCTTGCATGCCTTCGTGCAGACAGGGGCATCGCACAGATAACAGCGATTCGATTCTTCCGTTAGGAGGCGTTTTCTCTGGAGGAGGTTTGTCTTCATGGCTTCTAACTGTATTATCTCACTACTTTCTGTACTTTCCGGTAACGTTCGGTCACGACCTCCACGGTGTACAGGTGTCCGGGCAGGCTGAAGATTGCTTTTCCGGATACCGCTTGCTGGTGACCAGCCAACGTGCCGTTCATGCTGTAGACGTTGACGGTGGCTCCCGGCAGGCAATCTACCGTAAGCATGCCGTCGAGGAAGCGGATAGACAGGGGCTCGTCGGTCGTTACCTCCTCATTGCCAGTGGCGCTCACGTCACCTCGTACATAGGTGATGTTGTTGATGTCCCACGCCAATACGAAGGGTTTGTCGCTGTTTACCATGAAGGGAAAGGTATCGGTGCCGAAGCTAATCTTCCGTTCGAGTAGCTTGGGGTAGTACTGGTCACGGAGCGTGTTCGACTTCTCGGCAGTGAGCAGATAGAGGGTGGATGAGAAGGACTCGGCTGTCTCTTCCGGCCTGACGTGCTTGTCCGTGCGTCGTATCTTCGAATAGGATGCGCTGATACCCTGCGAGGTTGTCGCTGTGGTCTGGTCTGTCCATTCCCAAGAACTTTGGTTCTCCAGTTGGAAGAAGGGGAATTTCAAATCCATAAGGCTGATGGCACCTTTGGTCTGACTGTCGGAGATTGTGCCGCTGGTTTCCAGCGTCATGTCGATCCGTTCGGAGTTGAGGCTGAAGTTGACGGACTTGCTGACATTTGGCTCGCTGGCGGTCATGGTGAGGATCTCACGGGCCTCCCAGTCTCCAAGTTTGCTTGGATTGTCTATGCGGAAAGGCTCTAGGTCGAGAGGCACTTCTACTTGTTTGATACTCTGCCGTGTCATGTAAGTATAGCTGAATATGGGCATTCGTACACTCTGTCTCCGGGTGGGGGAGAGGTATTCTAGGTCGCAACGGGTCAGAATGGGTACAGAGTAGAGGGCGATGGCCCGGTAGTCTGCTGTGTCGTTTGCTTCGAAGGTAACGGTGATGGACTCGGACTGGCTTGTTACTTCCTCGTGTTGTTTCTGGAAGGAGTATCCGCCGCCGAATGCTGCCGTGAGTTTATCCGTATGCGGTCCGAAGGAGCATTTGAGGTCGCTTTTATAGAGTCGGCTCACGGAGTTGCTGGTGCCCGATCCCATGGTGAAGGCAAGGCTTGAGGCTACGCCGAGGTCGCCGAACCACTCGTTATTATCCACTACCGTTGGAGGTGGTCCTTCGATGATGCCGACGAGGCGCACGAGATTGCGTAACTCGCTGTTGCCGAATAAGGCCTTCTCGTCGTTGAAAGAACTGCGTCTCTCCACGATCTCGTTAGATCGGATGGAGGCGACGTAGGAGTGCTTGAACCAGTGGTATGGTTGCTGGTTACCCCGTAGTAGATAGATATATTGCTTGTAGTAGAGTCCTCCGCCGGGAGCTGTCTCAGTGGTAGGATCTGCTGCGGTGGCTACGGCCGTGTAGCCGTAGGGCAGGTCGGTGTAGATGGGTGCGTCGGCGGCGAAGCTGTTGCTGCCGGGGTAGAATTTCTTTAGGAAGTGTTCACCCGTCCCTTTGCCATCATAGGAACAGTAGCTGAAGATTAGGGGATTTGAGGAAGCTTTGTAGCCATCAGTATTGTCGGCCGCATAGCCTTCGATGTCGGCTTGGATGAGCTTGAGTGAGAAGGTCTTCGAGCGGCCTATGTCGTGATGTGCGTATTCTTCCCAGTTGGAGGGCCATGTGTTATCCTTGCCATATTCGCCGCTGTAGCTGAATGCCTCGAAGGTACCGCTCTTGAGTCGGCCTACGATGAGTTTCTCCACGTTCTTTTTCTCGGTGTCGTCGTAGCCGTACCACGAGGTGGCGTCCCAGTGGTCGTCGGGATCGTATTCCATTGATATGCCTGTTGAGCCTTTTAGCTCGATATTATCGTGTCCGGCGTTGCGCACGGTGCCGCACCAGTCCCAGCCGCTGTTCAGTTCGGGGTCGCCGTATTGGTAGACTTGCAGTTTCTTGTTGGTGCGGCGGTGTAGGATGACGCAGATCTTGTCACGGTAGATGGTGGCGGCGAAGTTGGCGTAAGTTTTCCCGTCATCGAGCATACGAGTTTTCTTGTATTCTCCCTTTTTCATATCCACCTCGCCGATCCATATCTGGCCATTGGTATTATTCTTCCAGAGCACATAGAAGCGATTACGGTATACGATGAGTTCGGCATCTTGGTATACGCCGAACTCATTGAGACGGATCTCTTTTTTATTGGTTTCACCAATGGTAGATTGCTTCATTGTCTGGGTCTCGCCGTTCACCTCGAAAGCCGTGAGGCATACGGCTGAAGGTCCGTTATTATTTATGTAGACCCCGTAGAGCTTCCCTTGGTAGTATTGTGCGTCGGTGAAGCAGTAATAGGCACCTCCGTCTGATTCGTAATTGTGGAATTCTTTCACCTTATACAGTTCGGGATGTTGGCTGATCTGTGCCTTGACGGTGGTGGTAGAGGCGGTGATAAGCAAAAATACGGCGATCAGCCGTATCGCTTGTGCTTTGAGTGTCGTTCTCATGTATATATCTGTTTAAGAGGTTTAGAAACTGATATTGAATTGTAACTGTACGGACTGCCTCTTGCCGAAGCTCCCGTTTACTCCGAGCGAGATGTTGTCAGCGAGGAAATAGTTCACCCCGGCCAAAGCGTACAGCTTGTGACGGGCGTGGAAAGTCTCGTCGATACGAACGGTATAGTCCTTGCCGGCATATGTCTTGGTGAACTCGTACCGGTCTTTCATCGTGTAGTCCTTGTAGAGGATGCCGGCATAGGGCACGAAATTCCCCAGTGCGTATCCGGCCACCACGGGCACGGTCCACTCTAGGTAACGGCGGTTGAGGCTGAGGTCTCGCAAGGGGATGGTCTTGCCTTGGTAATACACCTCGGTGGTCATGTTATCGCTGTTGGCATAGCGCACGCCGGGTTGGGTAGACATGAAAAAGCGGTCGGTGAAGGCATGGCCGTAACCTAGCCCTCCGCTGTAGATGGGTACCATGTTCTTGCTGAAGATGGTACTGCTTAGGTCGTCATCATCTCGGAAAGTCTCCTCGTGGGTGAAGTTGGTGGTACCGATGCCTGCCCACAGGCTGAGATTGTCCCATACACGATAGGAGAGGCGCAGGGAAATACTGTTCATGATGAGTCGGTGACTTACCGAGTGATTGTCCTCGTCGATTTGTTCGGATGTCCAATTCTCCGGGTTTCCCATCTGCCCATCTTCATCCACGCCAAATGACGTGGTGGAGAGCCAAGGGGTACTGGTATCGTGACTTCCGTTGATCTGTAAGTTGAAACGTTTTTCCCCCGTAGGATATTTGTCTAAGGGGATCAATATATCCGCCTTGGCTTGATAGACAGTAAAAACGGATAAGAGTAGGAGTGTAAAATGTCTCATATCGCTATTTATTTAGTTGAATCATTTACGTTGTTATAATATAGGTTGGCGAAGTACTCGATGGGAGTGTTGCCCGTCACCTCCTTGAATTGGCGGTAGAAAGAGGTACGGGAGGTAAACCCAGCCGTCTTGTATAACTCCTGCGGCTCTTGTGTGAGGCACTTGGAAAATTCCCGTATGAGGTACTCTACCCGATAGATAGCCAGCCAGCGACTGAAGTTCATACCCGTCTGATTGTTCAAGGTAGAGGATAGCCGGGTACGGTTCGTGCAAGCGAGGTTGGCCAACTGGCACAAATTGAACTGTGGATCGAGATAAGGCTTCTTATCCTCCATGATTTGTAAGATGCGGGCATATAGCCTGCGTTCGATTAGGGATGGCTTTTGCTTTTCTTCCATATTGGTACTGTCTTAAGTAACCCGCATAAAGGGGACTTGCGAGGTCAAATATAGACAGTCCCATTTGGTATACCAAAGGAAGGGAAAAGATGCGAACGTATTGAAACTTGATCCGAACGATCTGGTACACCAAGGGCCGTAAAGACCTTGCACCAAAGGTAAGGCCGGTACTTTAACAGGTTATTTGCCGGTCTCTTTCCGTACGTTTTTGTATTGGTTAGGCGTAAGCCCGGTAACTTGCCGGAATTGCCGGAAGAAGGAGGTACGAGAGGTGAAGCCTGATTCGGAGGCCAGTGCGGTGATGTCACTGTCAGGGTGTAGGGCGACGAGCGAGAGGAGGTGGTGTACCCTGTATTCAGCCAGCCAACGGCTAAAGTTCATTCCCGTCTGCCTATTGAGGATGGTGGATAGTTGTGTTCGGTTAGTACCCACTAGACGGGAGAGGGTCACAAGGTCGAGATTAGGATTTAAGAAAGGCTTTTGCTCTTTCATAACTGATAGGATTCGTTGATATAGGAGATTATCAGCTTTTGTTGCGACCTCGGTGTTTGCCTCTGAATGATCTGGTAACTTTATTTGTGGCCGGGAGATTAGCGGAAGTGGATCGTGTATTAGCAACCAAGCTGCATGATGGCTTATCAATAAATCGAATAACTGGCGTAAGCGACGGCGATGATTTCTCCACCAAAGATATCCTCCGGTTAGGATAGCCATGAGTAAAATAATGATTCCGGTTAGGATATACTGGATGAGCCGTGCCTGTTCCGCCTCCACCTTCTGACTTTTTAAGCGGGTGGATAATAGTTCGTTTTGTAGGCTTTCGCTGATCATCTTTCTGCGTATGTTCATTTGCTCTTGGGCATAATGGGATTGTAGGGAGTCAGCCCGGTTTGCCTGTTGGATGGCTTCCGATTGATTTCCGGTCGCATAATAGCATTCGGACAACATACGTGCCACACGCACCTTATATTCCTCGATATTGTCTTTGTTCCTCAAGAGAGGCGTGGCGACATTATTGAATGAGACTCTGTCTAATTCCTCCAATACGGATAGTGCCTCTTTGTTTTTTCCATGTTTCCGGAGAGAGACGGCGTATTCCATGAAGAGTTGATATTGCAGATAGCTGATCGTGTGTATTTGGTGTTTCGCCTGAAAGTGGCGGATATCGGTAATGCATCGTTTGGTCCATTCCTCCGCTTCGGCGGTCTTTCCCGTACGGCTTAATGCTATAGCTTTTACTAAGTGAGGAGAGCTTATCACTTTATATTTCAAGTTCACCAATGCTGAATCCGCATAGATGAGTGCTTGGGGATATAATCCACATTCAAGACAAGCGTTAGCCGCCGTGATATACCAGTTTTGAGGATTTATATATGCATATTTTCGTGCCTCGTTTATCCATCGCTCGCATTCTGCGGGTTGGCGTGTCTGTGCGTGAAGAAATGCCATACGCAGGTGATTCATGAGAAGGTGCTTGTCTTTTATGCGGATGGCGTAAGGTTTCATGCGGTCGAGTAGCATTCTCGCATGAGCCGTGTCCTGTAATCTGCAATAGCGAGTGTATATGATTTGGCGGGTTGCCAGCAAAAGCGAGTCATTCCCTATTTCTTGGGCATGGGTTTCTATCTCTTCGCATAGCTGGTCGTTCAAGCGACCGCTCAACAAAGAATAATCATTCAGTTGCGCTATTTGCTGATCCAATTGCTGCTTGGGTGGAAGAAGAGAGTGGGAGTCGCAGGCGTAAAGGACTGACAGTAGGAATATGTAAAGTATGCTTGTTTTCATGATGTCATAGTTTTATTTGTAATTCCAGACCGAAAAAAGGCTGGGTATTTTGTTGAAGGTAAGATCTCGTGCTGGCTGAATAGCGAGTGGGGCGTAAATCGGCGAGGTTGTTGGCAAAGAATGCCAGCGTGATGTGCTCTCCGAAAGCTTTGTTTACCCGAATATTCAGCATACCATATGGTTTATAAGAGTTTGGTAGGAATCGTTCCGGTGCGGTGGTGGAGAGTAAAGGCGCAAAGGCTGGATCCTCTTTCTGTGCCTCGGTGAACGGATGTATGATTCCGTCTGTTCCACACCAATATAGGGGCCATACATTCTCGCCAGTGCTACCGTTGTAGAGCGTACGATATTTATAGAGCCATATCATTTGCCACGTAAGGGTAGTGACCAGTCCGATTCTGGGGATGCGGGTGATGAAACGGAAGTTCGTGGAGATGATCTCCGAACGACTTTCATTTCCCGGTCCGCCTTGCCTGTCGTAAAAACCTACGTAGGGGTATTCTGTTTTATCTGTGTACTGGATCGGCCAGATCCCGTTAAGGGCCGTATTCTTTTCTCGTACATATAACCAAATCCCGTCTACGATTAGGGAGGTACGCAAGGGTGAGAAAGTCCCGAGGTCCGCTACCATCTCAATCCCATGTTTCTTCCTATGGAGTGTATTGACTGGTACAGATACCGGCGTGTAACTATATTTCTCTTGATAAGGGACAGCCTTACCGTTCACCCATACCTGTCCATCTTTGTATTCAGGACGAAGTTGGGCGGTTGATAGATAATCATATTCCCGATAGCTGAACGGAATATATTGCGCCGAGGAGGAAAAGCCATCCGTTTGTTTCTCGAAAAAAACGGTCATGTCTAGTCGGATGGCCGGAGTCTTCCCTATAAGGCCAACCTCTATCTTTCGATTTACGGTAGGTTTTAATTTCATATTTCGTTCCATTCCGGGGGCATGTGTCGTGAGAATACCAAGGGTGTTTCCACTTTCATTGCTATCATTATAATAGAAAGAGACCTTATCATTATAAATAGCTTCCGGGTAGAGTTTTTCCAATGTCGGCATGAAACTGATCCATCCGACCCCGGCTTTTAAACTCAATGTATAGCCGGAGGGAGAGGAGCAGAGAGACCATAAGAGATTCAGGCGAGGTTCTGTCTGATAGATTAAGGCATAATCCCGGCTTTTCAATCCTTGATTTCTTAATCCGGCTTTTACATGGAGGTTGGGAGTCCGGTATGTGGCCTCAATGAAGCCACCGAACGTATGCAAGGATGGGATTTCCCGGAATGAGCGGGGACGGATAGATGTAGAAGGAGGCCTTTGCCGATCGAAATCCCTGCCTCGCCCTTCGTTGCCCTCACCACGCCATGAGAATCCGGCGGCTAAGCTGATTTCACGTCTCTGCCGTAGCGGAAATGAGGTAGACGCCAGCATCTCGGTTTCTACATAAAAAGGTCGGCTTTCATTGACTAATGTGTACATGTAGTTTGAGGATAAAACATTGGCTTCCCATTCGCCGCTCTCTTTCTGGTCTGTATAAAGCTGGCTAGAGGCATTGTTGACCTGACTCTTTGTTTGTTTGCTTTTTTGAAGGGAACCGTCTATTCTCAGAGACAGTTTCTTGAGCCAACGTCGGTCGGGTTGCCATTCCCCTTGTATGGAAAATCGCTGATCCAATCGTTGTCTTTGTGTATGATTCTGCTCGTTGACGAATTGCTTTTCCTTTCCTATGCGAGAGGTGTAAGTAAGGCTTAATTCTAGTTTTTTCCCTGCGGGCAACCAATGGTAAAGGTTTGCCAAGCGTATGCCGCCGGTATGGAAATCGCCTTGGCTGGTATAGTCCGCTAACAGGTTGAGCGTATGGCCTTGTGGGGAGATACAGAAGCCTTTTCCAAGCATATATTGTTTCAGTTTCGGATTGTAACGTATGCTGGTGGAGAGAGGCATTCTACCTTGATGAGTCTTGAGTAATAATACGCTATTTGTTAAGTTTCCGTACCGGGCAGAAGGTATTCCCCGGATGATTTCCGCCTCTTTCACTTGGTTGAGAGATAGAAAACGGGCATCATATCCTTCGTAAGGCTCGTTGATGCCGGTGTTGAAATGAAGAGGAGAGCCGTCTACCCATATTTGGGCACCCATAGCTGCGTTTTTATGAAATTGGTTTACCCCGTTCTTTAAAGAAACCTCCCGCACTGAGAAATATTGTGCGTCTGTCACCCCAGAATTATTGGTGAGACCTCCTGGTAATAACTGTGTCAGATCAGCGATCGTGATAGGTTGCGTGTGTTCCAATGTTGATGCAGGAAGCAAGGAAACCGTACCCGGAGTCTTAGACTCGATGGCTGTTACCAAAATGTTGGGTAAATAGAAGGACAGAGTATCCGGTTGCTCTTGCCCGTGAAGGTAATTGCCCGGATGAAGTGATGATAATAAGAGAAATATCGTCACGATCCTTATTGGTATTTTGTACAAAGTTGAGTAACGCATAGTATTAGACCTATTTATAGCCAGATGACAATACTGAAGTTTCCACCCCCTCCGAGGGTCGATTGAGGACTTGTCGTTTGTTCGAGACTACCCTTTAAACGAAATCCCGCTGATAAGGCGGAATGAATGGGATGCCGATATTCCATTTCCGTACCGATACCCAGACGGGTTGCCGTGCGAGCAATAAAATCCTCGTTCACTTTTTGCATGTTCTGCTCTAGCTTGATTTCTGCTGAGCCATTCTCATCCTTCTGCGTTTCCTTCTCCCATTTGATCTCGGTACCATAGCCCGATACGATATACACGGACGGGCGGATACTTAGCTTGTTTTCTTTAGGTAGGCGGATTTGTCGAAAAAACGCAATCTCTCCGTGGAAGAGCCCTGTATATTGTTTGACCGTAAAAGGATATATGTAGAAATCATTTTCCAAACGATTCCATCCGACAGTCATTTGCCATGTGGATGCCTTTCCGCCCGAAGTATCATTCTTTGTCGCCTCGTAACTTAGTTGGGTAGATAACATCCGTTGCCTTGCTAGGCGATAGGTGGCGAATGTAGTCCATATGGCAGACGAGCTTGTGGTGGGATTCCGTTGTAATATGCGGTTGGCCGTAGTTTGGTTGAATCGGGCTGTGGGCGACCAGATATGCGTCCGCGATTTATTCGTTCGGGTAAAACGACCTTGGTAACTGATTTGATGCAGCCGTTCTTCCCAGCCTCTCAAGTTGCCGGAGTTATTTGGATTGTCCGCTAATTGCTGGGTCTCGTAGAAGAGATCATGGAAAAGACTCCAATGCTCTTTTAGGGTTTCCGTTTGCAAGGAAACACCTAGGCGTTTTCCTTGGCTGCGAAACAGGAAACTTCCCGATAATTCTTGCATCGGAAGCCAATAACCCAGAGGAAATGTATAAAGTTTATCTTTACTATCCGTATCATACGTTAATTCCTCTGTACGATGGATATAATGGATCGAGGCTCCAAAGCGTCTGCGTACTTGTTCGTAAACGATACCTCCTGATATCCGGATTAAGTGTGCCATCCCATGGTAGATATGGTAAGAGGAGCGATCTTCGTTGCTTGTAGCTGTATAGTCTCCATCTATCCCGACCTTGATTTTCGGGGATAAGACGTAAGCCGCTTGTCCATAGATCCTGTATTTCTCGATGCGTTGTGGCTCTCCCAAGGAATCGCCGGCCGTAATCAGATAGTCCGGTTGCGATAATAAATTCCATTTTCTCCCTTCCAGTAGGCTTTGCGACCAATCGATACCACCCGCCAGCCAAAGCAGACCCAGCTTTCGGTTACCGGATACATAAGCCCTATAGGTCTGTGTTTGATCCGGCTGGTCGCTGGCAGGTAAGGCAGCTTGATGGATCAAATAACTTAAACCAGCTTCCATAGCGCTGCCCTTAGGCACATAGCTGATGCTGACAGGATTGGCGGATAAAGCCCATGCGCTCTCTTGTTGAGCCCATGACCGTGAGGCATAGACAGATAGTGATATCATATATAGAATGATAGTGATCTTCATAGAGGCTTACCGTTTTAAGGAAGGTGGAGTTTTCTCGAAATCCTCGGCGGTGTTATTGGAATCTTTCCAGCGGAAGCGTTTCCCCTCTTGCTCATATTTCCGACGCATTGCCAGGCCGGAACCGCCGGACGTGGCTATACCCGGACTCACATCCATAGAAGATGGGATACGTGTGTAAGCTACCGTAGAGGTTGAAGAGACGAAATTTGCGATATCCAGCACCCAATCAGCGGGTATATGGAGGTATTTTAGCGTATTGAAACTCTCTGGTTCTTTTTGGATGTGATCCGGATTGGCGATCCATTCTCTTAAGTCCGTTTTGGGACGGAACAAGAGGATCGTCGGGCCGTTCATGGAAAACAGATAGGAGAAACCGGTGCCACGCCATACCAAGTTTAGAGGTTTTACACCGGCGGAGATTTGGCTTCCGGTCAAGATAGGATCCCAAAAAGCCCATTCCACGCTGGATAAATCGAGCGAGGCCGGAACTCCCACTTCGCTATTGGTATGGTTTATGGCGTTAATCGCTATTGTTTGTCGCTCCCCCGGTTGAATGGGATATTCGGTTCCCGTTCCCGGAAACTCCCAGCACATCATGAATAAAGGTATTTCTTTCATATCGGTATGGAGCATCCATCCGGAAGGCTTTGTCACGCTTACGGGTCCTGCTTGTGCGATACATAGGCCATCTAGGAAAATCAAGTCATCGGAGTTATTGACCAACGTGAGGTATTGATCTTTGTTATAGACATTTTTCCCGTCAGGCCAGAGACAACCGCTGAAATAAATCTCGCTAATCAGTAGACGGCCTCGTTCGGACACTTCCAAAGGTATTTCCACGGATCGTTCTTCTCCATTGGCCTCGAACTGGATATTGGAGAGGCTACCACTCAATATATAATCCCTGTTGCCAGTCGTGGTTTCCTGATTTGCGGAGATTGCGCATATGCCAGCGGTTAGTTCAAATAGAGCTAGTCCATTTGTGTCGGTGGTCGTGGTGTAGACACAGCCTATACTTTGATTGATTAGTGTGACCGGGATATTCGCCAAGGAGATATCTACGTATCCGGAAGGTTTCTTCAATTGGATATGGATACTCCCCGTTTTGAAATACTCATTCTCGCATCCTGCCAGAAAACACAGACAAAGCAGGTGGGTGAGGAGAGAAAAATGTTTGTCTATCATGAATATGAGGCATTGTGCTTAATATATTGTAGACAAATATATGTGATTTTTTTATATTTCCATTTAGGAGCTAAAAACATTAACATGTGTTCTTCTTATTTCGGTAGCTTCAGCACGAACCGGATCAAGGCCACGAACACCTTCCCATACCGGTCCAGCTTGATTTGCCCCACGCCCCGGATGTCGCTGAACTGGTCCAAGGTGACCGGTTTCTTCTCCACCATGTCTTCCAAAGAATCGTCGGAGAAGATGATATAAGCCGGCGTATGCTCTCGCTCGGCGATTTGCTTGCGAAGTTGGCGGAGGGAGTCCAGCAAGGTCTCGTCCGTAGAGGCGGACCGGATCGGCCGGATCGGCTGGGCTTTGAAGGAGGATTTCCGCTCGCCTCTCCGGACGGGGCGTGTCAGCTCATCCGGTTCCCGATAGATGACGAGCTGGGCCTTTTGCTCCCCGTACAGGACACGCCTGCCTAACGGGGTCATCCGCAAGACACGCTCGGCGGCGTAGTCGATCTCCATGTACCCGAGTTGGATCATCTGGGAAATGTACTCCTTCCATTCCTTATAAGAGAGGTCCCGTCCGGCGCCGTACGTCTTTAGCTTATCGTATCCTCTCTCCAAGAGTTCCGCCCGACCGGAGGCACGTAATATGTCGATCAGCATTTGCATGCCTACATGCTCGCCGGTCCGGATGACGGCGCTCAGCGCTTTTTGTATCAAGACACTGCCATCGAAGCGTTGCGGAGGGTTCTTGCACACGTCGCAGTTGCCGCAATCATGGTCCGCTTCCTCGCCGAAGTAACTGAGCAGGACACGGCGGCGGCACATATCGGACTCGCAATACCGTCTCATCCGGTTTAGCTTCTCCAAGTTCACCTCGCTTTGGCCACTCTCCTCGGCGAAACGGCGAAGTACGATCAAGTCGCTCAAGGAATAGAACAGGAGGGCATCGCTTTTCATCCCGTCCCTTCCGGCACGGCCGATCTCTTGGGAG
>ENA-OOXE01001047-OOXE01001047.1-human-gut-metagenome-genome-assembly--contig:-NODE-1047-length-17442-cov-15.143613_pt1 | contig 17442 bp, 15 predicted proteins | sample MGYA00241585_ERZ501339 | MGnify/ENA primary metagenome ERZ501339 (study PRJEB25962, sample SAMEA1972463) | human gut metagenome | biome: human gut; feature: human-associated habitat; material: faeces...
CGTCCCACCATACTTCTTTGCTTATAATTATCCATCTGGCGTTATCAGTAGTTCTATTTCCGGTTTCAGGCAATTCCTGAAGCGGAATGCCGGTCATGTTCTTCTTGCGGCGTCTTGTATAGAGGAAGCAGATGGCCAGGGCTACACTTGCCATGAAAACCACCGCATAGGTGTACGTGTTCTGCAAGGGGACATAAAACGGAATGTGTATATAAGCCTGTAATACGATATCTGTGGTGGAGATGGTATCTTTCCTGTAGACGCATTCCTGTACCGGTATGACAGACTTTCGGCAACTTTCATCACCGGAAAAGAAGTTCTTACCATTGAATGTATAGCCTATGGCAGTACTGATGTTCCGGTTGATTTTATGCGCTCCGTCCCTGAAAAGGCTGTCCAGTTGATGCCTGGACGGAGATGTTGCTATAAGGTAGTTTTGGTCGTACCAGTCCTTTTTATCTTCCACCGACAGGCTGTTTGGGGAATTTTCCTGTCTGTATTGCATGCAGAACTGTTTGATAAGCAGTTTTTTTTCTGTGCGGATGGCATGGCTGAATGTATCCTGACACCTTTCGGTGATGCGTGTCCTTTCCTTTTCCGCATTGGAATAAATGATGACTGTCGCCAACAGTAAGATGGCGATATAGGGTATTATGTGCTTCATCCTGCTCCTGCTCATAGAAATGTTCTTCGGTTTCTGAATTTTATCTGAATCTTTTCTGAAATCTTCCTGAAAAATCAATGTTTAAATATCTGATTATCATATATGTATTGATTTTTCAGATTTTTCTCGGTATCAGTTTCCTGTTTATTCCATAACTTTACGACAAAGTTAAAATAAAATTATGAAGCGATATGAAAAAGTTGTTACTTTTTATGGCGGTAGCCGTGATGAGTGAATTGATGCAGGAGAATGTTTCGATACGGTTGATTATGTAGATGGATTTATTTATCTGTATGCTGAATCTGAAAGTTTTCTGAGAAATATATATGTAAATATCTGAATATAAACGATCTGTCAGAATCTCAGATTTCTCTCAGAATACTTTGTTCTTAATCTCCTTACTTTTGTCAAAAGTAAAAAAAAGATAGAAAACAATGAAAAGAAATGTGATAAACTATGAGAAGGAACTCTTTTAAGACAACAGCTACATTAGCATTCATATTTTTTTGTGTCGGATGTACTGAAGTCAGGGACATCTATTATTCTGATGATATTAAAATTACAGATGGAGTAGAAGTACCACATCGGACATTAAACGGAAAGCTGCTGATATCAGAACTCTTGGGTGTTTCTTATATGGAAGTGGTTGGCAATTATCTTTTGGCATTCACTCCAAAATTAAACAACTTGTTTCATATTTATGATGCAAATGGTAAATACATTACAGAAATAGGAATAAAAGGAAATGGTCCAAATGATTTTGTCAATTGTAAGCCGACCGGTCAATCCTGTGTAAATAAAGGAGTATGTAATATATGGATAAACGATGTGTCATCCGCAGAATTAAAAAGAATTGACCTGAATGAAAGTATCAGGATGGGGCGATGTATAATTGATAAGCGATTGCCAGTAATCCCGATGTCTGCCAACTCTTTTTATATGAATGATTCAGTAGCTATGCAAGAAGTATTGACTGAAAACAATTATAAATGGGTTTCCTCTAGTAATGGAAGAATTTTGACAGAAGATCCTTGTTATAAAATTAAGATGTCATCACCTTATAGTTGTTATAGTAACATTTCTCGCATAGATGAATGTGAAAATCTGATTGTGTCTGCTATGCATTATATAAATCAGATAAATTTTTACAATTATAAGACGGGGAAACGTTTTTCTGCTTGTGTCGGGAGTATAACTGCAAGCCAAAATATATTGGATAAAGAAACCGGGTTGAGCAAATGGGTGTATTATGCGGATTTGCAAGTAACAGACAAGAATATATATGCTTTATATTTAAACCAGGATTATAAAGATGCCTATGAAAAGAAAAAGAAGGTAGAGCTTCATGTTTTTGGTAAAGATGGTACACTTCATGAAATCTTGTCCTTTGATCAGTATATTATAGGAATATCTGTAGATATGTCTCATGGCATATTATATGGTCTCTCTTATGATGATTGTATATATGCATATGATATAAGAAATATTTGAGAACTGGATATTAAATTTAAACATTCAAGAACTGAAATAACGATGAAAAAGAGCTTTATAAAAGCTGCTTTCGTTGCAGTATTTGCATCTATTGCAAATTATGGTGTATATACATCACAGCAAAAAGTTGAAATGTTAGATTTGGAATGGCCAATGTGGAAGCGCTGGCTAATAAATTTATAATATTATAGATATGCATAAAATATTTGTTATATTTATTACAACTTTTTTATTGATTACATTAGTTGATTGTACCTCCCGAAAAGGTGAAAGCCAGTCTGTAGTGGAGGTCGTAGATTTCGGTAATGTGCAAACTTGCAAAAGTTCGGAACTGATAAGAGTGGAACGCTTTCTTCCTTTGGAGACATCCGATCGCTCTTTGTTTGGAAGTATAGATCAGCTGGAGGTGTGGAAAGACCGGATTTATCTGCTTGATACGTATAAAACCAATGCGGTGTTGGTATTTTCGGCAACGGACGGAAAGTTTATTCATAAGATAGAGGGGAGGGGGAACGGGCCGGGAGAGTTCCTCAGTCCGCATTCATTTTGGATCGACCGCTCCGATGGCTCGCTGTACATACTGGACCGTATGATGTCGAAGCTGTTGAGGTATGATTTGGAAAGCCTGGATTACGAGGAAGAGATTAAACTTCCTGACTTGGCTCCGTTAGCTTTCTGTGTTCCTACAGAGGGCGATTATCTATATTATTTCCCTTTACGGAAGAATGACCTTTTCTGCGGAAAGCAATATGTGAAGGCAGATAAGGAGGGTAATGTATTGTCTACTGCTTATGATGCACCGGCTTCCGGAAAGATATTGCATGGGAATGCGGCTCCGTTTTATAGTTATGGAGGCAAGATACGTTTTTGCCCCTATTTTTCGAACCGGATTTATGAATGGATGAATGATTCGTTGAAGGTGTGCCGGGAGATGAAATGGGGAAATAGAACTTTACCCGAAACTGCTGTCTTTGAAAAATCGGAAGATTCGGGAGATGTGATGCGTGAGATCTTGTCGAGCGATTATATCCGTTTTCTGTATGTATATGAAAACCGGGCTGCCTTAGCTGTGAAGTATTATGTTCAGAAAGATCTGTATTTGTCGGTTTATAACAAGTCTTCGGGGCAGGTTGCCAACGTGAAAGCTGCTGCCGTGCAGGATGATTTGGGGCTGGGCGGTTTGTTTCCTATGCCAGTCGGTACGGATGAGGAATTGCTGGTTGGCAGCCTTTCGTTGCTTGATATGGAAGAGAAAATTATCTCTCCAGAGTTGAAGGCTTGTTTGAAGCAGGCAGATGAAGAAGGAAATCCGGTGTTGGTATTTTATAATTTAAAATAAGAACGGAGGCAAAGCACAATATAAAGATACAAACTTTGTATGTGTACATATAAACATTGCAAGATTGTATTAAGCTGAAGTATACCCTATAAGAATACATAGTTTCGACTAAGTGAAAGAAGAAGACCATGTCTATGTGGATAGAACATTTCCGGTTTAGAATCTGGTAAAGGAGGGAAAAATCTACGACCTTGGCTATCTGACCATTTCGGAAAGAGATTTCTAATTTCAACCTTAAAGAACTATTCAATCCTGTATTTCAGCTGAACAGCAAATAGAATAGTTATTTTAACGTGAGTTCGACGAATTCAGAACAATGCAAGCTGTGTGTCAACCGTTCGTGAAACATTGATACACGGCTTCTTTGGAAAGCAACAATATGTAGCAATACCAGAAAGAAGGTTGACGATAAAATTATCAAAGGCTCTATGCCTTGAATGTTCCACTTGTGCTATATTTTTGAGTTCGTCATTGACAGTTTCGATAATGGCTCTTTTCCTCAGGAGTAGTTTGTCTGAAAGTGGTATCAATGATCCTTTCATATTGCTTTTCAGTTTGGTTATAAGTTGTATGCCGTCAACGAATAGTCTTTCAAATAGATTCTTGTCGATGTATCCTTTATCACCAACAAGCATCCCATAGATAAATTCCACAAAAGACTTGTATTCAAGAGATTTAGGTCATCCACATCTCCGGGAGTAATCATGAAGTTCAGAAGCTCTCCACGCTCGTTGCATATCAGATGCAGTTTGAATCCGAAGAACCAGCCCATGGAACATTTTCCTCTTTGTGCTATTCCCTTGAACGTTTTATGGATATGGATTCTCTGGTTCTTGCATACCCGTAAGGGGGTACTGTCAACGAAGCTGATACCTGTGCACTTGCCCAAAAGCACCTTCTTGATAAACAGAGCCAGTGGGATAGCCACCTCTTTTTCCAGTTCAACAAAACGGTTATAAGAAACAACCTTTGGAAAAAGATGTCGCATATGCTTGCAGACCTTTTCCAGATAGAAATGCTTCAGACAACGGTATCCCGAATCATGAAAAAGAATCAAAATGAGCATAATTTCTGCCTTGGACATGGTGGAATCACGGTGATATTTGCGTTTTGTTGCCGGTTTAAGCGTATATTTTGTCATCATGGCATCAAAAAACTTGCAGAATTCATCTGCCATACAAAATAATTCTATAACTTTGCTTTCGGTGATCATAGCGATTATTGTTTGTAAATCTTTGTAATTCAGCACTATAAAGATATAGCAATTTTCGCTAATCACCAATTTTACAAGTACTTATAATTCATCGAACTCACGTTATTTTAGTGATATTGTCTTATGAGAAATAATCTTACTTTTATCTTGATATATTCCATTGCAACTTTGTTTTTGGGGGGATGTAACTCTGTGTCCAAAGAAGTGTATCCTCGTTATGCGGATTTTCCGGAAGTGAGAACTCTGTCGCAGGTGAAAGCCATCTCTTGTGATAGTGTCTATCTGCGCTATCCATACCGGGTGGAGATAAAGGATAGTCTTGCAGTCATTCTTGACCTGCATCCGGAAAGCTGCTTTCTTCACGCATTTACCTATCCGGATTGGAAGTATGTTGTTTCATTTGGCAGGCGTGGCGAAGGCCCTGATGAGATTCTTTCTGCCGAGCGTGTCCGTATCATTTCTCCTGATTCCGTATGGGTACTTGATTCCAACCGGAGACAGATAACCCGCTGGCGTATATCCGCTTCGTTAGGCAATGTCGAACGTGCGGAAGAAATACTTTTGGATGAACGCCTTATACGCACACTGGACTTTTGCAAGACAAATGAAGGATTTCTGGTAACAGACTATACGGGTAATTACCGTTACCATGTATTGGATGCACACGGGCAGATAAAAGAAAGCGTAGGTTCCATTCCTACGGAAAAGGTTGTAGCCGATGATGGGAGAATGGCTCTGGCTCAGGCCTGGCGCAGTTTTATGGACTACAATCCAGAGAACGGTGTGCTGGCCATGGTGACCCAACTGGGCGAAGTCATTGAGGTGTTCAACCTGAAGACGGGGGAGCACAGGGAGTACTACGGTCCACATGGGGAGCCCCTGTTTCATATATCACAAGGATATGGCTTACCTATCGGCATTATGGGATTCCACGATGTGAAAGTAACAGAACATTTGATTTATGCAGTTTTTCAGGGGATTTCATTCAAGAAAATTGCCCGGAGTGAGAAACAAGGAATACATTTGCCTGACGGAGGCAGTAAACTTTATACCTTTACATTGACTGGATTACCTGTAAAGTGTTATGAACTTGGCAAGCCTGTTTGTGGAATTTGGGTGGATGAAGTAAAAAAACTATTTCTTGCAACAGACGTGTTTACAGACAATCTGATAACGAGATTTGATTTAAAGAAATAATGGGTTCAAATAATGAATACGACATATATAGTTAAAAGAAAGAATATTATCAGGATAGGAGTACTTGTTGCTTGTATACTTCTTACAGTAATATATGGTATTTTTATATATCATGTTTATCAGCAGCATAAGCAGGCGTGGAACAGGCAGGCTAAAGCTGTCTTTCTTGAGGCGGTGGGAAACGAACTGAAGAAATTGGATAAGATGGAGAAATATGGTTCCCATGCTACCACTTCTTTATTTCAGCAAAAGACCTTGGAAGCCGATATTCCAGATTCTGTGGTGTTTGCATTACAAGATGGAACTCATGTTTATCATCTTCCTTTACACAGGCGTAAAAACGCTTATTTTAAAGATGGAGATAAGAATGTTTACCTGAGCTTAATTCTTGAGAAATATCCATTTCCTTTTGATTCCTTGCACTATGCTTGGGATAAGCAGTTGGCATTATCCGATATAAAAGCAAAAACAGGGGTATGTTCCAGAATAACCGATTTGTCGGGAAAAGTTTCGAGCTTTGCTTCGGGAGCACTGGAAGAGTTTGCTCCGTCGGATAGTCTGGTCTCTACCTATTTGGGTTATCGTCTGGAGATTGAATTATCCGGTTATATTTCTTATTCCTGGTGGAGTCTTCTACCGGGCGGAATGGTTATAACGGTTGTCCTTCTTTGGTGTATGTATATTTTCTTCTTGTTATTTCACGACAGACTGAATCAGTTGGTTTTGAAACGAACTGTGGTAGAAGAAAAAGTAGTCGAAAAAACGCCACTTCCTGTCAATATGCACAATAAATCCAGACATATTTCAAGGTCCCGTATTTACAAATTGGATAACAATCTGTATTTTGATGCCGGACAACATTTGTTTTGCAATGATAACGGCATCATAGAGAAACTTTCACCTGCTATGTCTGTGCTGTTGGAACACTTTCTCAAAGCGCCTGACCATACGCTGAGCAGGTATGAAATTTACCGGATCATAGGTAAAGATATTGAAAGTTATTCTCTGGACAATTTTTATAAGATGATGGGCCGTTTCAGAAACAAGCTGGAACAAGTCTCCTCTGTAACCTTGCACAATGACGGAAACGGATCTTATCGTCTTGTCTTTCCTTTGGAATTAACTGACATGAACTGACATTTATTGTTTGTATATATTTGTTTTATAGGTGGTTGTGATTTGAACACTGCTTGATGTCCCGAATAGTATTTGTAAAGGCATTTTTTATTTATAGTTTTGCCATAACAAAATTTTTAAATGCAATTAAGATGAAAAGAACATTAGTTTTATTAACGGCTATTATTATTTGTATTGTGAGTACAGTTGCGTTTCTACATTCTTCAAAGAAGACAGAATACAATATTTTAATGCAGAATGTAGAAGCCTTAGCTGGTGAAGAAAATTTAACCCCGGTTCATTGTGCGGGATCGGGATGCGTTGATTGTCCGATTAGTACAATAAAAGTAAAATACGTTATGTCCGGTTGGAGTTTTAACGAATAAGTCACTCTTGCACTTATGGAAATAAAGCATTCAATTGTTTATGGCCTCATAAAGATATCATTCATCTGTCTCTTGTTTTTTGCCATGTCCTGCCAGAAGAATGATCGTGCAAAGGTTGAGTCTTTGGTCAAGGAATGGAATAACAAAGAAATCCGTTTCCCCGATAATCCGGTGTTCACGCGTTTCGTCACAGATACGGTTCCTTATAGGATTCCAAAAACCGACTACAAGGTAGTGGTCTTTGTCGATTCTGTGGGCTGTATCAGCTGCAAGCTTCAACTGCCTAAGTGGAAGGAGTTTATGCATGAGGTGGATTCTCTGTGCGAGGGGAAGGTTTCTTTCGTGTTCTTTTTCCAGTCGGCCGACGTAAAGGAACTGCGCTACATCCTTCGGCGCGACGGTTTCTCGCTGCCTGTATGCATTGACGCGGACGATTCGTTCAACTCGCTGAATCATTTTCCCGGTGAGATGATGTTCCAGACCTTTCTTGTTGACTCGGAAAACCGTGTGAAAGTGATAGGTAATCCTATTCACAATTTGTCGGTAAAGGAACTTTTTCTAAAGGAATTGGCCGGAGTCACTTCCGAAATGCTGCCGGTCACCATGCTTCGGGCTGACTCTGCGGAATACCATTGCGGTCTGGTCGGTAGGAACGAGATAGTCCGCAAGGAAATAACGCTCCGCAATATGGGTAAGGAACCGTTCCGTATCAAGGGCATCACTACCTCGTGCGACTGCATGGAGGTGACGTACGCTTGGGATGAAATCCCTCCGGGTGGAAGCGCAGGCATGACAGTGAGCTACCGAGCAGAAGAGCCGGGTGACTTCTGGCGTACCGTTACGGTTTATGGCAATAAGACCATCACCTTGGATTTCTGGGGAACAGTGAGAGAATGAGAATAAAACGGAGTGGAGCAGAAGTCGTATAGTTTGGAAGGCTGAAGACTTCTGTTTCCACTTCCAAGTTAAACCCATCTGATAGAAAGGAGGTGTAACCGCGATAAAATTAGTAAAAAATAGGAAGATGGACAAACGGAAGGTTTGTCGCTTCTCAGAGAGTATAATGAAAATAACAATAAGCAATGGGAAAATGAATATGAAAAAGTTTTTAAAAACCACTTTAGCAATAATATTGATAACAGGAGCAGGAATTATTGCCTATAATATACAAAAAGCAGAAACCTTGTCTGAACTGGCTGTAGAGAACATAGAGGCTTTGGCCAGTGGAGAAGGTAATGGAACTCCATGTGGTGGACCTAAAAATTCTGTTACTGGCAATTGCGAGTCAAGAAATACGGTGAATTGTAAAGATCTATCTGGATGTCAGTAAAAAGGTACATTCATTGATTGAAGCATCAGGGAATAGGATTATTGGAGCTATGATTTGTCGGACTTAACGGAATATGTTAGCCTCTGATGCCTGTTCCCAAAATAAAACTCCAATTAAATAGAAATAAGGAAGTTCTACTGATTGTATCTAAGAGTGTAAATTGAATTTGTTTTGAGACGATGAAAAAGATATTATTTTGTTTATTGTATTGTCTAGTCATGTATTCTTGCAAAGAGGTTAACAAACAGGCTTGTGATAATGTGGAAATAATCAACTATGCCCATGCAGAAATAAAGGGTATGTCTGATATTCCGGACACGCTTCTTGGAGATAAGAAGTATATATTCCTGGATAACGGGAACAGCGATACGTTTGTCAGCATGATTACAAAAGTCGCGATGACAGACAACCGTATTTATGTTTTGGATCCTAAACTGTCCAAAGTCGTTGTATTCGACAGTAAAGGAAAGGGAGTTGGACAAGTGGGTTGCAGGGGGCAGGGAAAGTCTGAATATGTCAGTATCACAGACTTCTGTTTGTCGGACAATGGAGACATATACCTGATAGACGGAGTGCAGAAGAAGCTTCTGGTCTTTGACAGCCGGTTACGTTTTAAGGAAAGCAAGATGCTTCCGTTTGATGCGGAAGCGATTAAGGTTCTTCAGGATGGGAATATATTGTGGGGACTGTGTCCTTGGAATTTAGGGAAGTGTAGCGGCAAGAAGATTGCCGTTACAGACAAGAACCTGAATGTAATGGAGGGGCTGATAGATTTTGATGAGTATACAGACCCTTCCTACATCTTTTCTTTTATCAAGATTATAGAGACTGACGTTTGCCTGAGTTACAACAGAGAAATCGATAGCCATATATATGTGTTCAATAAAAACGGTACTCTCCGTCAGGTGTTGCTTTTTGACTTTGGCGATATGGATGTTCCGGATGAAAAGAAGAAAAACATAGAGAAAAATCTGAGGGACTTTGAACGTTATTGTTGCCTGATAAGTTTTGCAGCCGTGACAGACAGAATTGTGGCTGGACAATTGAAGAAGTTCGGAAAAACAGTACCGTTCATATACGACCGTTTGCACAATGTCAGCTATGAGGGAGAGGGGCATGATATTCCTACCTATACAACGGCAACGGATTATGAAAAGTCATATTGGATTACTTATCTGGATGCTGTTACGGACAATCGTCAGTATGTTGTACCGGATTCTGTAAATGAATACCTGAAGAATGAAGGTATGGTGTTATGTCTTCAGAAACTTGAATAGCCATGTCTTCCATTACGATAAATATTAGTGATTTTAGGATTTCATTTTGTTTTTATTCAAATTGAACTAATTTAAGTATTAAGATAGGGTCTAGGGGTTTTTCTTTTATAGATAGCTCCTATTCCTTATTCTATATGGATTTAAATTTGTAATATTATAGATATGCATAAAATATTTATTATATTTATTACAACTTTTTTATTGATTACATTAGTTGATTGTACCTCCCGAAAAGGTGAAAGCCAGTCTGTAGTGGAGGTCGTAGATTTCGGTAATGTGCAAACTTGCAAAAGTTCGGAACTGATAAGAGTGGAACGCTTTCTTCCTTTGGAGACATCCGATCGCTCTTTGTTTGGAAGTATAGATCAGCTGGAGGTGTGGAAAGACCGGATTTATCTGCTTGATACGTATAAAACCAATGCGGTGTTGGTATTTTCGGCAACGGACGGAAAGTTTATTCATAAGATAGAGGGGAGGGGGAACGGGCCGGGAGAGTTCCTCAGTCCGCATTCATTTTGGATCGACCGCTCCGATGGCTCGCTGTACATACTGGACCGTATGATGTCGAAGCTGTTGAGGTATGATTTGGAAAGCCTGGATTACGAGGAAGAGATTAAACTTCCTGACTTGGCTCCGTTAGCTTTCTGTGTTCCTACAGAGGGCGATTATCTATATTATTTCCCTTTACGGAAGAATGACCTTTTCTGCGGAAAGCAATATGTGAAGGCAGATAAGGAGGGTAATGTATTGTCTACTGCTTATGATGCACCGGCTTCCGGAAAGATATTGCATGGGAATGCGGCTCCGTTTTATAGTTATGGAGGCAAGATACGTTTTTGCCCCTATTTTTCGAACCGGATTTATGAATGGATGAATGATTCGTTGAAGGTGTGCCGGGAGATGAAATGGGGAAATAGAACTTTACCCGAAACTGCTGTCTTTGAAAAATCGGAAGATTCGGGAGATGTGATGCGTGAGATCTTGTCGAGCGATTATATCCGTTTTCTGTATGTATATGAAAACCGGGCTGCCTTAGCTGTGAAGTATTATGTTCAGAAAGATCTGTATTTGTCGGTTTATAACAAGTCTTCGGGGCAGGTTGCCAACGTGAAAGCTGCTGCCGTGCAGGATGATTTGGGGCTGGGCGGTTTGTTTCCTATGCCAGTCGGTACGGATGAGGAATTGCTGGTTGGCAGCCTTTCGTTGCTTGATATGGAAGAGAAAATTATCTCTCCAGAGTTGAAGGCTTGTTTGAAGCAGGCAGATGAAGAAGGAAATCCGGTGTTGGTATTTTATAATTTAAAATAACGTGAGTTCAATGAAATCTGCGAAGCTAAATCATCTGCCATACAAAATAATTCTATAAATTTGCTCTCGGTGATCATAGCAATTATTGAAATGAAGAAGTTGTTTTCTTACTTGCTTTTATTGGTATTTCCCTTTGCAGATGGAATGTATTGATTCTTTACTCGTGATACTGGACTATATGGATGATTGTTATTTTCATGTGTACACATTGTCCGGGAATCCGAAAGGGAAGTTTGCCCGTAAAGGGCAAGGGCCTGGCGAACTTTTGTTTAGTGTAGGGTCGGCTGGGAATTGGCCATGGATACGACTTTATGTATTTATGAGCCGGTCTACGGATTGGCAGAAGGAACTGTCCCGGCATTTGTCGTAGGTAACGAAAAAAACTCAGTTGGGATTTGAAGATGCTTATGCGGGAAACGAGTTTATTTATGCGCTGCTGCATGAGAAAGGAGATGCGATGGAGCCTGAATCGGTCATTGTGTTTGACTGGCAGGGGAACGCTGTTAAGGAAATGCGGACCGGTCAGCGTTTGGCACGTTTTTGTGTGGACGAGACGCATAATGTCATTTATGCACTGGCATCGGATGAAGAAAACGGCTATAAGTTGGTACGTATTTGCAGTGATTAAATAATTTGAAAATGCAAGGAAGATACGATGTGAAGAAGTGGTTTGATGTTTTGTTGAATTTGGTATTCGGGGGGATATGCCTGTTTTTGCTATGGATTTTGGCACAGGTGTTTGTCTTTGCTTCTTTTCGGATACCGAGTGATTCCATGTCGCCTGAACTCAAGGAAGGAGATTTTGTGTTGGTATGGAAGCCGCTTGTGGGGGCTCGTCTCTTTAATTTGCACAAGTCGCTCAATCTGGAGCAGACAGAGATTTACCGTATTCCGGGCTTCAGAAAGATACGGCGCAATGATGTGGTGGTATTCAACTTCCCGCACCCCAACGACTGGAGCCATATAGAGATGCATATTCTGAAATATTATATAAAGCGTTGTATCGGACTGCCTGGGGATACGCTTTCAATTCATGGCGGGATCTTTCATATAGCCGGTGTGGCTTCTCCTCTGGGAAATCTTGCGTCTCAAAAACGGATTGGACAGATGAAGGCAGAAGATTTTCCTCAGGAAGTGTTTCAGAGTTTTCCCTATGATTCTTTACTGAACTGGAATATAAAGAATTTTGGCCCGTTGTATATTCCAAAGGCCGGGAGTGAGGTGAAAATGGATCGTACCGGCTGGGTACTTTACCATAAGCTGATTGAGTGGGAACAGGGAAAAGATCTGATTTTCCGGGGATCATCGGTATTACTGAATGACAGTGTGATAACTACTTACCGTTTCCGTAAAAACTATTATTTTGTTGCCGGAGATCGTGGGGAGAATTCACAGGATTCACGCTACTGGGGCTTACTTCCGGAAGAGTATATCGTGGGAGTGGCTTCAAGGATATGGAAATCGGTTGACCGGTATACGGATAAGGTACGCTGGGACAGAGTATGGAAAGCAATAGAATAGATGGTATAATGAAGAACTGGGTATACAGACTGGCGGCATGGTTCGCAGGAGGATTACTTTTGGGCTGTGTGGTGGCAACTGTGATGGTGGATGATCCTGTTGTGCCTGCCGGTTTGCAGGGAAAGCAGTGGATATGGCTGTCAGAAGCGCTGTTGGTGGCATTGCCGTTTTGGGCAGCAGGGGGAATTCTGAATTTTCGTTTCACAGTGCATATTGTATCAGAGGTCGCGGAATGGGTGCTGATGTTTGGGGGAGCGGTGCAGGCATTGCTTGGCCTGGGACAGATTGCCGGGTTATACCCGTCGGGGCATTCGCTTTTTGTGCTGACGGGAACGTTCTATAATCCCGGTCCTTATTCCGGGTATCTGGCAGCCATTCTACCCGTTGCTTTATACAGAATGCTTTCTGTGAATGGACGGACGGGCCGTAGGGCGAAAGTGGAATATTATGTTTCGTTGTGCGTGGTGATGCTTGTCCTTTGTGTACTTCCGGCCGGGATGAGCCGGGCAGCATGGCTTGCAGCCTTTGTTTCCTGCGGATATGTTACTTTTCGTATATATGGTGACCGGATAAAATTTTTTATGCTGAAATATAAGTATGCTGTTCTCGGGGTTCTGTTGTCGGGAATTTTTCTGGCCGCAGGAGCCTATCTGATGAAGCGTGACTCGGCTGACGGGCGTCTGCTGATCTGGAAGATAACAATGCGGGCTATTGCGGATAACCCGATGGGAGAGGAGAGAGGAAGAACTTTCTCTGCCTTGTATGGAGATGCTCAGGAGGAGTATTTTATGGAGGGAAAGTTTTCGGATGCGGAGGCTTGGGTGGCCGGATCTCCTGATTTTGCTTTTAATGAGTTTCTGCAGATTGCGGCCGAACGGGGAATATGGGTGGCTGTGGCAGTGGTTGTCTGGTTGCTTGTACTGCTTGGCTTTGCCGGGAAAAGGAAACGTCTGACCGGTATGGGAGGATGTCTGGTATCACTGATGGTTTTTGCTTCTTTCTCTTATCCTTTGCATATTCCGGCTATTGTTTCGGTCTGGGTATTGACGGTCATGGTGCTCATGGGGGAATGGCTTGTAGCCATAAGACCGGAAAAACTTGCAAAAGTGGTTTTGCTGCTTGCGGCATTGGCTGGCTTGGGAGCTTCTGTAAGTATACACAGGGTATATGAGGAGCGGGTACAGGCTGCACGTGAATGGATGCCGTTGAGAGGGCTGTATCGGGCGGGTGATTATCAGGCTGCCGTGAAGGCGTATGAGAAACTGTATAGCCGGATGAACTGGAACGATGATTATTGTTTTGAATATGGGAGGGCACTTTATCGGCTTAAGTGTTATGAGAAGGCGGAAGAGGAACTGAAACGGGCGTTGACGGTGAGTGGTGATCCGATGATATTGAATCTTTTGGGGAGGAATGCTCAGGATAAAGGGGAGTTTGAAAAGGCGGAGGAGTTTCTGATACGTTCCACTCACAGACTGCCGGAACGTATTTATCCTTACTATCTGCTGGTGAAACTGTATGCCGTGCCGGAATATTACAGTCGGGAAAAATTGGTAAGGGCAGCGGAGAAGGTGCTTTATAGTGAGCCGAAGGTGAACTCAACGGCTGTCAGGGAAATGCGTCAGGAGGTGAGAAGTATTTTAAATGAAAGGAAATAATTGTATGGGAAAGATCTTTGGCTGGGGTGTAGTCTGGATGTTGCTGCTGTTTGCAGGCGGATGTTCTACTGGTGAAGAAAGGCAGTTGGATGAGGCTCTGAAGCTGGCCGGTGATAACCGGAAGGAGCTTGAAAAGGTGCTGGATTATTATGCTGGTGACAGTCTGAAACTCCGGGCTGTACGTTTTCTGATAAGGAACATGCCGGGGTGTTATGGCTTTCCGGAATCCGGGCTTTCCGGTCTGGCTTCTGTATATCAGGCTTATGACTCTGTGAACAGGACATTTGACTATCGGATATGTGCAGAATGGGGGAAGGAAATCGACCGTCTGCAGGAAAGAATTCCCGGAATTTCTTCCGGATGTTGGGTGGCAGACTTGTCTGCCGTGAGTTCTTCTTATCTGATCAGTGAAACAGAACGTTCTTTCGATGCCTGGGAGAGAAACGTGTATGCTTCGCAGATTTCTTTTGATGATTTTCTGGAGTATGTGTTGCCTTACCGCCGCTTGAATGGCCTGGTGGCTGACGGGATCAGGGATACATTCTATTACCGGCACATGGGAAAATATTATGCTTCGGCCGGACACTCGTGGAAGGAGGATACGGATTCACTGCTCTTTGAATACCGTTCTCTGGTACATTCTCAGTTTTTCGGAACCCGGATTCCTTTGGTGGATGCTGTTACGTTCGAACGGTTGAAGCGTGGCTTGTGCATTCACAGGTGCTGGTATAATTCTCTTTTGTTGTCTGCTTTGGGAATGCCTGTGGCCATTGATTTTGTTCCTGCATGGGGGAACCGGAATAATTCACACACATGGAATGTTCTGGTGATGGGAGACAGATCGTATGCTTTCGAGGCTTTCTGGGATGAAGACCGGTGGAAATACAAGCGTATCTATAACAACCGGACTTGCGATCGTTTATGGGGAGAATTCCGCCTTCCAAAGGTTTACCGTTATACTTATTCCAATCATCCGGAAGGGCCTGTAACGGACAGGGATGTAGACCGGGCTGATATTCCTTCTTTGTTCCGGAACATGAAGAAACTGGATGTCTCGAATGAATATTTCGAAACTCAGGATGTCTGTATCAAATTGACTGAACCTGCTCCGGAAGGTGCACGGTATGCTTATCTTGCGGTTTTCGGCTATCAGCAATGGCATCCGGTGCAATGGGGGAAGATCGGGAACGATGGTTCTGTACTGTTCCGTAATATGGGTAAAGACATGGTATATCTGCCGGTGTATTACCGGCAAGGTGTGGTGGTTCCTGCGGCCAGTCCTTTCAGGCTGGAGGCCGACGGTACTGTCCGCATCTTGTCGGATGACGGGAAAAGAGGAAAAGTCGGATTGCGGACTCTGTTCGGAGCGCCGACTCATGACCGGAACCTGACTTATCTTCATGCTTTCCGTGGTACAAGTTTTGTAGTGATGGAAGATGGAAATCCTCAGGGGAAATTATGTGAACTGACAGACTCGCTGGGGATAGGGATGAACAGGTTTCCGGTTGTTTCGTCTGCTTCCTGCCGCTATGTCCGGATGTATCTTCCGGCGGATACGCTGGCTGCCGGAGAGATTGTTTTCTATACGGCTGACGGACGTGTGCCTTCGGTGCGTGTGGTGTCGGAGGGAATTCCCTTGTCACAGTCGTCAGAAGGTATCCGTAACTTGACGGATGGTACGGAAGCGACTTGTTGCCGTTGCAGGTTTCCGGAAGGATATGTGGATTTTGATTTGGGAGAAAGTTACCGGCTGACCGGAGTCGGTTTCTGTCCTTATTTGAAAAGTCAGATTGAGACGGGAAATCATTATGAGTTGCTTTACTGGGATAAGGGTTGGAAACGGCATGCTTCCCGGGAAGGAACGGAACTTGGCTGGCTGGAATTCGAAGGGGTACCTCTTCACTGTCTGCTCATGCTGAAAAATACGGGATGGCCCGGAGCTTCTGCCGAACGTACATTTACTGTTACGGAAGAAGGAATCAGCTGGGAGTGACAGAAGTAAAAGAATATGTGATTCTTAAACATTCAAAACGATAGATAAGTATGAAGAAACTTTTTTTATGGGTAATGGTCGTATTGGGATGGGGGGGAATGATTTCCTGTTTGTCCCCGCAGAAAACTTCGGACTGGAAACTGGTCTGGGAGGACGATTTCGAAGGGAGTGGTTTTGATACACTGACCTGGTCGAAGATACCTCGCTGGACTCCGGAATGGGCGCGCCACATGTCGGATAATGAAGTTTGTTATGAAGTGAAAAACGCTCATCTGATTCTGAAAGGAGTGATGAATCCTGACCGGAACGCTGATACCGCAAGATTTATAACCGGTGGGGTGTATACCAAGTATAAAAAGGCCTTTCATGGGGGAAGGCTGGAAATCAGGGCAAAGCTGCAGGGGGCCCGCGGGGCCTGGCCGGCTATCTGGCTGAAGCCTTTCGAAGAGGAGAAGTACAAATGGCCGTCTGGAGGGGAGATTGATATAATGGAACGCCTGAATCATGATACGATTGTTTACCAGACAGTCCATTCTGTATATACTCAGCATCTGAACATACGGAACAATCCTCCGCAGGGAGGAACCGCAGCAATACGGCCGGATGATTATAATGTGTATGCTGTGGAAATGTATCCTGACAGTGTGGTGTTCTTTGTAAATGACCGCCGTACTTTTGCCTATCCGAAAATAGAGACGGATAAAGAGGGGCAGTTTCCTTTTGACAAGCCTTATTATCTGCTTGTCGACATGCAGTTGGAAGGAGGCTGGGTAGGTCCCGTAGATACGCTCGACCTTCCAGTAGAGATGTCTGTGGACTGGGTACGCTATTATCAGCGAGATTCAAAAGAGTAAGAAAACCTATAAGTTTCATAAAACAATTGAAGATAGAACTTATCTCTGGAAAAATCTAACGAATGAGGGAAAATAATGATGGCGGCACTGGTGCT
>ENA-OOXE01001066-OOXE01001066.1-human-gut-metagenome-genome-assembly--contig:-NODE-1066-length-17126-cov-5.514205_pt1 | contig 17126 bp, 17 predicted proteins | sample MGYA00241585_ERZ501339 | MGnify/ENA primary metagenome ERZ501339 (study PRJEB25962, sample SAMEA1972463) | human gut metagenome | biome: human gut; feature: human-associated habitat; material: faeces...
TTACCAGCCCCCTCTTCCGCTGGCGGGCCCATGCACATTTGTTGTATGAGAACTGGCTGAACTATTACGTCTACCAGAATACCCCCTATGACCTTGGCGCCATCGAGCGGGTGAAGCACGAAACCAGATAATATGTCAGAAAAGGGCTGCTGCGCGGCGACGGCCCATTTTTAGGAGGAAGCAGCATGGGAATTGCAGGAAACAAGTGGGGGTTCACGGTGGGGCGGCTGCCCCACGGCCCCTTGGATAAGATCAGCGATGTGCCGGGGGTGACGGTGGGCCACTGCACGCTGGCGGAGGGAAACATCCAGACCGGCGTGACGGCTCTGCTGCCCCATCAGGGGGATGTCTTCCACGACAAACTCTTGGCGGCAAGCTATGTTATCAACGGCTTCGGCAAGACCACCGGCCTTGTCCAGATCGATGAACTGGGCACGCTGGAAACGCCGATTTTGTTCACCAATACGTTGAGTGTTGGCACCGTGGAGACGGCGCTGGTGAAGTACATGCTGGCCCGCAACCCCGACATCTGCGAGACCACCGGCAGCGTGAACCCGGTGGTCTGTGAGTGCAACGACAGCGGCCTGAACGACATCCGGGGTCTTCACGTCACCGAAGAGCACGTCTTCGCTGCACTGGCCGACTGCAAGGCTGATTTTGCCGAGGGTGCCGTCGGGGCCGGGCGGGGAATGCGCTGCCACGGCCTGAAAGGCGGCATCGGATCGGCCTCCCGGCAGCTGGAGCTGGACGGGAAACGGTACACCATCGGTGCCCTCGTTCTCTCGAACCACGCCGTCTTCGACGACCTCATCGTGGCGGGGACTCCGATCCACGACCTGCTGGACAAATCGATCCCGCCCCATGAGGACAAAGGCTCCATCATCACGGTGCTGGCGACGGATATCCCGCTCAGTGAGCGCCAGCTGCGGCGGCTCTGCCGCCGGGCGCTGGTGGGCCTGTCCCGCACCGGGTCCATGTGCGGCAACGGCAGCGGCGAGATCGTCCTCGCCTTCACCACAGCCAACCGGGTCCCCCATGACTCTGAAACGACCATCCTCCCCCTGCAGATGCTCCACGACGACGCCATCAACCCGCTCTTCCGCGCGGTGGCCGAGTGCGTGGAGGAAAGCGTCCTGAGCAGTCTGCTTCACGCCGAGACCGTGACCGGCTACCATGGCCGCACGGTGCAGTGCCTGACGGAGCTGCTGAACCAGTAAAAAAACCGGGAAGCGCTTAAAATGCTTCCCGGTTTTTCATTGAATCCTGTCAAAAATTATGATATACTGAACCTGCTGCTTCTGCAGCAAGGCACTGCACATACGGCAGGCGGTTGGCCTACACTTCCCGAAAGGGGGTGAGGCAATGCGGATCACTTTCCATATTGGTGAATTTACGATCACCATTATCGTGAAAAAACGCTGAACCGCCACCTCGGCAAAGGCGACGGTTCAATTTAGAGCCATAGTTCTTGAATGAGGCTGACCGCTTGTCGCAGTGCCTTCTTTAAGTTCAGTATAGTTTGTTTTGCAAGATTTGTCAAGCGCGGCGGAGATTATTTCCGCTGCGCTTTCTTTTTCTTCCGCACGCTGTAGCCGAAGGTGCCCAGCTTTTTGCCGAGGGCCAGATACTCGCCGTGGCTGTAGACGATGAGCTTGGCCTTGTCGAGGCAGAGCTTGCCGCTTTCGTCCAGCAGGGATTCGTCCACGTCACAGGCCACGACTTCAGCCAAGAACAGGTCGTGGCTGCCCAGCGGGAGGACTTGTGTGACCCTGCACTCCAAGTTGACGGGGCTTTCCTCCAAGATCGGGCAGTCCGTCAGCACCGAGCCCGGCGCAGCGTGGAGGCCGCATGCGGCAAACTTGTCCACCTCGCGGCCGCTCTTGACGCCGCACCAGTCCACCGCGCGGACCAGCGCTTCGGTGGGCAGATTGATGGCAAACTGGCCGCTCTCTTGGATCAGGTGGTGGCTGAACCGCTCCGGCCGGACGCTGATGGAGACCATGCTGGGCTGGGTGCAGATGGTGCCGGTCCAGCCGATCGTGATCAGGTTGGGCGTTTCCAGTCCGCCGCAGGAGACCAGCACCGGCGGCTCCGGGTTCAGAAGGGTACTGCCTTTCCAGCTCTGTTTGCTCATCCGTGATACTTCCTTTCGTAGGGGGCCCATGTCCGCTCACTGATGATGTAGCGGGGGCGGGCCTTGGTCTCCATATAGATTTTGCCGATATATTCGCCGATGACGCCGAGGCAGATGAGCTGTACCCCGCCCATGAAGCAGACGATGCAGACGGTGGAGGCCCAGCCCGCCACCACGCTGCCCATGGCCGCTTGTACGATGGCCCAGATGACGCCGATGAAGCTGATGAGGCTGACGATGATGCCCGCCCCGGTGATGAGCCGGATGGGCTTGTTGGACAGGCTGGTGATGCCGTCAAAGGCCAGCGCCAGCATCTTGCTCAAGGGGTAGTGGCTCTCGCCGGCGAGGCGCTCGTGGCGCTCGTAGCTGACCGTTGCGCTGGGGAAACCCACCAGCGGCACCATGCCGCGCAGGAAGATGTTGACTTCTTTGTAGTCGGCAAAGCTCTCCAGCACGCGGGCACTGATCAGGCGGTAGTCGGCGTGGTTGAACACGATGTCCGCGCCCAGCGCGTTCATCAGGTGGTAGAAGCCCTCGGCGGTGAACCGCTTGAAGAAGGTGTCGGTGTCGCGGCGGCTGCGCACGCCGTAGACCACCTCGGCCCCATCCAGATACTTCTGGACCATCTCGTCCATGGCGTCGATGTCGTCCTGCCCGTCGCAGTCGATGGAGATGGTGATGTCGCAGCCATTTTCCTTGGCCTCCATCAGCCCGGCCAGCACGGCGTTCTGATGGCCGCGGTTCCGGCTCTGAGAAATGCCGATGAAATGCTCGTCTTCCTGTGCAAATTTGCAGATCAGCTCCCAAGTGGCGTCCTTGGAGCCGTCGTTGACGAAGAGCACCCGGCTCTTGTCGCTGACCATCTCCTTTTCCGCAAGGGTCTTGATTTTTTGCAGGAACATCGGTGCCGTGATGGGCAGGACCTTCTCCTCGTTGTAGCAGGGGATCACGATCCAGAGAATCGGTTTGGACATAAAATGATACCTCGTTTTTATAAGATCATCTGCCGCAGCGCGTCGGGCTGGAGCAGTTTGAAGCTGGAGCGGTAGGTGTCCAGCAGACCGTCGCGCTGCATAAGGCTGAGCTCCCGCGAAAGAGCGCTGCGGTCACAGTTGAGGTAGTCCGCCAGCTGGATGCGGGAGTAGGGGATGGAGAAGGTCAGACTGCCCTGCTGCTCGGCTTCGCTGAGCAGGTAGGCACAGACCTTGGCGCGCAGACTCTTCAGCACCAACAGGTCCACCCGGCGGGAGAGGAGGAAATACTTGTCACTGATGGTGCGGACAAGATTCTGCAGCACCCTCTGGTGGGCGGCGCTGCCGTCCGAGAGGAGCAGCCGGTCGTAGGGGATCAGCAGCACCTCGCACCCGGAGGCGGCAACTACGGTCACGGGGCTGTCGAGGCTGGAGCCGCCCAGCACGTCGCCGAAGACGCCGCCGGGCCCCATCTGGGCGATGGGCACCCGTGCGCCGCCCGGCGCGGGGCGGTAGGCCTCGATGCTGCCGGTCAGTACCACGCCCACCCGGCGGTTGGTGGCCCCGGCCTGAACAAGGGCTTCCCCCCGGCCGTAGCTGCGGATGACAGCGCCCAGCTCGCCCAGCAGAATACGGAGCGCGTCGGTTTCGATGTCGGTGAAAAGAGAGGTCGTTTGCAACAAAGGAAGAATGTTTTCCATAATCGTCCTGTGAGGCGTTCTCCGGGCCCTCACCGCCCTTTGATGATTCCGTTGCGCGTGCAACGGTATTTTTGGCTCTATTATAGTAAACTTGAGCCTGTAAAGCAAATGTTTTTCGAAAAATTTGCAAATTTGTTCGGGTTTGGAACAAATCGAGAGAGGAAGGAACAACACAATGATGAAAAAACTGACATCTCTGCTGCTGTCGGTGGTGCTGCTGGTCAGTCTGCTGGCGTGCGGCGCATCGGCCAAGACCAGCTCCACCGTCCGGGTGGCGGGCCTGAAGGGGCCCACCACCATGGGTCTGGTGAACCTGCTGGCCATGGAGGAAAACAGCACCGCTTCCCAGAAGTATGACCTGCAGCTCTACGGCGCAGCCGACGAGATCGTGCCCAAGCTCATCAAGGGCCAAGTGGATATCGCGGCCATCCCCGCAAACCTTGCCGCCACCCTGTACCAGAAGACCAACGGCGGCATTCAGGTCATGGCCGTCAACACGCTGGGCGTGCTGTACGTGGTGGAAAAGGGAGACACCGTCCACAGCTTTGCCGACCTGAAGGGCCGCACCATCCTGTCCACCGGCAAGGGCACCACGCCGGAGTACGTGCTGCGCTACCTGCTGACCAAGAACGGCATCGACCCGGACAAGGATGTGAAGATCGAATACTACAGCGAGGCTTCCGAGGTGACCGCCCAGATGGCTGCCACCAAGAAGGACGCCATCGCTGTTCTGCCCCAGCCTTATGTGACGGCCGCTCAGATGAAGGACAGCGACCTGCGTGTGGTGCTGGACCTGACGAAGGAGTGGAACAAGGTCTGTGACACCCAGCTCATCACCGGCGTCACTGTGGTCCGCACCGCTTACGCCGAGGATCACCCGGAAGAGGTCATCAACTTCCTGAAGGATTACCAGAAGAGCGTGGAGGCCGCCAACAAGGATATCGACGGCACCGCTGCCCTGTGCGAGAAGGTGGGCGTCGTGGCCAAGGCGGCCATTGCAAAGAAGGCTCTGCCCAAGTGCAACATCGTCTACCGTATCGGCGACGAGATGAAGGCCGACGTCAACGCCTATCTGCAGGTGCTGTACGATGCTTCCCCCGCAGCCGTGGGCGGCAAGCTGCCGGACGGCAACTTCTACTACACCAAGGCTACCGTTGCCAAGCGGGTGCAGAAGGCCTTTGAGAGGCTGGTCGCTTCCGTAAAATAAGGATAAAACAAAAAGGGCTGTTGCAGACTCCTTCCGACATCGCTTACGCGATGCCACCTCCCTCTCAGAGGGAGGCTTTCACAGCTTGCCGTCACGCTAAGGCTCCCTCCGAGAGGGAGCTGGCGCGGCGAAGCCGTGACTGAGGGAGTTTGTAACAGTCTTTTTCGTTAACGGCAGAAAACCCCGATCCCAAGGCCGACGAGGGCAGGGACGACCCAGCCGAAGCCGAACTGCCCCAGCGGCAGGGCGTTTGCAAACACGGTGGTCAGCGGCAGGGCCGCGAGGACGCTCTGCGCGGCGGTCAGTGCAACACAGCCCACGTAGGCCGGGCGCTTCTGGAACTGCGCGGGCAGGAAGGAAAGGACGATCAGCACGATGGCGACCGGGTAAAGCCCATGGAGCACCGGGGTGGACAGCCGGATGATGCCCGCAAGGCCGATGTTGGAGATGAGCATACTGGCTGCGGCAAAAAAGCCCGCGATGGCCGGGTAGTGGATGCGGGGGAGCAGGGTGTGGAAATACTGCCCCACGCAGGAGATGAGCCCGACGCAGGTGTTGAAGCACGCCAAGAGGAAGATGGCCGCCAGCAGCACCTGCCCCGCCCGGCCGAAAAGGGCGCTGGCAAGGGCCGTCAGGGTCTCGGCACCGGTGGCGCAGTCGGGATAGGCAGCCCCGGTCAGCGCGCCGGCATGGGCCAGCATGGCGTAAATGACCAGCAGCAGCCCGCCCGCTAGGATGCCGGCCCGGATGGTGCCCTGCCGGACGGCTTTCGGCTCGGTGATGCCCAGCGCCTGAATGTTCAGCGCGATGACGGCCCCGAAGTTGAGCCCGGCGAGGGTGTCCATGGTCTGATAGCCGCCAAGGATGCCCTCCAAGGCGGGCAACTGAGCGTAGGCGGCGGCAGGGGTGCCGTACTGTGCGGCGACCGGGTGGAGCAGACAGCCCGCGAAAAGGATCAAAATCAGGGCGATGAGGGCCGGGCAGAGGACATGGCCCAGCCGGTCGGTGAGCTTTTCGGGCCGGAGCGCCACGAGGAAGGCCGCCGTGAAGAAGACGACGGAATACCCTAGCTGCAGCCCGCGCCCGCCGCCCAGCAGCGGCACCAGCATCTCGAACGAAGTGCTGGCCGTGCGGGGGATGGCGAGGCAGGGCCCGATGGAGAGATAGACCAAAATCGCAAAGGCGAGGGCAAACTTCGGGTGGACCCGGCTGGCCAGCCGGTCCAGCCCGCCCGCGTTGGCCACGGCGGCAACGCCCATGATGGGCAGACCGATGGCGCTGACGGCGAACCCCGCAAAGGCGGGCCAGAGGTTTGCCCCGGCTTGCGCACCAAGGTGGGGCGGAAAGATCAGGTTCCCGGCCCCGAAGAACATGGAAAAGAGCGTAAAACCGAGGAGCACCAGTTTTTTGCCGCGCAGGTCCTGCATAAAAATGCCCCCTTTTCGAAAGTGAAGTGGTTGAACACGTTCCAGTGTAGAATCAAATTGGCTTCATGTCAAGAAAAAGAAAGGTGAAGAATTGTATTCCCCCACATGATGTGTTATCTTATAAAGGAAAAAAGAGAGGAGAACGGGAAAGTTCATGAAAAAAACGAAAAAAAGGCTGCTGTACGGGGCAGCTGTTGTGTTCTGGCTGGTGGTGTGGCAGCTGGCGGCCATGGCCATCGGGCAGGAAGTGTTTCTGGTGTCGCCGATTCAGGCGCTGGGCACCCTGCTGGAGCTTTTGCCGCAGCCGGAGTTCTGGCAGCGCATCGGGTTCAGCGCCGGGCGCATCCTGCTGGGCTTTTTGCTGGGGGCCGTGTCCAGTGTGGTGCTGGCCGTGGCCGCCGAGCGCTGGGCGTGGGTGGAAGCCCTGCTCTCCCCGGTGATGCAGCTGGTCAAGGCCACGCCGGTGGCCAGCTTCATCATTCTGGCGCTGGTGTGGGTCAGCGGGTCGTCGTTGTCCATCCTCATCAGCTTTTTCATGGTGCTGCCTGTGCTGTACGGCGCGGTGCGCACCGGCATCGAGAGCGCCGACGGGCAGCTTTTGGAGATGGCGCGGGTCTTCCGCCTGCCCCTCCCGTGCCGGGTCAAGGCCATCTGGCTCCCGGCGGTGCTGCCTGCGTTCCGGCAGGGGTGCAGCGTAGCGCTGGGCATCTGCTGGAAGAGCGGCGTTGCGGCGGAGGTCATCGGTTTGCCGGACGGCAGCATCGGCGACGCTCTCTACCGGGCCAAGATCACCCTTTCCACCGGGGAGCTGTTCGCGTGGACCTTCGTCATCATCGTGCTGAGCGCAGCATTTGAGAAGTTGTTTCTGGCCCTGCTGGACAAGGCCGTGGCCCGCGCAGCGGGGGAGGAGGGGTGAACGATGCAGTACAAACTGGAAATTCAAAGCCTTACAAAACGATTTGTAGAAAAAACTCTATTCGAAGATCTGAACCTGACCGTCACCGGCCCGGCGATCCTCTGGGCACCGAGCGGCTGGGGCAAGACCACCCTGCTCCGCATCCTGATGGGGCTGGAAGTGCCCACCTCCGGCACCGTCTCCGGCGTGGGCAGGGTGGGGGCAGTCTTTCAGGAGGACCGTCTCTGCCCCCAGTTGAACGCCGTCCAGAACGTCGAACTGGTGCTGCCGGAGGGAAAAGAACAATACAAAGAGCAAATTATAACTGACTTTCTACGATTTGGACTGGACAGAGCAGCCCTTGCGCTCCCGGCGCGGAAGCTTTCCGGCGGGCAGAAGCGGCGGGCGGCGCTGCTGCGGGCTCTCTGGGCCGAGAGCGACACCCTGCTGCTGGACGAGCCCTTCACCGGCATGGACCCCGCCACCATGAAAAAAGCCGCGGCGCTCTTGAAGGAACGCTGCGGCGAAAAGGTCGTGTTATTGGCGACCCACGACAGGGAAGCCATTGAGGAATTGGGGTGGCAGGTTATCGAGTTGGGGTAAGCGGCGGACAACCGGGAAACACCCGGTCATCCGCTGGCAACGCGGCTGCTGGATGGCAGGGCAAGCCCGCTTGCCTTACAGCAGTTCTGCCAGAATGCTGTTCTGCACGATAAGCCCGGCGGGGGTGAGGGCGAGGGTATGGCCGTCGAAGGCGGCGTAGCCGCTTTTGACGCAGTTTTTGACAAAGGCAAGCTGGGCAGTGGAAAATTCCTTACCGTAGCGGGCCTTGTATTCGGCCAAGTCCAGCCCCTTCCGCAGCCGCAATTGCAGAATCAGATAGTCCTCCGCGCCGCATCCGCCATCCAAGACGGGTGCGGCGTTGTCGTTGAGGAAGGCTTCCGTGTCGGCAGGGTAGTAGAACCGCTTGCCGCCCATGCAGGAGTGGGCCGCCGGGCCGAGGCCGAGGTAATCGCCGCAGTCCCAGTAGATGAGGTTGTGTTTGCCCTCATAGCCGGGTTTCGCGAAGTTCGAGATCTCGTACTGCTGGTAGCCGTGGTGTTCCAGCTGCTCCACGGCATAGAGGTAGAAGTCCGCTGCTTCGTCGCCGGTGGGCAGACCCTCCGGCGGGTGCTTGCCAAAGGCGGAATCCGGTTCGATTTTTAATAGGTAGGCCGAAATGTGGGTGGCCCCACCGGATTCGATCAGCTCCAGCGTCTCATCGAACTCGGCCTGCGTATAATGGGGCAGGGCCAGCATGATATCGCCGCTGATGTTCTCGAACCCGGCCCGCTGTGCCGCCCGGAATGCGGCCCGCGCCTGTTTGGCGGTGTGAGGGCGGCCCAGCGTTTTGAGCTGGCTGTCCCGCGCGGACTGGACCCCGAAGGAGATGCGGTTGACGCCGGCTTCCCGGAAGGCGCGGAGGGATTCTTCTGTGACCGTCTCCGGGTTGGCCTCCAAGGTGATCTCTGCGCCGGGCAGGGGAGACGCGGCTTCCATGAGCCGGGCCGCGTCCGCCGGGTCCAGCAGACTGGGGGTGCCGCCGCCGAAATAGAGGGTGTCCGGCCGGAGGGGAGCGTCCGGTGCAAAGCGGTGCAGCTCCCGCAGAAGGGCATCCACGTAAGCGCGGGGAACGCCCCGCTTTCCGGGTGCAGAATAGAAATCGCAGTACCGGCATTTGGAAAAACAGTAAGGAATATGCAGATAAAGTCCAAGAGACACGAAATATCACTGCCTTTTTCATGAAACGTTCATTTCTATGCAGTATACTATATTTTACAGACCGGGGCAAGGCTCCGGAACAAGACTGGAGGATCTTACCATGGATTACAACAACTATGACCGCGGCTATGCGGAGCCTACGATGAGCGCATCGGACTATATGACCCGCACCTACCGCTGGATGGCGTGCGGGCTGCTCATCACCTTCGCAATGGCCTATATCACCGCGACGACCTCGCTGATCTATCTGGTCGATTCGCTTTACCTTGTGCTTACCATCGCCGAACTGGCGCTGGTGTTTGTGCTCAGCGCCCGTGTGCAGAATATGTCCGTGCATGGGGCCCGCGCTGCCTTTTTCGGGTACGCGCTGCTCAACGGCATGGTGCTCAGCTACTACTTCTTCGCCTTCTCGGTGGGGGAGCTGATCTTAGCCTTCCTGTCCACTGCCGTGTACTTCGGCCTGATGGCCGTTTACGGCACCACCACCCATAAGGACCTCACCGGCTGGGGCCCCCGCCTGATGATGGCACTGGTAGCCCTGCTCGTCACCGGTCTGGTGGGGATGCTGTTCGGCTTCGGCTTTGGCGGCTCGGTGCTCTACTGCGGCATTGGTCTGGTGGTCTTCATGCTGCTGACCGCCTACGACACCCAGAAGCTGCAGCAGATGTACAGCTACTACGCCGCCGACTCCGAGATGGCCGAAAAGGCTTCCGTCTACGGTGCGCTGACGCTGTATTTGGACTTTATCAACATCTTCCTGTATGTGGTCCGTCTGCTGGGCAACAGCCGCCGCCGCAACTGATTCGTCTGATTTATAGGAGAGGTGCTCTCGGTGAGGGTACCTCTCATTTTTTATGCACCGAACTGAATAAAGTCCCCGCAGGGGTCGCACACTACCATCAGGATTTGAACCGTACACAAACGATGATTGGAGTAACGAACCATGGAACAATTCCGAAAATTTCTGCGGGACAAAGGGTTTGTGCTGGCGTTGCTGGCGTGCTTGGTGGCAGCGGCAGCAGCGGGGGTCTGGGCGGTGCGCACCGTCCGTGACGAGCTGAAGGAGAACCTCGACGGCCTGAAAACGCCGGACAGCACTTCCACCCTGCCCGGCATCGACCAAGACCTGACACTCATCCCGGAGGAGGAATATCCCGAATGGCAGCAGCCCGATACGCCCGCCGCAAACAGTGTGGCCAATGTGCCCAAGGCCGAGCTGCCCTCGGCTTCGTCTTCTTCGCCCTCTTCTGGGGCGGCGTCTGGCTCTGGTTCGGTGCGCGAACCCTCCGCGCTGCAAGGCGGCTCCTCCTCTGCCAGCAGCTCGGCAGCAGCTGCCTCCACGCAGCCCGGCTTTGGCAAAATCTTGAACGGCTACAGCGGCGATGAGCTGGTGTATAACAAGACGCTGGGGGACTGGCGCACCCACAACGGCATCGACTACGCTGCCAAGGCGGGGGAGGCCGTGCCCGCGCCGGTGGCGGGCAGCGTGGTGCTGGCCGGTTCCGACGGGAGCTGGGGCCCCACCGTTGCGATCAAGGATGACGCAGGCCGCATCTGGCGGCTCTGCGGCGTGGCCAGCCCCAAGGTGAAGGAGGGCGACATCGTGGCCGCCGGGCAGACCCTCGGCAAGGTGGGGAGCGTCGGCTGCGAGTGCGCCGAGGAAGACCACATCCACCTTGAAGTGAAGCAGGGGGACGCCTACCTCGACCCCGCAAAGTGCAGGAACTAAAATCGCGGCAGCCCGCCGGAGCGCAAGTGCTCCCGGCGGGTTTTTTGTACGCATTTTCCAGCCGCTGCGGATTGCAATTGCGGGCCGATTCTGGTATGATACAATGGAACAAATTTCGACGAGAGAACTGGAACGGGAGGAAACAGGATGGCAAACGTATTGATCGTGGGCGGCGGCGCAGCCGGGTTGATGGCCGCCGGCGCGGCGGTGCGGCAGGGGCACAAGGTGACGGTGCTGGAGCATATGGACAAGCCCGGCCAGAAGATCCTTGTTACCGGCAAGGGCCGCTGCAACGTGACCAACGACTGTACCGCCGAGGAGTTCCTGCGCCACGTGCGGACGAACCCGCGCTTCCTGTTCTCCTCGCTGGGGGCCTTCCCGCCCGCCAAGACCATGGAGTTGTTCGAGGGTCTTGGCGTGGAGCTGAAGGTGGAGCGGGGACGCCGGGTGTTCCCGGTGTCGGACAAGGCGGAGGAGATCCGGCTGGCCCTGCTGCGCTACGCCGAGGGGGCCGAGATCGTCCACGACGGCGCAAAAAAGCTGCTGCTGGAGCCGCTGGCCCCGGCAGAAGAACCCGCAGCCGCCCCGGAAGATCCGCGCCACACCAAAAAGAAAAAGCCCGGCCCGGCGGCCCGCTGTGTGGGCGTGCGGGGCACTTCCGGCAAAGAGTACCGCGCCGACGCGGTGCTGGTGGCCACGGGCGGCCTGAGCTACCCCACCACCGGCTCCACCGGCGACGGCTACAGGCTGGCCCAGCAGGCGGGCCACACCATCGTGGAACCGGTGCCCAGCCTCGTCAGCCTCGTCAGCCATGACCCGGACTGCAAAAAAATGATGGGTCTGGCGCTGAAAAATGTGACTCTGACCCTCTTTGAGGACGGCAAGGCCATCTTCGACGAGCAGGGCGAGATGCTGTTCACCCACTTCGGCATCAGCGGCCCGCTGACCCTGAGCGCATCCAGCCACCTCGGCGACATGAAAAAGCACACCTACTACGCCGAGATCGACCTGAAGCCCGCTCTGAGCGAAGAGCAGCTCTACGACCGCATCACCCGCGATTTTGCCCTGCTGGCGAACCATGCAGCGCAGGGGGCGCTGGTCAAGCTGCTGCCCTCCAGCATGCAGCCGGTGATGGTGGCCCGCTGGGGCATCGACCCGGCCACCAAGGCCAACCAGATCACCCGCGAGCAGAAGCGGGAGCTGGTGCACCTGTGCAAGCACTGGAAGGTGCCCATTGATGCCCGCGGCGACTTGGCCCATGCGGTCATCACGTCGGGCGGCGTCTCCGTGCGGGAGGTGGACCCCAAGACCATGCAGAGCAAAAAGGCGCTGGGGCTTTACTTCGCGGGCGAGGTGCTGGATGTGGACGCCTATACGGGCGGCTATAATTTGCAGATCGCTTTTTGCACCGCGCAGAGTTTTGCGAACAATTTATAAGGAGAAAAAACCATGATTTCAGTTGCGATCGATGGGCCCGCAGGTGCGGGCAAGTCTACGCTGGCCCGCCGTCTGGCGGCAGAGTTCGGGTACATCTATGTCGATACCGGTGCCATGTTCCGCGCCGTTGGCCTGTATGCCCTGCGTGCGGGCAAGGACCCCAAGGACAGCGCTGCCGTCAACGCGCTGCTGCCGGAGATCACTCTGCGGCTGGCGTCCATTGAGGGGGAGCAGCACATCTACCTGAACGGCGAGGATGTGAGCAAGGCCATCCGCACCGAGGAGGCCGGCATGGCCGCTTCGGCGGTGGGGGCGAACCCCGCAGTCCGTGCCTTTTTGCTGGATCAGCAGCGGAAAATGGCCGAGACCCAGAACGTCCTGATGGACGGCCGGGATATCGGCACCGTGGTGCTGCCGAAGGCCACCGTGAAGATCTTCCTGACCGCCACCCCCGAAGCCCGCGCCAAGCGCCGCTGGAAGGAGTATCAGGAAAAGGGCGTGGACGTCTCCTTTGAAAACGTGCTGGCTGACGTGAAGCAGCGGGACTATCAGGACACCCACCGCGAGGCGGCCCCGCTGAAACAGGCCGAGGACGCTGTGCTGCTGGATACGTCGGAGCTCAACTTTGAGCAGAGCTTTGAAGCGATGAAGCAGATCATCGCCGCCAAGGTCTGAGGAACGCGCGATGGTACTATATTATATTTTGCTCCCGCTGGCGTGGCTGGTGTTCCACATCGGCTTCCGGGTGGAGTGTGTGGGCCGTGAGAACCTGAAAAAAGTGCAGACCGGCGGCTGCATCCTCGCGCCGAACCATGTTTCCGCCATCGACCCGGTGTTCGTGGTCATCACCCGGTTCTGGGGAAAGCGGATGGTCGTCTTCGCCAAGAAGGAGCTGTTTGAGATCAACGCCCTGCTGACGTGGTTCTTCCGCTGCATGGGGGCGCTGTGCGTGCGCGGCACCCGCGACGAGCTGGAAACCATCGACAAGACGGTGGAGGTGTGCAAAAACGGCGGCACGCTGCTGATCTTTCCGGAGGGCACCCGCGAAAAAGAGGGTGAGCTCCTGCCCCCGAAGAGCGGTCTGTTCGTCATTGCGGCACAGGCTGCGGTGGACGTGGTGCCGGTGCGCATCCTTTACGACACGCCGGACGGGAAGATGCGGCTCTTCTGCAAGGTGAAAGTCATCTACGGCGAGCCGATGCCCGCCGCACAGTTCGCGATGGAGAGCCGCCGCGACTTGAAGACCCTGCGCGCCAACAAACAGGCGCTGTTGGATGCGTGGGAAAAATTAGGAGGGTGAGTATGGAGATCCGTTTGGCGAAGACGGCGGGGTTCTGCTTCGGTGTGAACCGCGCGGTGGAGCTGACTTACAATCTGCTGGACGAGGGGCACAAGGTGGCAACGCTGGGCCCGCTCATCCACAACCCGCAGGCCGTGGCCGACATGGAGCGGCGTGGTGCGCTGGTGGTCGATACGGTGGACGACATCCCCACCGGATATGAGGTCATCATCCGCAGCCACGGCGTGCCCCGCAGCATCTACGATACGCTGGAGCAGCGCGGCCTCGTTTACCACGACGCCACCTGCCCCTTCGTGAAGAAGATCCAGAACATCGCCGCCAAGGCCGAAGCCGAGGGCGCGGTGCTGCTGGTGGCGGGCGACAAGACCCACCCGGAGGTGCAGGGCATCGTCGGACATACCGGGGGAGAGGTATTTGTTTTCAGTGATCTGGACGAATTGAAGGCTTGGAAAGGCCCTTCCGACCCCTCAAAACCCATTTTTGCGGTTGCACAGACCACATTTCAGGTAACAAAATGGCAAGAAAGTTCGGAGTTTCTCAAAAAAGCCTATACAAACGCCCGAATTTTTGATACAATATGTAATGCGACGTGGGCGAGGCAACAGGAAGCGGAAGACCTCAGCCAACAATGCGACATCATTGTTGTCATTGGCGGTCATCATTCTTCCAATACCCAAAAGCTGGTACAGGTCGCCGCAAAGCACACGCGAGCCGTAACGGTCGAGACAGCGAGCGAACTTCGGCCTGAATGGTTTGCGAATGTTAAAACGGCGGGCGTCACAGCCGGGGCTTCAACGCCATCGTCTATTATTGAGGAGGTACTTAACAGTATGAGCGCAGAAATCAATGACAGCATGAGCTTCGAGGAGATGCTGAACGCATCCGAGGAGAAGCGTGTTCATGCAGGCAGTATTGTGAAAGGAATCGTGACCAGCATCTCTGCCAACGAGATCCAGGTGGATATCGGTGCGAAGCAGACCGGCTTTGTCAAGCTGAGCGAGCTGACCGATGATTCCTCCGCCAAGGTCGAAGACCTGGTGAAGGTTGGCGATGAGCTGGACCTCATCGTCGAGAAGGTTATGGACCAAGACGGCGTCATCCAGCTCTCCCGCAAGAAGCTCGCATCTCGCAAGGGCATGGAAGAGATCGCCAAGGCAGCAGAATCCGGTGAGGTCGTCGAGGGCGACGTGACCGAGTTCAACAAGGGCGGCGTTGTCGTCAACGTCAAGGGCGTTAAGGTGTTCGTCCCCCGTTCTCAGGCCACCATGCGCCGCGACGAGGACTACACTGCTCTGGTCGGCCAGCACGTTCAGCTGGTCGTCACCGAGTGCTCTGGCCGCAAGATCGTCGGCAGCATCAACAAGGTCACCGCTGAGCAGAACAAGGCAAAGCGCGAGGAGTTCTGGGCAAATGTCGAGGTCGGCAAGACCTACACCGGCGTTGTCAAGAGCCTGACCTCTTACGGTGCATTCGTCGATATCGGCGGTGTGGACGGCCTGTGCCACATCAGCGAGCTGAGCTGGAACCGCATCAAGCATCCCTCTGAGGTCGTCTCCGTTGGCGACACCATCGAGGTGTATGTGAAGGACATCGACACCGAGAACCACAAGGTCTCTCTGGGCTACAAGAAGGCTGAGGACAATCCTTGGGAGCAGCTGAAGAACAACTACCCCATCGGCAGCACCTTCCACGCTCCGGTCGTCTCTCTGACCAAGTTCGGTGCTTTCGTCCGCATCCTGCCGGGTGTTGACGGTCTGGTCCACATCAGCGAGATCAGCAATGACCGCGTTGAGAAGGTCTCTGACGCACTGAAGGTCGGCGATATGGTCGATGTGAAGCTGCTGGATGTTGACTTCGATAAGAAGCGCATCAGCCTGTCCATGAAGGCTCTGCTGAACGACGACGCTGAGTAATCAGCGCATCGGGAAGGCATCTGCCTGACACAATGCGATCAACAGCCCCGTTGCCGGGATAACGGCGGCGGGGCTGTTTTTATAACTGAAATTCCAATTTTCTCTTTTAGAGAAAGTACAAGATAAAGACATGACTTTATGATAAACTGGATCAAGAAACACTGGGAAGTGCTGAGCTATCTGGTTTTCGGCGTGCTGTGCACCCTGCTGAACATTGTGCTGTATGCGCTGTTCAACAAGCTGTTCGGCTACACAGCTGCCAACAGCTGGGGCAATGTGCTGGATAACATCATCTGCATCCTGTTTGCCTACTGCACCAACCGCGCCTTTGTGTTCCGCAGCAAAACGCAGGGCAAGGCCATGGCGAGGGAATTTGGTGCATTCGTCACCTGTCGTCTGGGTACAATGTTGCTGGACACTGCAATTATGCTGGTGCTGGGCAATCTGCTGGCTGCGCAGGGTGCAGCGCTGATGGACGAGCTGATGCAGGGGGTGCTGAGCGTGGTGGCCCACTGGCTTGGCCCGGATACGGCCATCCAGATGGCAGCCTCCTATGCAGGCACACCGGCGGGGGTCACGGATGGCTCTGCCGCGATTGCCGTCATCGGCGGTGCAGACGGCCCCACGGCGATCTTCGTCACGGGCCTCTACGACGCGCAGGCGCTTTGGGGCCTTGCCGTGAAGATCTTTTCCAATGTACTGGTGATCGTGCTGAACTATGTGTTCAGCAAGTTGATCATTTTTAAGAAGAAATAACTCCCTCAGTCACCTTCGGTGCCAGCTCCCTCGGAGAGGGAGCCTTGGCGTAACAGAACGCTGAGAAGCCTCCCTCCTTGAGGGAGGTGGCTGCGTCGCAGACGCAGACGAAGGGAGTTTGAAAAATATCAACATTTTAGGAGGTACGGTTTTATGAAGCGTGGTCTGAAAGGTTTTGCATTTCTGGTCTCCGGTCTGGTGCTGGGTATCATTGGTGCAACGGTCTCTGCAACTGCAATTGCCCTGAGTGCTGTCGGCATGGCAAAGGTGCGCCGTGCCAGCAAGTAAAAAGGAGAAACAAACATGACTCGTGAAGAAATTCTCTCCCATGTGGATCACACTCTACTCAAGCCGGAGGCTACTTGGCCGCAGATCAAGGTTATCTGCGACGAGGCCGTGGAAAATCACACGGCTTCCATCTGCATCAACACCTGCTATGTGAAACAGGCCGTGGAGTATCTGGCTGGCCGCATCCCGGTGTGCTGCGTCGTTGGCTTCCCTCTGGGCGCCATGGACACCGAGTCCAAGGCGTTCGAGGCCAAGAAGGCCATTGAGAACGGCGCTTCCGAAGTGGACATGGTCATCAACATCGGCCGCCTGAAGAACAAGGAGTACGACGCCGTCCGCGAGGACATCCGCGCCGTGAAACAGGCAGTGGGCGACAAGGTGCTCAAGGTCATCATCGAGACCTGCCTGCTGACCGACGAGGAGAAGGAAAAGATGTGCGACATCGTCTGCGAGGCGGGCGCTGACTACATCAAGACCAGCACCGGCTTCTCCACCGCAGGTGCCAACTTCCACGATGTGGAGCTGATGGTCAAGGGCGTGCATGGCCGCTGCAAGGTCAAGGCTGCCGGCGGCATTTCTACCGTGGAGGACATGGAGACCTTCCTTG
>ENA-OOXE01001072-OOXE01001072.1-human-gut-metagenome-genome-assembly--contig:-NODE-1072-length-17074-cov-9.724543_pt1 | contig 17074 bp, 19 predicted proteins | sample MGYA00241585_ERZ501339 | MGnify/ENA primary metagenome ERZ501339 (study PRJEB25962, sample SAMEA1972463) | human gut metagenome | biome: human gut; feature: human-associated habitat; material: faeces...
ACGATTACTCAGATCACCTTCTACGCCGCCGACGGCGTGTATGTCCTGCCGGTCAGCGTGGCACTGTAAGTTTGCGGAAGGCTGCCTGATTCAGCCAACATATAGCACAAAACGGCAAGGTTTCTTGATTACGAGAGACCTTGCCGTTTTTTTATTGCAGATGGAGTCCAATCGCAGGGTCAACAGTTTTTACGTCTGCAAGACGGAATCAATATTGTCGGCATTACTCTGCGAATCACAAAAGGATCCATCCAACAGCAATACTGCGGGATGGACCCTTTTTATTCGCCTTCCGGCTCCTTGCAGACATCCACCCAGCCCTCGGCTCCGGCGGCTGCTTCCGCCACGGTTGCCGAGGACTCGTTCAGCACAATGACATGGTCCCCCAGACCTTTTTCTTCCAGATCTGCTTTTGCTTTTTCAAAGGACATTTTCCCACTTCTCCGCTCTTATTCGGTAATAGCCCAGACCCGTGCGGGCAGACCGGTTGCACCTTCAATGCGGGGATAAGAAACGATGACCACCGCACCGGCAGGCTGAACTTTATCCAGATTTGCAAGTACCTCCACCTGCAGCTTGTCGTTGTCCAGAACATAGCGCTCGCAGGCAAGGTCGCCCTTTTTCTCCGCCACCGCAGAGGAATCGGTATCCAGCGTTTCGTGGCCGTTGGCGGCGGCATTGCGCACCTTGTAGATATACTCCAATGCTTCCAGCGACCAGCCGGGAGCATTTTCTTTGCCCTCTGCGTCGATGCCAGACAGCGCATCCATATCCGGCCACTTCTTGTACCAGTCGCTGCGCAGAGCCACCAGCGCACCATCCGGGATAGGACCGTACTTTGCTTCATAGGCCTTGATGTCCTCCACCGTCACAGCGTAGCGAGGGTCTTTCTTGGCCTGCTCAGAAATATCAATGACCACCAGCGGGAAGATCAGGTCGTTCACATCGTACTTTTCGGACAGCGCTTTGCCCTTGATGAAGTGCCCCGGGAAGTCGATATGGGTACCAAACTGTCCGGGGAATTTGAAGGTCTGGATCAGGCATTCCAGTTCCGGCTTGCCCCAGTCCCACACGGTCTTTGCCAGCTCCACAGAGCCTTCCGGGATGCCGGACCAGTAGGGGCTTTCGTTGTTCAGCGAGTGAGAAAGTTCCACCCAGCGATATTTTTTAGCATTCTTCAGTGCGTTCCACAATTTATAATCAGCCATTGTCGGTTCTCCTTTTATTGTTGTGACGATGTATGTTCGGGCACTTCTCCCAGACAACGGCATCTTCCTGTTTTTTCTCAGTCTGTCTGCCGGAAATTTGTCTGGGAGAAACGCATTCGCCCGGGCAGCCTGTGCCGGGCATCTGCTGTATGTTTCATCTGTCTGCGCTCCCTTCCTTGTGTTGGGGATAGTATAAACCTATTTCCGTACTATGTCAATAGGTTTATACCATCAAAGACTTTCCCCGCAAACAACAGGTCAGCAAACCGTTCGCCCTTGCAATAACGTTTCGTCATCCCCTTTCCCTTTTATCGCAGCTCTTCCAGCAGGGCGGTGCAGCCCTCCAGCACATCCTGCCATGTGGCTTCAAAATCCCCGGTGTACCACGGGTCTGCCACATCGCCGGGGCGACTGGTGTGATCCATCAGCAATGAGACCTTATGCTCCGGGTCACTGCCCACAAACCGCACCATATTCCGCAGGTTGTTGCGGTCCATGGCGATGAGATAATCGTAGGTCTTATAGTCCCGCCGGGTCATCTGCCGGGCGGTCTTGCCTGCACAGCAGATGCCATGCTCAGCCAGCTTGCGCCGGGCAGGCGGATAGACGGGGTTGCCGATTTCCTCGGTGCTTGTGGCCGCCGAGGCGATTTCAAACTGGTCGGAAAGTCCGGCTTTGTCCACCAGATCTTTCATCACAAACTCGGCCATTGGGCTGCGGCAAATGTTGCCGTGGCAAACAAACAAGATCTTCTTCATCTTACTCTCCCAGCACCTCGCCCAGTGCCAGAACAGCGTTGCGGACGCACTCCGGGCACGGGCACAGCGGTGCGCCGTTCTCTATCCCCTTCAGATCTTTGCAGATGGTAGCACCGCACTTTTCCTGAAAGTTTTGCAGCAGCTCCTTGGAAATGCGGGGTGTGCCCTTGCCGTCGGTGACGATGCCCGCCACCATCACAGCGCCGATCAGTGCGCCGCAGGTGCTCTCCATGCAGCCCATGCCGACGGCATAGCCTACGCCCAGCTTCATCAGGGTGTCGGCATCCACCGGCAGCTTGTCCTCAAATGTCTTCAGCACCGCCTGTGCACAGTTGCACTGTCCAGTAGCTTTCCATGCGGCAGCCTGTGCCGCCCGTTCTTCGATGTTCATTTTACAGTCCTCTTTCTTTGATGAATCGTAGTTTATTCGACATTATCATAAAATTTCTGTAACACTGTTGCCAATTTCTCCGGAGATTCTATGTTTGCTTCATGACCCGCTTTCAAAAGTTCATGGAAGTGGGAATCACTCAAATAACTGGCAAGTTCCTTTGAGGCTTTTTTGTTTGCGTTGTCCTTTTCCCCACAAACGATCAATGCCGGACAGGACACCTTACATAATGAATCCCTGAAATCCAATTCCGTCATCGTACCGCACAAGCTGATCACATCTGCTTTTTTTAGGCCAAATTGCTTGAACATTGTATTCGGCATAAAGCGAAACAGCATATTCTGGAACTTCAATAGCTTTTCAGGCATTTTATATTGTGCTGCAATTAGCACCAGTGCCTTTACTTTATTCGGATGGTCTATCGCATAATTAAGTGCCAGAACAGCACCCAAGGAAAGCCCGCACAAGACGATTTCGTCATTTTCCTTGTTGCACTCTTCTGAGAATGCAGTATACAGCTCCTTATAGGTGGCCGCTTTTCCTTCCAGCATCTCTGCCAAGCTCAAGCTGGCGCTTCTATCCGAGACCGTCGTTTCTTTTATCACTCTATCCCAATTGTCTGGTTTTTGTCCCAACCCATGCAAGTATAAAAACTTCATCTAATTTCCGCTCTCCTTCACACGTCCTGCTGCTTCCTTTCCAGCGCTTCAAAGTGATACCGGGGCTTTCCCCTGCTCTTTTTGCCGTACTCGATGGCCTCTTTGGGGCAATAGCAGATACAGGCCATGCAGTGGGTACAGTTTTTGCCCCAGACCGGTCTGCCGTTTTCCAGATGGATGTTGTTCAGAGGGCACAACTCCACGCACTTACCGCAGCCGATGCAGGCGTCCGTTGCCCGGAAGGCATCGGCTTTTACAAAAAAGCGATAGAACACCGGGTTCACCGGGCCGCTCATAAAGCGGTCGTAGAGGGTCTCTCTCGGCGGAGGAAATTCCTGCCCGGCTTTGAGCCGGGTCAGCACCTTTTGAAGCGCAGGTTCTGCCTGCTCCACGATACTCCGGGCCTGCTCCTTTCGGGGTGCATTGAACATGGCAATGTAGTTTTCCGGCATGATGATCTGGGCTGTGCCCATGTACTGCAGCTGCTTTTGCGCCGCAAGCTGCCGGTTATATTTCGCTGCATTGCCGATCTCGCTGCCGCAATCCATCACAAACCAGATACGCTCTGCCCCGGTCAGCGCGGTCTTGCCCAGCCACTCCGACACCGCCCGGGGGATGCGCCATGCGTAGGTAGGCGTCACCAGCACCACGTCACGCCCGGTCTGCACCGGGGCGGTATCCTCTGCCTTGATACAAGCGTTCAGGTCGTAAAGCGGCATCTCCAGTCCTTCGGCAATGCGCCGTGCCAGATACCGGCTGTTGCCGGTTCCCGTAAAATAAAGTACCATGGCTGCTCCTTCGTTTTTTGTGTGGTTTTCAGTTTCCTGTCTGCCCGATAAACTGAAATTTGTTAATTATCGCAAGTCAAGAAATTAGCTCAACATTCAAACAGCATATTTGCGATATGCAATTCAACGTTGTTGCTGTTGCATTAAAAAGTTGAATTGCTATAGAATTGCTCTCTAAGCAACAATTATCTTAACATTCCCCAAATACACTCCAGTAATGTTAGTGCAAGGATAATGTTAATAACACGGAAATGCCGCAGATAAAACTTCTGAATCAGAACGCCCAAGCCAATCCAAGTACAGGTTGCGATCGTTCCGATCGTTGCAATAACCAGCTCAAAAAACAGCAAAGCCGGAAAAGAGGACATATATCCTACAACATAACCCGTTAGTGCAGTAACTCCGAACATATAGATCTTCATATTGACAAATTGCAACATGAAGTCTTTCAGAAACGATGCCGATTGCTCTGCGCTTTCTGTTGACGGCTTGCTGAAAACAATATGTATCGCAAGCCGCAGGATATAGGCTGCTCCGATGTACTTCATCACTCCCATTCCATTTGGAAGCAAAGAATTAACCCCATATACGAAAATTGCGCATAAGATTTGTACTACATAGTAGCCGGCAAAAATTCCAAAGAACAGCGGCCTTCCTTTTTTATATCCATAGTTTGTTACGGTATTTAATGCCAGAATATTTCCCGGTCCCGGAGTGAAGGCATTTACAACACAATACATCAGAAAATTGCTCAGTACCGCCATAGGCATAATCATTAACCACCTTTCTGTCGTTATTATATCAGCAAACAGCGGTACATACATAACACCTATTTTATATGATTATTCATATCCTATGACTATGGATTGGCTGGAGCATATTTCCGTAATTCTTCCAGATAGCTTTTTCCAAGTTCACTCAATTCCTGATTTTCATTCAGCACATATCCAATATGCATTGTTTCATTTTCTGCAAGCGGAACGGAGATGATATTTTCTCCGTTCAAATATTTCGGAAAAATGCCACTTGAAATAGTATAGGCATTCAGTCCGAGCATGAAGTTGACAATAGCCCCTCTGTCATTGACCCGAATTTCCTTATCCACCGGGATGGAGCTGAATAGTTCCTCTGAAAAATAGACAGATTCATACTCTCCCTGTACAAAGTTTAGCCGCGGATAAGGTGCAAGGTCATGGATGGAAACTACTTTTTTCGATGCCAACGGGTGATCTTTTTGCAAAAAAACATGAGGCTTTGCTGAAAATAGCTCGGTAAACACCAGATGATTTTCCTCTATCACTTTCCATATGACGACTTCGTTTTCATGCGATAAACAAAGGATACCCAAATCACAGATGCGATTTTTCACATCATCCAATATCTGATGTGTTCCGGTTTCATTATAATAAAAAGCGTATCGTTCTTGTCCAAAACGCTTAACTAACTCCACAAAAGCGTTTTCCGTAAAAGTATAGTGCTGAGAAGATACTCCAAATGTCACTTTTCCCGGAAGATTTGTAACATACCGATCCTCCAGCAGTTCCATCTGCTATATCACCTGACGAGCATAACCGAGAAATTCAGCACCATCTTTTGTCAGAGTAATTCCGGTTCTACTGCAGAGAAAAATGGTGATACCAGCCTCTTTTTCCGTTTCTTTGATGGAATTGGACAGACTTGGCTGTGATATAAAAAGCAGTTTTGCCGCTTCGGTAATAGAGTCAACTTCTGCTACCTTCAAAATATATTTTAATTGTTGAACCGTCATTTCTTCATCCTTTTTGTTCTTACAAATTCGCGTTTGTGGAGCGGAGCGGAACAATGAAAGCCCCAGTGGGGCTTTTAAGTGACAGAACGGTCTTGCGGCAGCAAGATGGAGGGGCCTCGCCCCGACAAATTCCAAGTTGTCGTTCTTAGTGTCCCATGGCTTTCGCACACAAAAAGTCCCCTGTGCAAGGTGTGCACTTACACCTCGCCCGCGAACTTCATGCCCCAGCTCATGCGGGTGTTGTACATCAGGCGGGTCAGGGCAAGGCTGTCCTGCGGGGTGTAGCAGTCGCTGCCGGTACGTCCCAGTTTGACGCAGCGGCTTGCTTCCCGGATCTCATACTCAAAGCCGTTGATGTCCACCGGGCAGCGGATGACCTCCGGCTCTTTGCCCTCCACTTCCAGCGTCATGGTCTCGGCGTGCTGGAAATCCGGCAGGAAAATACTGCCCATGGTGCCAACGATGCGGGCATTGCGCTCCAGCTCCTGTCCGATGGTCTGGACCGACTCCGCCTTGCAGCCGCCGGGGTAGGTCAGCGCAAGGCGACTGTAATCGTCGGTGCCGTACTCGTTGATGTGCACCTCTTTGGTCTCCACCTTCTCCGGGTCCTGTCCGGTAAGGATGCGCAGAAAGCCCAGATTGTAGATGCCGATATCCAGCAGCGCACCACCGCCCAGACCGGAATCAAACTTGCGGTCCTTCCGGGCACCGGTGGCCACAAAGCCGTACTGACAGGTGATCTGCTTCAGCTCCCCGATGGTGCCAGCAGTAAGGATCTGGCGCAGATGGTCGTACAGCGGCAGCAGCCAGATCCAGAATGCCTCCATGAGAAAGAGGTGCTTTTCCTCCGCCAGACGGTACAGCTCCTGCGCCTGTTCCGGGCGGATGGTAAAGGGCTTCTCGCACAAAACGTGCTTGCCCTGCTCCAAGCAGAGCTTGCAGTTTTCGTAGTGCAGGGTGTTGGGGGTGGCGATATAGATGGCCTCCACCTCCGGGTCGGCGGCAAGGGCTTCGTAGGAGTCATAGCAGCGGGGAATGCCGTACTGCTGTGCAAAGGCCTGTGCGCTTTCCAGATGCCGTGAGCCCACGGCAACAAGCTGCTCCCCCTCTGCGCCCATCTGTTCCACCGTAGATGCAAACTTCTTGGCAATGGTGCCAGTCGCTAAAATTCCCCACTTCATAACGGTACCTCCCGATTTATCACTTTGAACTCAGTATACCATGGTTTTCCCTTGCGGAAAAGGTAGCGAAACAAAAATGCCCCCGGAGAGCTTGTTGCGGCTCTCCGGGGACAGAGCCTATACCCCGGCAGCTTTCAAGGCACGCCGGGGCTCTTTTTATCATTCTGCTGCAAAATATCTGCACTTTCTCAGCAGAACGCAGAAAATGTGGAAACCGCTTGATTTAGCTCAGTTTCCGCACTAGAATGGAAACCAGAAAAGCAAATACAGTTTCCACAAGGAGGACGCTCATGCAGGAAAAGCTCAATGCGCTGGTGCGCACACAGGCCATGCAGTTATTCCGTCAACAGGGGCTGCATTTTACCATGCAGCAGGTGGCAGAGCCGCTGCACATCAGCAAAAAGACCATCTACACCGTTTACTCCTCCAAGGAGGCGCTTCTGCTGGACATGGTAGACCATGCCTTTGCGGAGATCCACCACTGCAAGCAGAAAATTCTGGCGGGCAGCGGTACTTTGCAGGAGAAGCTGCGGGCGGTCATCATTGCCATGCCGACAGAATACGCCGCGCTGGACCTGCGGCAGATGAAGGAGCTGGACGAGAAATACCCGGTGGTGGCGGCGCGGGTGCGCAGTCAATTGGAAAACGGGTGGGAACCCACCATGGCGCTGCTGGAACAGGCTGTGGCAGAGGGGGTCATGCGTCCGGTGTCCCTGCCGGTGCTGCGGCAGATGATCACCGCATCCATCGAGAGCTTTCTGGCAGACCGCAGTCTGGCAGAAAGCGGGGTGCAGTATGTGGCTGTACTGGAGGAAATGATCTCGATCTTACTGGAAGGAGTGCTGCCGCGATGAAACACAGTTTTTGCGAGGATTGGGAGTTTACACGACACTGGACGGAAGCCTTTGGCAAGGGGCTGCCTGTACCAAAACAGCAAGCCGTCCGCTTGCCCCATACCTGCCGGGAGGTGCCGCTGCACTATGCCTCCCCTGCCGATTACGAGATGGTCTGCGGCTACCGCAAACGGTTCCGGGTGCCGCCGGTACAGGCTGCGCCCCGGCTGTTCCTCCGCTTTGACGGAGCCGCCCATCAGGCGGTGGTGCGGGTCAACGGCAGGGTTGCCGGGCAGCACCGGGGCGGTTATACCGGCTTTTCGGTGGAGATCACAGACCTTGTGGACCGGGAGGGTGAAAACCTGCTGACCGTGCAATTGGATACCCGTGAAGACCCGGCCATTCCGCCCTTTGGCTTTGTCATCGACTACCTGACCTACGGCGGGCTGTACCGGGAGGTCTGGCTGGAAGCTACGGCAGAAAGCCGCCTGACGGATTTGTTCGTCTACACGCCCACCCTGCATGATGCCGTGGTGCAGTGGACGGCAGAGCTTACACCCGCAGCCATGGCGGTCCGCATCCGGCTGGAGACCGCAGACGGCACCCTGCTGGCCCAGCAGACCGCACAGGCGGCAGAAACCGGGAAGATGCAGCTTTCCGTCCCGGACGCACAGCCGTGGGATACCGAACACCCGGTTTTGCATCATGCCGTGGCAGAGCTTTTGAACGCAGCCGGACAACCCATCGACCGCAAACAGGCGACGTTTGGCTTCCGCACCGCAGAGTTCCGGGCGGATGGCTTTTACCTCAACGGAAAAAAGACCTTTCTGCGGGGTCTGAACCGACACCAGAGCTACCCTTACATCGGCTACGCCGCACCGGAAAGCCTGCAGCGGGAGGATGCCCGCATTTTGCAGGAGGAACTGCACTGCACCGCCGTGCGCACCAGCCACTACCCCCAAAGTCCATATTTTCTGGACGAGTGCGACCGGCGGGGTCTGCTGGTGTTCACCGAACTGCCGGGCTGGCAGCACATCGGGGACGACAACTGGAAGGACGCTGCCTGTGAAATGCTGCGGGAGATGGTCCTGCAAAACCGCAGCCACCCCAGCATCATCCTGTGGGGCGTGCGCATCAACGAGAGCGTGGACGACGATGCCTTCTACACCCGCACCAATCAAATTGCCCATCAGCTGGACCCCAGCCGCGCCACCTCCGGTGTGCGGTATCTGGAAAAAAGCCATCTGCTGGAGGATGTCTACGCCTACAACGATTTTTCCCACAACGGCGTAACGCCCGGCGCAAAGCCCAAAAAGGACGTGACCCCGGATATGAGCAAGGCGCTGCTCATCTCGGAGTGCAACGGTCACATGTACCCCACCAAGGCCTTTGACGACGGCCCTCATCGACAGGAGCACGCCTTGCGGCACGTCCGGGTGCAGAACGCCGCCTACGCCAGCAAGGAGCACGCCGGGTGCTTCGGCTGGTGTATGTTCGACTACCAGACCCACAAGGACTTTGGCTCTGGGGATCGCATCTGCTACCACGGGGTGCTGGACAGCTTCCGCAACCCCAAATTGGCGGCAGCGGTCTATGCCAGTCAGGGCGATGCCGACCCTGTGCTGGCGGTCAGCTCCTCCATGGACATCGGCGATAACCCCGCCGGGCAGCTGGGCACAGCCTATGTTTTCAGCAATGCCCAGCAGGTAAGGCTTTACAAAAACGATGTGTTCGTCACCGCCCTGCGCCAAAGCCAGTGGACGGCGCTGCCCCACCCTCCCTTTGTGATGGACGATCCCATCGGCGAGCTGCTGGAAACGCAGGAGCACTTTTCCCCCTCCAAGGCAGCCGCTGTGCGGGACTGCCTGCTGGCCGCCGGAAAATACGGCTTGGCGGGACTGCCGCTGGCCTACAAGGTCAAATTCGGCTGGTGTATGCTGCACTACAAAATGAGCTTTGAAGATGGCGTGGCGCTTTACGGCAAATATGTGGGCAACTGGGGCGGCGAAGCTACCCGATGGCGGTTCGATGCTATACAGGACGGCAACGTGGTGCGCAGCGTGACCCTTTGCCCCAGTGCAAAGCTGCACTTGGAAGTCAAGGTCAGCCGGACGACTCTTCGGGAAAAAGATACTTACGATATGGCGGCTGTCCGGGTGCGCATTCTGGACGAGAATGGCACCCCTGCCCCCTACGCACAGTTCCCGGTGCAGTTTGCGGTGGAGGGCAGCGCCGCCCTTGTGGGTCCACAGACCGCCGTTGCCGAGGGCGGCATGACCGGAACCTATCTGCGCACCGTGGGCACTGCCGGAGAAGCCCTGCTGACCGTTTCCGCACCGCAGACCCAGCCCGTTGTGCTGCGGTTCACCATTGAAAAGGAGGACGCTGTATGGAACTGACCCTGAAACAGAAAACCGCATTTGGTATTGGTGCCGTGGGCAAGGATATGGTATATGCCCTGTCGGCTTCTTACGTCATGTATTATTATCAGGATATGCTGGGGCTTTCGGCCAGCTTTGTGGGCGTCGTGCTCATGGCTGCCCGGTTCTTTGATGCCTTCAACGACCCCTTTATGGGGGTTCTGGTGGCAAAGACCCGCACCCGCTGGGGACGTTTCCGTCCGTGGATCTTTTCCGGCACGCTGCTCAATGCGCTGGTGCTCTACGCCCTGTTTGCCGCCCCGGCGCTGGACGAAGCGGCGTTGATGGTCTATTTCAGCGTGATGTACATCCTGTGGGGCGTCACCTACACCATGATGGATATTCCGTACTGGTCCATGATCCCCGCCGTGACCCGCACCCCAAAAGACCGGGAGAACCTTTCCATGGTGGGGCGTACCTGTGCAGGCGTTGGTTCGGCTCTTATCGCCATGTTCACCATGCTGCTGGTGGGAGCCCTTGGCGGCGACAGCGAGCGTGCCGGCTTCCGCTGGGTGGCATTGATCGTAGCGGCAATTTTTGCAGTGACAGAGCTGGTGTGCTGCATTTCCATGAAAGAAACCACCCCCAGTGAGATGAAGACCGCCACCGTAAAGGAGATGTTCTCCGCCCTGTTCCGCAACGATCAGGCTATGGTAGTGGTAGGCAGCATCGTGCTGATCAACTCGGCGCTGTACCTTACCTCCAACTTCATCATCTATTTCTTCAAATACGACCTTGGCGGTGCAGGCTGGAAAGCCACCTACACCCTGTTTTCCACCGTGGGCGGTGCGGCGCAGATCCTTGGCATGATGGTGCTTTACCCCTTGCTGCGCAAAAAGTTCAGCAGTACACAGGTATTTTACCTGAGCCTTTTGCTGGCGCTGTGCGGCTACGGCACGCTGCTGGTGTTCTGCCTGACCGGCCTTTCCCATAGCCTTTCCCTGCTGTGCATTCCGGGCGTGGTGGTGTTCGCCTGCAACGGGATGCTGAGCGTGCTGACCACCCTGTTCCTTTCCAACAGCGTGGATTACGGTCAGCTCAAGACCGGACGCCGGGAGGAGAGCGTTATCTTTTCCATGCAGACCTTTGTGGTCAAGGCTGCCTCCGGCGTGGCGGTATTCCTGACCGGCATCGGGCTGGACCTCATCGGTCTTGTGGGCAACACGGAGGAGACCGGCCCGGTGGCAGTACAAAGCGCCGGAACCCTGCTGGGTCTGCGCCTGATGATGACCGTTCTGCCCATGCTGGTGCTGGCTGGTGCGCTGGTGCTGTTCCGCCGCAAGTTTGTTCTGACCGATGCCCGCGCTGCCGAGATCAGCGCACAGCTCCATGGGGAGGAAGCGCACCATGACTGAAACACTGCACTGGTACGCGGAAACTTCCGGCGGCGTACAGACAGGCAACTGCACGGTCACGGAGAATGGCGGTGCGCTGCATCTGACGGCAGACCTGCCCGCCGGGACGCTGAAGGCGGTGCGTGCCGAGATGCCGTGGACGATGGAAGCAGACGAGCGTCTGTTCATGAACGGCTACCAGACATGGACCTACAGCCCGGAGCTGGACCGGAACGGCAAGCTCCGCGGCACCGACCACATCCCCGGCTTTCTGCGCAAAAAATATGCCTTTGACCGCTACGGCGATTATCATTTTGCGCCTTATGGGCATAAAAAAGGGCAAAGCCACGGCTTTTCCTACTGCTATTTCCGCAAGGGCACACAGTTCCGGCTGGTGGCATCGCTGGACGAGAAGCCGGGCTACACCATCCTCCGCTACGACAGCGGCAAAGCCCTGCTGACGCTGGAGCGTGACTGCGCCGGGGTGGAGCATCCCGGCGGCAGTTTCTCACTCCTTGACCTGTTTTTTGCCACGGGCGGCGAGACGGAGGTGTTCGACGGCTGGTTTCAGGCTATGGGCATACGCCCTCGGACGGAAAAGAAGCTGGCAGGCTATTCCAGTTGGTACAACCGCTATCAGGACATCACCGAGGATACCATCCGGGAGGATCTGACCGGATGTCGCAGCCTACTTTGTCTGGGAGACCTGTTCCAGATCGACGATGGCTGGGAGCCGAAGGTGGGCGACTGGCTGGAAACAGATGCACAGAAATTCCCCCACGGGCTGAAAGGCATGGTGGAGGAAATTCATGCCACTGGCTTTCAGGCCGGGCTGTGGCTTGCACCCTTTGTGTGCGAAAAGGACTCCGCCCTTTTCCGGCAGCACCCGGACTGGCTGCTGAAAGTGGACGGCAAACCGTGGTGCTGCGGCAGCAACTGGAGCAGCTTTTATGCGCTGGATATCGACAACCCGGCCGTGCTGGACTATCTGCGCCGGGTGTTCGACCGGGTGCTGAACGACTGGGGCTTCGACCTTGTCAAGCTGGATTTTCTGTACGGCGCTGCCCCCTTTGGCAACACCCATGAGAGCCGGGCAGCCCGGATGTACCGTGCCATGGAGCTGCTGCGCAGCTGGTGCGGGCAAAAGCAGATTCTCGGCTGCGGCGTACCGGTGATGCCCGCCTTCGGGCTGGTGGAGTACTGCCGCGTCAGTTGTGACGTGAGCTTGGACTGGGACGATGTGTGGTATATGCGCCTGTTCCACCGGGAGCGAGTGTCCACAAAGCAGGCCATCAACAACACGCTATTCCGGCGTCAGCTCAATGGCCGTGCCTACGGCAGCGACCCGGATGTGTTCTTCCTCCGGGAGGAAAACTGCAAGCTGACGGCAGAGCAAAAACGCACCCTTGCCACAGTCAACGCCCTGCTGGGCAATGTGTTCCTTACCTCGGATATGCCGTCCCACTACACGGATGCGCAGCGGGCAGAGTACCGCCGTTTGCGCACCCTCTTTGAGCACGCCACGCAGGTGCAGACAGAAGCGGAAAACGACCGTCTCTACATCCGGTATCTGCTGGACGGAACTCCACAAAAATTATGTTTCGACCTGTTCTGACAGTGCGAACAAACCACAACAAAACCGCACCCGCCCATGTACTGTGCTTTGCACACAATACCTAGGCGGGTGTTTTGCTGTTCTTCCGGTAAAATCCTCAGTTTTTTAAATACAGCTTGGGTCTGTGCAGCACCGGCGGTGTCACATCCTGCGCTCAATATCGTTATTTGAAAGCCAGCCAGACGCAAAGACGCAGTGCCGGTTACGGCCCTGCCATAATCTGCACTGCGTCTTTTTAATCCTCTGTATACGCAAACAATTCTTCCACCGTGGTGTGAAAGACCTTTGCAATGTCCATCGCCAGTTTCAGGGATGGGTTGTACTTGCCTTTTTCAAGGTTGACAATGGTTTCCCGGCGTACCCCGACCAGCTCGGCCAGCTCCGCCTGCTTGAAATTGTCCCGCTCCCGGTATTCTTTCAGTTTTGTGACCAGTGCCATGCTCAGAGTCCTTTCTCGTCCATCAGCCAGAATGCAACCGTGCGCACGACTTCAATCAGGATCAGCGTCCCCATCAGGCAGTAGCCGATGACCTCGGTGGTAAGCACGAGCCGACCGATGGCACAGGCAAAGCCAATCCCAATCAGGGCGGCCCTGCAGACCTTCAGACAGATGCTGTCGCATCGGTGGAGATTGGCCTCGGCCATTTCGTCGGCAGCTTCCTGCTTATATTTCCGCACCCGGATAGCGCGGAATACAAAATACCAGAACGTGAAGCCACCCACAACGGTCTGGATAGTGGGATAAAAATTCTTCCAGTCGTTCCGTGCCCACATCCAGTAGTAGAGCGCGACCAGAACGGCAAAGATGATCTTGTCGGCGACCAGCTCTTTCAACGTGACTTTTTTCATAGGAAAGTCCCTTTCTTGTGAATGAAGATATACCATACAATGAAATGAGGTGAGAAATTTCGCACATATTGTGTGATAAATATATCACATGGCACAGAGCATGTCAATAGAAAATGTGCGAAAAATATAACTTTTCCAGAACGCATGATGAACAATGATTTCAAAAAGGCGGCGAGTGGGCCATCATCCACCGCTGCAAACGCTGCGGAAAACTCAGCTCCAACCGGGTGGCGGCAGACGACAACCCCATGAAGCTCATGAGCATTGCCATGAAGTCCCTGTGCTCTCCGCCGTTCCCGCTGGACTATCTTGAAGAAATGACCGCCTTGATGGGCGGCGATGCTCTTTCATTCCATCCCATTTTACCCTTCCCGCTGCTCCACGATCTCCAGACTGTCCCGCCCGACATGGCAAAGCAGGAACAGCACCCTCACGCCAGCGGCTTTCGCTTCGGACAGCGCTGTGCCAAACTCCGGCTGAATATCAACATTCGGCCTCACCTCGGTGATGCCTTCCATCTGAATTACAAAGGCCACTGCGCACCGATATCCTGCCCGCTGCGCCCGCGCCAACTCGTGCAAGTGCTTCACGCCCCGTTCGGTAGGTGCATCCGGGAAATAACCGATGCCTCCCACTTCCAATGTGCAGCCTTTGACTTCCAGCAAGTATTTCTGTTCGCCCTTTTCCATGTAAAAATCAATGCGGGATTTTCCGTATGCAAACTCCGGCCGGACAAGGTCAAACTCCCGCTTTGAAAGCCATTCTCCTACCACCTTGTTGGGTGCCTGACTGTCCATGTTGACCCAGCCAAGTTTCTGCTTGCGGACCGCCACAAGGTCGTATTTTGTCTTGCGTTTCGGGTTGTCCGACACTTCCAGACGCACCGCCGCACCGGGCAGCAGCAGTTCCCTGCACCGCCCGGTGTTTTTGACATGGACGGTTTCCACCGTGCCGTTCACGTCTACATGGGCAATAAAACGGTTGGGACGGTCAAGAAAAATGCCGTCCACGATTTCTCTGTATTTCAATGTTTACTCCATTTTCATTTTTGTCTGATACGTCTGCGCCAGAACCATTGGCTGCACGCCAAAACAGACTCCTGCAAGCGTTTAACCACTGGCAGGAGCCCGTTTATTTCTTACAGCTTTGTCATCCACAGACCATGCAGGTTGCAGTAGGCGTATTAAAATCCTCCATCGGAATGTTGTTGGTGTTTCCTGTGGCCATATGATAACATTTCCTAGTTGGATTTTCTGTGACCGGGTCACGTAAGGCTGCCTTGTGCTAGAGGGATACCCTCAGCTTCCCATGCCGAGGAGCACCAGCACGACCACCACCGCAATGGCGATGAGGCAGCCGCAACCGCTGCCGTCTCCACCACCGCCGCCGCCATTGTTGTGGCCGCCGCCACCGCCGCCGGACGAACCGCCGAAGTTGCGGTTGAAGGCCGTCATGTACTGGGCATAGCCCGTGTCACCTTTGCCGAAATAGCCGTAATCACCGTTTGCCATGGTATTTTCCTCCATCCGAAGTGTGTTTTGCTTCTTCTGAGGTCATTTTACCGAAAAAGCTATCCCATAAACATCTCTTTCAGCATTTTTTATCACCTTATTCTTTCCCGATGCCCAAATACACATCAATATCCATGATGCCTTCCCCTCTGACCTCCACCAGATCCTCAAAGGGCACCACGGTGTCGCCCACTTGCAAGGTACGGAACACCGGGTCGATGCGGTCTGCTTTTCCGGACAGGGTGATGTAGTTGCCCACCGCCGGAACCTCCGGGTGGGCGGTGTCCTCCTTGAAGTACCGCACTGTGATGGTCATGCCCTTGGTGACCTGCATCAGCCGATCGGACAGGGCCGACATTTCTTCCTCGGTCAGAATGCGCTTGGTCACCCGCTCGGTGCGCCGCTTTTCTGCGGCAAGCTGCTCGTCATACCCCCGCAGCGGAGAGAAGGGCGAAAAGATTTTTGCCCGATTCTGAAGGGTCATGCGGGGGTGCTTGCGGAGGGATTCTTCGGTCTGGGGGCGTTCCATCTCTAGGATATCCCCGTACTTTTGGGCGGTTTCCTGCGCGATCTTGCTATTTTTGTAGTTTTCCATCTGAACCTCCCGCCGAACCTCCTGCGCTGTGACCGCCGATCTGCGCGTTGCGCTGGCGCATGGTGGCACCTTCCTCGTAGCTGCTGGCTTTCAGCACGGCGTTTTTGCCGTACTTGTTCTTGATGCCCAGCATGGCTTGCTGGAGTTTTTTCTCCTTTTCCAGCTTCTTGGTGTCGGTGAAAAAGTCCACCTGATAGATGCCCTCGTCCGGCGTGACCTTGTTGGCGTTGATGGTAATGCGCCGCACCGTCAGCGCCGGGTCGGTGATGCGCTCAAACAGCTTTGCGCTTTCATTGATAATGGTGCTGCCCAGATTGGTGGGCGCATCGAACCGGACGGTGCCGTGTGCCGCCTTGGGGATGATCCTGCCGTAGCGGTCGGTCTGGGTCAGACCGCGGTAGCCGCCCTTGTCCACGTTCTCCCGGTCGTAGCCGATCTCCAAGGTGATGGATTCCGTCACTAGTTTCTTTTCCGTGAGCCGGAACATCAGAATTTCCGCCATTTCCCGGACGATGAGCTTTGCCTTATCGTTGGGGTAAGGGCAGGTCAGCACCTGCCCCTCGCTGATGCTGTTGGTGCTGGGCTTGTAGCTTTTGATCTGCTCCATGCCGCAGGGTTCGTAGCCCCATGCGTGGTCGATGAGAATTTCCGCATCCACGCCAAAAATTTCATACAGACGATCTTCTCCGTGGATGGAAAACCGTGCCAAGTCCCCCATGGTGTAGATGCCGTGGGCTTCCAACTTTTTCACTGTGCCGGGACCGGTCATCCAGAAATCCGTCAGCGGGCGATGGTTCCACAGCAGATACCGATAGGACTGCTCGTCCAGTTGCGCAATGCGGACACCATCCTTGTCTGCCGGGATGTGCTTTGCCACAATGTCCATGGCCAGTTTTGCAAGGTAGAGGTTGGTGCCGATGCCTGCCGTTGCGGTGATGCCGGTGTTGGTCAGCACCTCCCGCACCATGGTCATGGCAAGCTCATGGGCACTCATGTGGTAATAGGGCAGATAGCCCGTCACATCAATAAAAACCTCGTCGATGGAGTAGGGGTAGATATCCGCCGGGGACACATATTTGAGGTAGGTCTTGTAGATTTGGGTAGACACATCCAGATACCGCTGCATCCGGGGCGGCGCAACAATGTAACTCAACCCCAGTGCAG
>ENA-OOXE01001080-OOXE01001080.1-human-gut-metagenome-genome-assembly--contig:-NODE-1080-length-16916-cov-7.212324_pt1 | contig 16916 bp, 20 predicted proteins | sample MGYA00241585_ERZ501339 | MGnify/ENA primary metagenome ERZ501339 (study PRJEB25962, sample SAMEA1972463) | human gut metagenome | biome: human gut; feature: human-associated habitat; material: faeces...
ATAACGCTGTGACTCATCATAATCTCTCGGAAGATATACACAAGCCTTGCGTTCACTTCCGGTTGTCGGTGAATAATAGCTTATCTCATCAACATTTCCATATGTTACCCCTGGTCTTTCATCATTATAATCATCTGGTGTGTCATACTCTGCTGCCACTTCACTAGATACGGCTCTGCTCTTGCACCCCGACAATCCTGTCACTGTAAATGCTGTCACCAGTGCCATTAACACAGAAACCGCCTTGTACATATTTCTTGAAATCATAATCCGGTACCTCTGACAAACCTTCTTACAATCTCTAATCCGCCAACCGGTGCGCAGAACTTCTGATTATGCTTTCTGCACTCTTCATAGACATATTCAAGATTAAACCACTCAACTCCGTCTAACTCTTCCTTCTGCAATGTAAGTTCATCTATATTGACTGGCTTCTTGTATACATAGACAAATGCAATCTCACTGTCCTTAAACATCTTGCCATAAAATTCTTTTTCATATTGGATTACAAATGTATCAACAAACTGCAAATCATCAACAGAAGCCTTAATTCCAAGTTCCTCATGCAGTTCTCTTATAGCAGATTCCTCCGGTTCGTCACCAGCCTGAATATGTCCCGCCGAAGAAGTATCATATCTTCCAGGAAATGAGTCCTTATTCATAGCCCTTTTCTGCAACAGTACCTCTGCTCCCTCATCAGACTTTCTTACAATCCACACATGCGCCGTTCTATGCCTGATTCCCTCACTATGTGCAGTCTTACGCTCAACAGTCTCGCCTGTTGGTTTTCCATTCTCATCAACGATATCAAGTAATTCCATGTTAAATCCGTACTCCATCATAATAAAAAAGCCACCAGCTATCGCGAGTTCTACGGGAAAAATAAAGTGATTGGACCTAGACTCCGATAGTACCGCTTTCGCAGCACCCCTCCCAGGACTGATGGCTTACATATTATATTACTATGTGATGGAAAATTCCATAGGATATATTCTATTTATTATCACATACCTCATCTGTCCAGGTATTATACTTTCCATCGTTACTTTTCCTTATGTCCTCCTCATTGTAATTATTTCGCTGCTCCTTAAGCAGCTCAATCTGTAATTGTGTCTTCCTGTTAAGCTTGTACAATTCATTAATCTTGTATTTAAAAAAGATCATAATAGTCAGGCTAAACCCAACCCAGTATATTAGAAATAAGGTGGTAAATTTTCTTAACTTATATTCCCTGCGCTGCCGCCTATTACGTTCATTGATATAACCCATTTTTCGCTCCGTATCCATCATTCCTCCTTAATTTTTATAAAATCATTGTATTAATCCGGACTGACATGCTGTGTCACAGCAAAATATTTATGAATAAATTTACTGTGACAGGCTTTGTCGCTAATCTGATATAACATATTGTCTATAAAATATAGTATAATCAATATCAGGAGGCATCGGATATGGATAATGAATCTAAGAATTACAAAGCTGACAGAGTCCTTAAACTGCTGTTTCGGGCTTTAAAGGGTGAGTCTCTCTCGGTAGCTGCACTCGCCGACGAAAGTAATGTGTCAACAAGAAGCATAACAAGAGATATTAACGATTTGAAAGCATTCCTTGCCGACTATCGCGATATTCTTGGCAATGCTGAGTTAAAATACTCTGCTTCAGACCACTGCTACACATTAGAGATGGACAATCTGTTTTCTAACAAAGAGCTTTTTGCCATAGCTAAAGTGCTTATCGGAAGCCGGGCGTTCAGCCACGATGAACTGCTCACAATAATCGGAAAACTGAAAACACATACAAGCTATTCAGACAAAAAACGCCTTGAACAGCTTATTGCCAAAGAAATGTTTAACTATGAGGAAGTCGGCTCAGACTGCGACAGCGTGATTGATAATGTATGGAAGCTTTCCAACTACATTCAGGAACAGCGTGCAATCACAATCAGCTATTACAAAATGAACCGTGACAGGGTCAAGCACAGAATCATACCAGTATCAATAATGTTTAGTGAATACTACTTCTATCTGATTGCATACAAATGTGAAGACACATTATCTGATACACCTACATATTTCAGAATCGACAGAATCTGTGAAATGACTGTCCACAGGGAAAAGCTGGAACTTCCTAAAAATGTTGAATTTGATGAGGGACTGCTACGTAAACGAAGCCAGTTCATGTGGCCGGGACCACTCAGAAAAATCAGATTTGAATTCACTGGACCATCACTCCAGGCTATTCTTGACCGTCTGCCAACCGCTAAAGTAATTGACCGCTACGACAACAAATATCTCATCGAGGCGGAAGTCTACGGCAACGGAATCAAAATGTTCCTGTTAAGTCAGGGCTCATGGGTAAAAGTAATTGCCCCTGATGAATTTGTTAAAGAAATGAAATATGAGATAGAAAAAATGCAGTTGCTTTATTAACAAAATATTTAAACAACAACTCCCCATAAGCAGTCAACGCTTATGGGGAGATTATTATTAATATTCAGTTATTATTCACATCAAATCTTACTTAACAAATCTGCCTTCTTTGCAGCGAATTCCTCTTCCGAAATAATACCTGCATCCTTTAACTGTGCAAGCTTCTGCAACTGCTCCAATGCGTCAGGCTGTGCTGGAGCTGCCTGAACCTGAATAGGCTGTGCTGCGGCTTTCTTAGCATTTTTTCTCATCTCGTGATAGATTGCAATAATTCGTGTTGCCTCGGCAAGATACAGGGTGTTGATAACTTCTTTCGAGCCGGCAACTGAAACCTCCAAGTCGCATAGCTTAAATGCAGCTGTAAGTGCAGTATCAATAACTGCTGTCAGGAAATCACTTGATGTAGAATTCTGAATTGTTGACATGCTTGTCACATCTTCAAAATAAAACTGCTTAACATTAGCCGTTGCTCCAAGCATTTCCCTGTTCACAAATATCAGCTGATTATCAGTACACGCTACATAATCCACCGCTGTAAGCGAGTCTACGCCGCCTGCATAGAAAAGAAGCTGCTCGTCATCATCAATAAAGTACTTCTTAACCTGCGCATATATCTTATCACCAATCTTGGCTCTTATCTGGTCGTTGACCTCCTGCCTGTCAATCGTGAAATCCTGCTTTCCAAGGCACTCAAAATAATAATTAAGTGACATAAAATCCTGTCTGTAAGAACCTTTAATGCTGATTGTAGTCAGCTTAACTCCGTTAACCATCACATTTGCAGCAGAATCATTAATCTCCATTAAAAATGTATTGATACTGGCTGTCGGAATCTTGCCCTTAACCCAGAAACTGCTGTCCTTCTCATATCTGAACTTAAATGCAATGAAATCCTCGGTGATAACTATACCGGCGTCATTGCCATCTTTAATAAAAATGTGTGGAACTGCGCCCTGCAAATCGACACCTCCCTTATCAGCAAACTTCTTCATTGCTTTTTCATCAATGTATGGTGACATTGTAAGGCATGAAATGTTAGGTCTGCTGCCAGGAAGCACAAGCATTTCATAATAATCCTTAGTAAACTTGTCAATCGCAACCCTGTTGCCTTTGCCCCAGAACTTTGCACCGCCGTCAGAATACTCTGCAGTAATGCTCTCAATCAGCTTTGCTGAATATTCATTCACTTCCTGTTCCATAGCTGCTGTATAAGCCTGCTTCTCAGCTTTCTTCTGCTCATTAGCCTCTTTCATCTTGCCATAAGTATCCATTGCTGAATCCTTCATCGCACCAGCTTTCTCTGCAGCCTTTCCTGCTGTTTCCTTTAACTTGTCCATAAATCCCATAGTCATATCCTCCTTTGGCTGTTCACTTTATTTGATGTCTAAAGTGTACCGCAGGAGGGTGACAGGATGTGGCAGAGTAAAATAAAGTTCAGATATTATTTTTTCTTTTTTCGGCTTGATTTTTTAAAAATGTTTATAGGTAACTCATTAATACCAGGTATCCCCTTTTTCCCGCAATTAGGACACCACATCTGCCCTACATCAGGATTCCATGAATACTGTTTCAGACATATAGGGCAGGTTTTATAGATTGGTTTTATTGTCATGTTGCTTGCTCCTTATTTCTCATACTACATTAATCACTCTACTAAAGTATTTCTAGATAAGCCTTTATAAGATATTTTTCTATCATACAAGGAACATCGCCCTCAATCCAATTAGCTTTGCAACCTCCAAAACACTTTGGAAGAAATACACAATCCCAACATTCTTCTCTAAACGAGATATTTTTTCCACGAACATCTTTCTCTTGTAAATCATCTTCTATGTTACCAATTCTGTTACCTTTTTTCCCAACATAGTGTTCACAAGTATATACATTCCCATTTACATCGATTGAAAACGACTGCGGATCTTCATTCATGCAAGCATGCATTCTTGGTAACGAATAAAACTTTGTACTCGTAGTCAATTTTTTTATATTTTTCATACTAAGAAGCATTTTCTTTACAAATTCTACTCGTTCTTCTTCCGATAATTTTTCCTTTTCTCCTGTAATAAATGCGGGATAAAAAACCACATTATTACATGTAAAAAATATCGTATCCAGTTCTTGTAATAAATCTAAAATACTTTTTTTATTCTCTTTTCCTATATTTAAACGAATATTAACAAAAATACCTTCATCTGCTGCCAGTCTTATATTATTAATTATAGAATAAAACTCTCCCTCTACAGGATTTCTATAATTTTTAATGGTTTCATATACCTCTTTAGTTCCATCGAGTGTAATTTGCATATCCTTAATATTCCAATGTTTAAATTTATTTTGTATTATCTCTTTACTCAATAAACTTCCATTTGTAATAATATAAGAAGAATACTGAATTTCTTCTTCTATCAGACGATCACATAATAAATCCATAAATGGCATATTCATCAATGGTTCTCCTCCAAACCATATTAAATGAATCTCATTTAAATTATTATGTTTATTAATAAAATCAACAATTTTATCTATTGAACTCTCCTCAATATCACATTGTTTGACACCTTTTTCATAGCAATATGAGCATCTGGCATTGCACTTTAAAGTGGTGGTAATTGTAATACTTAATGGGCGTGGTACATACAATGTATAGGCTTCAGCACATGCTAAATATTTATCTTTTTCATTAATATTTTTTTCCACCCACAAACCATTTTCAACAAACGCAGAACTCAACTCATCTTCAAAATCTTCAATATTTGAGAATTTTATATACTCTTCTTCGCTTAATCTGACTAAAGAATTATATAATGTATTATAAATAAGATAATATTCTCCATTTTGTTGAACATAATTGTATATTGATTTTTTATACCGCATTTTCTTTTGTATCCTTAATTATAGAAATAATCATATTCTGAAATTTTACTGGACTTATCTTTTTGTTATCTTCTAATGGAATTTCTTTTATCATTCTCTTTATCTCATCATTTGCAGAAATAATAATATCCATTTAAATTCATTCACTCCTTTATTTGACTCATAACATTATTCAAAAGTAAAAGGCGTAATGATGAGTCTACCATATTCCAATTATCATTTATTTCGTTTCTAATAGATTTAACATATTCCTGATTTACACTTACATCATTATTAATCAATTCTGTAAGTTGTTCATACATTCTATTAATCGTTTCTTTATGTTCTAAATTATTTTCTATTTGCTCCTCCAGTCCACTTATCCTATTTTCAATTTGTGATAAAGTACATATTATTTCTTCATATTTTTTATTATTTTCTATTAACTTATCTAAAACAGTATCTAATTTACTGTCTATTTCTGACAGTTTCTTCTTTTTTAGAAATAACACTATTTTGTTCCTCCAATTGATCTAACAGGATTTCTGATAATTCATATTGATATATGTATTTGATCTTCTTTTCTGCCATTTTTGACTCATCTTTTTCTTTTACATCAACAATATCCGCATATGCTTTTATTGCATTTTTCATATTTTTATCTACTTCATTAAGTCTTGTTTCTATCTCTTGCCTAATCATTTTTTCCTGTTTACGCACTGTTGTTTCTATTTTCTTACTCAATCCATCTAAAGCTTGCTTTTTTAATCTGTTACAAAAAGAATCAAAGTTTTTATTTCTCTTCTCATCATCTCTTTCTTCTAAAATAACTGATAGTTCTTTATCTGTAAGAACCAGCCTTTCATCCATAAAATTTCCAATGTAACCAACAACTTCTTTTTTCAAATTTTCATTATTTGCCTTAATTCCATTAATATTAATATTTAATGATTTTCCTCCATAAGTTTTTTTATTTTCAGCTTCCAAAATCTTTATTAATTCATTCATCGATTTATTAATTTTATCAATAAATTCTTGTTCTTTCTTCTGTGATGATTCACGTATAGATTCTTTCTCAACTGCTAATTCATCAGCTATCTTTTTTGCATGTTCTTCTGTTTCTGAAGGTCCTGGATGATATCCACATCCTCCTCCAAATATATCTCTAAAAAAATCTCCAACTGCATTATTCATGACGCAGCAGTTACCTACACAACAGCCACCCATTTTTATCCTCCTATAGTTTTCTAAGCTTAGCTTGTATTCTCAATTCATCAATATGATCTCGTGCATACATACCTGATACATGTTGATTATCATCAATGTTTTTTGTTACAAGAGATTTAGCATACACAACAGCTTGATTTCCAATATTTATGCCATTAGCTACACCAACTTGACCATATATGGTCACATAATTTTTTATTCTAACATTAGACGCTATTCCTGTTTGCGAAACAATTTTACAATCATGACCAATAAAAACATCATGACCAATATCTATCAGGTTTCCAATTCTGCTGCGTGCTCCTATTAATGTATCTGAGAAAGTTCCTCTTTGTATAATAGTATTACTTCCAATAGAAACATTATCATTGATAATAACTGTTCCTAATCCCTCAAATTCTTGCAATCCATTATCAAAATAATGATAAAAACTTTCTGCACCAATTATAGTTCCATCACCAATGCTTACTCCATTTTTTATTATTACATTTGATTTAATATGAGCATTTGCAGATATATAGCAATTGCTTCCAATAATAACATTATTATCTATACATACATTAGGACAGATATATGTATTGTTCCCAATAACAACATTTTCTCCCAGATAATAACCATCTTTTCTGGTATATTTCACCAATTTTGAATATTGTTTATTATTATCTTCATTCAATATACGAGCAATCATAACTGAAGCAAACTCTATTGAATCCCCCGTATAAATAATACTCTTATCTGTCTTTATCAGCCTTGGCGTTGACAATATACATTTAGCCTTCAGTCTGTTCATATCATCAATCGACTTTAAAATTGCAATACTATTTTCATCAGCGCATCCTGCATATCGTATATTATTAACATCAATATTTTCACCACAAAATTCATAGCCACATCTTTCGGCAATTTCACTTATTTTCATTTTAAACTTCCGCTCTTTGATATATATTTAATTATTTCATCAAGATGTTTTTGCGTGGCTGTTTCTACAGTTTTTAATAATGCTGTTAACTGTTGCTTATTTTCCATAATTTCATCATAATTTTTCTTTTTTTCTTCTACCTTATCTTTCATCTTTTCAATATCTGCAGATGTTATCTCAATAATTTCTGCTGTTTCTTTTTGTTGTTCTTTTGCAATCCGCTTTAAAGTGTACACAATATCAAGATATTTCTTTTCTATATCCTGATATAACAGTTTCTTATAATTACTTGCAAGTTTATCTGTTATTATTCTTTGAATACTTTGTATATTTGTTTTATCTTTCATATATGGAATATTGTTTTCAAGACTATTGAAATCCATTCCCATTCCCATAATTAATGCAAACTGCATTAACGGAATCTTATCATTAACATCAATTGCATTATAATCTCGGCACAGATTATAGATATATGCTGCTGAATACGTAATATTATTTTCTGCCATTTCAGCAGTATCAAAGAAACCTTTACCAACCAATCTCTTTTTCAACCAATTCTTCTGTACGCGCCAATCTTCTTCTGGTTTATTCAATTTATCCCAATGAGTCGCAATAATATGTACCTTATTCTTATTATGCGATGAAAATGAAAATACTGATGAAATCGTCTCTATCTCATCCTTTTGAACCTTTTGTGCATCAACACATACAAAAACTGCATTTGCCTTTCTTATATACTGCTTTGTAATCTCAGAACGATAAGAAACAGGATCAGATAATCCTGGTGTATCAACAAAAACAACCTGTTTAGGAAAATCTTCTGGCAATGAAGATATACCAACCTCAATTTCTTTAACAAAATAATGTTCTGCATGTTTTGAAGAAGACCATGTTGCTAATTCCTTTTTTATATCGCTGTTTGCAATTTCTTTATATATAGTCTCATGTCCAATCCATCTGTCTTTTACTGAATCTGCGTTCAATTCATTATATTCATTCATAAATGCATCTGCTCCCGAAGTTCTTGAAGCCCATAAATCTTCCCACTCATTCTTTGTATAGAATGACACTTTAACATAATCTCTTGGACTACTTCTAAATTTAGTTAACGCAGCCGTCTCAGGCGTAACAGCCATTGATGCATAATTATGTCCTAATAATGCATTTATTAATGTCGATTTTCCAGTCTTAATAGTTCCAACAAATGCAATCTGAAACTCTGGCTTTGTACATAATTCCAAAAAGTCATTCATCTTTTCAACAACTCCATCATCTGACTTGATTTCTGGAAGCCTCATAATTGCACGATATTTTTCAACTCTTCTTGTACACAAATCCACAGTATCATTCCAAATGATACTGCTATGTGGAGTTAATTTTAAATTTTCAATAATACGCATTACTTTAAGTTCTGCATCTTCATATACACTTTTATCTGGAAATAATGAACCATTTAATAACGTTCCACATTCCATGCAAAAATATCTTTTAGCAGTATTTTCTTTACCACAATTTGGGCATGTTACTATTTTATCCATTACATATCTCCCTATTTCATTTTTTTATACCAATTCATAACACCAATTCTATTATCTGTAGAATCTGTTAATATAGCCACAGCATCATTGTCTTTGACAACATCACCATTTTTTATTAAATAGAAAATTCTTCCATCCGTAATTGCCTTAATAAAACACTTATTACCATTTTCTCGCCATTCACCTAAAGATAAACTAGACCTAACCATTTCATCTATCTCAATCAATGAAGTACCCTTTCTTACTATATCTCCATCTGATTTTAACAATTTGCAACTAAATTTCTTTTGCTCATAATATCTATTATAAAAAAATACTTTCGACGATTCGGAATTTGACTTTTTTAAGTAATCATCAGAAAATCTCACAATAGTTCGCATTTCATCAATTTTCTGTTTGTTCACTTCATTTTGTAGTTCTTGATACATTTGCTCCAAATTGTCATATTGTTTCTTTAAATCTAAATAATTTTTCTTTAGTTCATCAATCTCTGTTTGTTTTTCTTTCGTTTTTTTCTTCCACTTATCTTCTAAATTTTTTATTTCAAATTCATTAGATATCAAATTTTTACAGTCAAATCTAAATAAATATGAAAAGCTTTCCGGTTCTATAATAATCTCATTTCCCATGCTATCATTTACAAATGAAATCATAAGGTTGTTATCCACTTTTATCGACAAAATATCTCCAAGACATTTTATGTCCATCTTGCTTCCCGGCTTTAAATTACAATTTTTCAAAATATAAATAGGAATAATATTCTCTGCACTAATAACATTTATTCTATTTACATCTTTCATTTTTGAAAACATGTCCGCTATAAGATTAGAGTATTCTGAAATCAAAACAATCTTGATATTCAAGTCAATATCTTTAAAACTGTCAATATTATAATAATTACATATTTGTGTGCAAAAATGTAACAACATTTCATTTGATTCAACTGTTAAAGACTCATTACCGTCAAAACTGATTCTGTCACACTTTCCAGTTGAATCAACATCTATTGCTACCCACTCTTTACTGGATATACATATCAAAAGATTGTAATTCATCATTATCACCTACCCAACAAATTTCATAAGCATATCATCAGTCAACGTATATGATAATAAGCTAAATTCGTTTTTTACAACATTCTCGTTCTTAACAAGATATTGCTTGTCATCATAATTAATACCATATTCAAAAATATGAAGATTTTTGTCTCTTTCCAAGCTTGATGAAACCTTTAACATTAACTTTTCTATATCAATTCGTTCCTTAACATTTTCTCCTAGCGCATTTAAAATAGCATCAGAAACAATATCATCTTCATTATCTATTACTATTAAATCAATTTCACCTATTGTATCCAGATTATACTCTTCAACAATCATATTTAAAATTTTTTCAATATAATCTTTTGCACTATTTACACTATAAGCAAATTCAGAATTTGCTCTCAAATACACCCTTTCATATGATTTTTGATTTTTCTCATAAATAGATAAATAATTTTTCTTTATAATTACATAAAAAGTCTGCACTTTTAACTCTCCCATCTTTAGAACCATATAATTTTATTTATAAACCTATGTATTCCCAAATTAATTATGGATTTTTCTTTTACTTTCTTGCTCTCATAACATTTCTATAGGCTTCCTTATCACTAATTCCAGGATTTACACTTTTTTCAACACCTAAGAGAGTATCTACAGCAGCCTGAATCTTTTTGCTATCCTTTTCTGAACCATTGACATAATTCAAAATACTTGGAATATATTGTCCATCTGCCTCCATCAGCTTTGCTATTTCTCCCATTTTTGCTTCAGTAAAAAATTCAGGATTCTGTCCAACTGCAACGCAGAACTCTTCAATTGGAAAATCCTGATATTTTTCAATTGTTACACCTGCCGCTAATTCCATTCCTTTCTTAATTTTTTCTTCTTCAGTAGTTAATTTAGATTTTTCAGGATCTAAATCGTAAGCTTCTACTGCTTTAACATAGTCTGCATAACTATCAAAATTCTCAGGATTATACTCACTCTGAATAGCTTTATCCCCTAAATCTTCAACCTTAGTTTCTGGCTTTATTAACCCTAATGCCTTTCCTAAACTTGTTAATACATTACCTATTACCCTTAATCCCTGTACCGCTAATCCAACTACTGCAAGTGCCTTTGTTACTGTTGTTGCTGCAGCTGCAATTGCTGCAATTGTTCCTAAAATAATACTCATAATCATTTCCTCCTTTAAGCTAAATTAATACAACATATCGCACAGTTTTCAAAAATATCATCATCGCTAAAATCTTCTTTAACAAATATTTGTGAAAAAAACTTTACCAGTGCATTTACGCGTTCTTCCTGACTTCCGACACCAGCTATTGCTTTACCTGATACATTATCATATCTTAATATTAACTTGTACCATACCTGTTCTTCCGTCATATTGTAATGTTTTGAAACCTCCTTTATTTTTTTTATAAGTTTTTTATTTTGTACTACATTAACATCCATCTTTCTTATTTCTGTTGCAACTTCTCCAAACAATTTTAGTAACCCAGCCACCTCAAGAAATTCATAGCAGCCACCCAGCTTTTCTTTCTTCTCCAAAAACCTTTTTCTTACAACATCATTTTCAATTTGTTCTTCATTCGTATTACTTACCTGTTTGATATGTACATGTATTGGTTTCTCTGTATGTTCAGAAAATACTATTGCATTTCCAACCTCTAGTGCTGATAAATACTCTTTCTGTTTGTCATCCATAAGCATAGTATCGCCGACAGCTTCTTTATCATCTTTGGCTAATATTTTGTGGATAATCTTAGTATTTGTATTCTTCAAGACCTCTGGTGCTAACTTGTTTGGAATTTGATCAACAATTATTAATCCTTCTCCATATTTTCTTACCTCTGCAAGCAAATCTGTAAATGTTTCAACTGCAGCTTTTTTTGAACCGCTATCTCCATATTCTACCTTGGAAAGCAGTCTATGTGCTTCTTCTATAAGTGTAAGATGCTTATAATTTGGATTGTTTCTATGTTCTTCCTTAATTACCGCTGACAACCTACTAAGAACAAATCCCATAAATAATGCTTTATCCTCTGGTGATTTTAATTCTTCCATCTCTAAAATAACATTATTATGTGCAATAAATCTAAAATCAATGGAATGTTCACAATTAAGCATACTTCCTTTTGATCCTACAGTAAGATTAGAAAGACGGCTGACAAGAGAACCTATATAATCTGCCTGCATTTGAGCACTAAAATGTTTACTTTCTACTACTGTTTTCATTTCATTAAGCAAATCAGATAAAATAGGGAAGCTGTTTACCTCTGGATTAAAAGCCTCATCTCCATATAACTCATTTTCATTTGTGTCAATATTCCACCCCTTTTTTTGATATGTGTTGTAAATAGCTTCTTCCAAAATCTGTGGCATTGATGCTTCCATCGGAAATGCAGAAGTAAATGTTGCTTTAATCATATCAACATGAGCCGAAATAACTTCACCTCGAATAAGTTCAAAGGGATTAATTCTAAATGGTGATACCATTTCATTTCCCAATGTAAATACTATTAAATCATTGTCTTTATTTATTAAAGTTCTATATTCTGTTTTTGCTGGCTCAATAACCAAAAATGGCATATCAGCTTCAGAAAGTAATCTATGGCAGGTAGTTGTCTTTCCACTACCTGTTACTCCAGCAATAAATGTATGTTTTGCCATGCTATTTTTTGAAAGATAAAAAGGAACATTTTCCAAATCTCGTCCTTTTTGAACCATTACACCAAGATTAATTGCTGATTCTTTTTCTATTTTTTTCTCGTTTAATCCAAATCCTACACCTTCTTTAAGAGTGAGTCCCGGAACCTCCTTTTGAGGAAGTCCTGCAATTAAACTTATCTCACTTGTAGTTAAATAAGAATTTAATCCCACATACTTTCCATAATATGGTCTTCCCAACAAAAGTAACACATCATCAGAAGCTGCCATTCTGTCAATATACTGATTCTGATATGTCCTCAATATATTTCTATTTTCAAAATCATCCATGTCAATACTTTGAGAATATAGTGGGCTATATGACGAATTGTCTCCTTGAAATAATGACATTATTCCCACTTTAAGTCTGTTTGCATGCGTTGGTTCTTTAGCCATATAATATACTGATGATTTAAATAGACCTTTGCTGTATCCTATCTTAAGTCGTTCCAATAAATCTTCATCAATATACTTCATTAACTCTTCAGCATGCTTATTTGCTATTTCTATTGTCACTGAATTAGAAGATCCTCTATTCATACTGAATCCCTGATTTTTTCCTTCTTGATGATCTCGACTCTCTCCTTCTGAATTTTGTTCACTATTATTCCAGCCGGATGATGATATTTCATTATGTTTATCTCCTGATTTTCCCTTTGATTTACTGTATCCCCAGTTTTTCCCTTTTGAATCTGACTGACTAGTACCAAACGATAATGTTTTCCCATCATTTTCTGAATGCTGAACCGTTCTCTTGGCGTATATTGACAATCGATTATACAATTCGTAGACATCTTCTCTTACTTCCAATATTTCTCTTTTGGAAACGGGCTCACATACAATCACTAATCTCCATTCTAATCCAAGCATACTATTTACAAGTCTGTCTATCCCTTGGAAATCATATTTTTCACCATTTTCTTTTTCGTTTACAGATGGTATTCCGATGATTGCTCCTGCATTTTTATATGTTTGCAATCCTGAACCAACAAGTTTATCTAGTTCAGATGCATTCATCTTTTCAAGAATGCTTCCGTTAAAATTACCTTCAAAAACATTTGCAATAATTTCACCATAATTAACTGCCGATAATTTTTTCCCAAGAACTGGAAGGTTTTCATTTTGATTTTGAACCACTCCAATACACAGTTCTATACCTTCTTTTGTTCCAGTTAAAATATACACAAAATTAAATGCCTGATTGTTCATTGATAATAATACATTTTCAAAAGCTTCTCTTCTAGGATAATCTTCATCAAATGAAAGTTGTTTAATTTTATAAAAACACATTTCATTATTTCTCAATTCTCCATTAGTTGGAAAATCAAGTGCGGCTACTTTTTTAATTATCATATCAGAATTTGCCGTTTGAATATTTCCAAACAAATCCAATATTTCATTTGATTGCACTAACTGCACATCTTCTGTTCCACCCATCTATTTTCTCCTATCACTTTATTATGAATAATTCTTTACCTTTTATATAATAAGATATTTTTTCGTCTATAAATTTCTTTTTTTGTACAGGTGTTACCCCTTCTATTTCAAATACAAATATCAATTTCTTCTCATTTATAGGAAGCCCTTTCTTTAATTCTCGAAATTCTCTTATTCCCACTTTTTTATTGCTTTTCAAATAAGCTGCAATACAGTCTGAAAAAATTTCTGTTTTTGTAATAAAAAAACCTCTTTTTCTCAAAACCTTTTTTACATCATCAGGAAGATTTTCACATAAATCATTTGCATATTGCGGAATAATGTCATTAATTAAAGATAATGTCATCAATTTCTCTATTTGATCAAATCTAATATCCATATGTTGCATTATGCTTTTTTGTAATTCCAACTCGTTCACTAAATTTCTCCTTATGCTTTATAAACTATTACATATAAATTTTATTTTTCCTTGCTTTATTTTCATTCCACCACTTCCACATTCTCTCCCTGACTCCTCAGCCACACATTAATTCCCTCGCCAAATACCTCAACGGATATTGTGTATACGCCATCCTTTTTATCAAGAATCCTTGCTGTAGGGAGGCGATCAAGAACTGCCTCAATGCTTCCACCTTTGTACCTGAATTTGATTTTCTGGAGCTTGCCGCCATACATGAACTGCACTCTCTTGCGGAATTCTCCTTCCTCAAATCTGTCACTATAAGGTATCTTAAAATGCTCATCAAGTATCTTATAGCCAGCTATCCTGTCAATTCTGTAGATTGTTGGAAATGCGTCATCTATTACCTGAAAATTTGCTTTAACTTTTTCATCATCTATAAATGCTGTAAGATAGAAATAGAATTCTGAAAACATTATCGCAACCGGTTTTACCCTCCGTTTAACCACTTTATTATTAGTACTTTTCTTATATTCAAGTTCCAAATAATTGCAATTTCTTATTGCAAGTCCAATATCCCACATTTTATCTACAAACTCTGATTTGTTTGTCAGTTCTATGTAATGGAACTCCTCATTTTTAATTAAATCCTGTACTATCACTTTCCCCTCTTGTGGTGCACAACGGTCAACCAGTATATCAAGAATATGCTGCATCTCTTTCTTGGTAAACGCCCTGCTGTCCAGCAGTATCTTGCATATTGCAAGTATCTCGCTGTTTGTTAGCTTTGTCTTATATATCTGATTGAGATAATGTCCGCCTTTCTTCTTGTCATATTCAATTGTGTTGATCACTCCGCTCTTTCCAGCTTCCTGTTCAAAGAAATTATTAATTGCACTTATATCACGCTGAATGGATCGCTCAGACACACCATATCTGGCAGCTTCAGCTTCTTTGTCAACTACTTCTCCTTCCATAAAACGTTGATACAAGCTTAATACACGGCTTACTTTATCATTGTAGTCATTCTCCATAAGTAATTCTCCTCATTTCAGTAAGATAATGTAATGCAATATTTCACGATTTAATCTGTTAATATTTTAGCACTTTATTGTAAAAAATGCTAATATGAAATCAGTTTTTTGCGAATTTTTATGCAACATTTTCACAAATGTAAGTTCTTATAATTATTCATTATACAATTAATGAAAATATATTAAATTCTGTAAACACATATATCATATACAGCAACATAACCATGAATAAAAACAGATAAATAATTGCCAGAATCGGATATCCTATGCTTCTTAACTTAATCAGCCTGCATTCTTCATAATACTCTTCGTAATTAGCATACGGAGTCTTTTCTTCTTCTGGTAATTTATTCCACACCTGTCTTGAGTTATATCTGATATTGAATAGATACGGTCTTTTCAGATATACATAATCACTATCGTTATCATTTTCAACATTATTATTGTCACTCATCTTATGCCTCCTCATTTTGCTTCTCTTTTATGTTTTAATGATAACAGACAGGTCGGACATTATATGTCTTAGTGTCATATTTTGTCTTAGCATTTTAAAAATGTTTTATATTGTCCGTGACTAATCTTATTTTAGCTGTAGATAATTATAACATTAACAATTCAATATTACAATTATATGTATTAAGTTTATAATCTTTGTTGTGGGGGATTTCATGAAAGATATTGATTTTGAAAGTATTGGAAAGAAGTTAAAAGAAATACGCTTATCAAAAGGGTTGCCACAGGACGCTGTTGCGAGTGCCGCTGAGGTCAATACTTCTCATATAAGCAATATTGAGAATAACCGTGTGAAAGTTTCCCTGCCTACACTTATCTATATATGTAATGCACTAGGTGTAACTGTGGATTATGTGTTATCTGGTGAATATACTGGCGATTATTCTTCTATCGACAGGGAAATCATGAAAGAGATTCAGTCTCTTTCTGATGAAGAAAAGGAACGTGTTTTAAGGGTTGTGCGTGCCCTCAAGTAATCTCACCGCATAGTTGAATCCTGCCATGAAGCTTTCTTTTTTCGCAACTTCAGCAACTGCCATATATTTATCACGCTCACATTCATAATCGCTCCATGTTGCCAGTTCTTTGAACTGCATCAGCTCATGTTCAATCTGTTTTTCTACTAATTCATCCACATTTTTCATTATATCTGTCTGACTTACAAGCATGTTATATAATCCTTCTAATTCGTTCTGCATAATTATTCCATCCTGTATATAATTTATGGTTTTCAAGCTGCCTACATAATTACTCCCAGCCTATTTCTTTTAAATAATACCAGTTAGGTCAGACACTTATTGTCATATTGTTT
>ENA-OOXE01001120-OOXE01001120.1-human-gut-metagenome-genome-assembly--contig:-NODE-1120-length-16386-cov-2.356622_pt1 | contig 16386 bp, 13 predicted proteins | sample MGYA00241585_ERZ501339 | MGnify/ENA primary metagenome ERZ501339 (study PRJEB25962, sample SAMEA1972463) | human gut metagenome | biome: human gut; feature: human-associated habitat; material: faeces...
CTCGCCCCCGGCGGCACGCTCGTTGCGGCCACCCACTATCTGGCCGAGCGCGGTGCGAAGGACATCACCGCAGTGTGCATTCTGGGCGCTCCGGAAGGTCTGAAGTTCGTTGAGGAAAACCTCGACCCGTCCATCAAGTTCAAGCTGGTGCTGTGCGCCGTCGATGAGAAGCTCAACGACAAGTGCTACATCGTGCCGGGCTTGGGCGACGCCGGCGACCGTCTGTACGGCGTGATCGACTGAGCTGCCAATCGGAATAAATCAATCGAATAAAAATTCGGCCTGCTACCGCACCAATCATGCGATGGCAGGCCGAAACCATATAAAACCGGCTGTCGCCTGTCGATCATAGTCCGTCGACTAGCGCCCGGCTGCTGTCGCTCGCCGGGCAACTATCAGTCGGCTACTGCTCGTCGGGCACGAACGCTTCGAAGATGTGGCGGTCGAACTGGTCGCAGCACTGCGCGTATTCGTCGCGGCTGCGCACGGTCCACGACACCGGCACCGCACCCATGAACCGGGCCAGCTTCACCTGCGGGCTGTTGCCGCCCTTCCAATCGTAGGCAACGAAATCAGGACGGGAAATCCAGTCGAATACCAGCGCGCCGGCCGCGTATTCCTTGCCGAGCGCCACCGGATCGGTGGGCTTGTCCTCGCCGTACGGCCACCAAGACAGCTGGCCGCGGCACACTTCCGGACGGTTCTCCTTGTACCAGTTCACGGCCGCCGGATTGAACGATTCGATCACATACTTGCCGGAGTATGCCTGCAGCAACGCGTCGCCCTTCTCCATAAGCTCCACGTCGTGCGGATCCCACTTCGAATTATCGTCGAACTTATATTCCACGATCAGCGGCACGCGGCCGGCGACCACTTTGAGCACGTCGGCGAATAGCGGCACATGCTGGTAGTAGCCTTCCGGCGCGTTGTCCGGCGTGGTGACCAGCGGCGGATTCTCCAATGCCAACGGCAGCGGCGCGGCTTTGCAGGCACCCGGTGCATCGGTCGGGAACAGCGGAATACGAGTCAGCTCGTCATACGTGAGATCGGCGATACGGCGCGGATCTCCGGCAACACGCATCAGGTCGCCGTCATGCACCACCACGACCTCGCCATCGCGCGTCATCTGCAGGTCCAGTTCGATACCGTACCCGGCTTCACAGGCGGCTGCGAACGCGGCAAGCGAGTTTTCAGGGGCAATCACGCCGGGTGTATCAGGGCTGCCGTACCCGGCTTTCATGGCCATGCGGCGGGCGAGCGCCACGTATTCGCCGCTTTCGTTGGCGTATTGCGCGGTCAGGCCGGAACCGGCGTCATGCAGACCGCGGTGCGCGTACCACACGTCCGGAACGGCCGGCACATAATGACGGCGCTTGTCGGAGAAGGAACGCGGGGCGATCGCCCACACCGCGGCTCCCGCCGCCACCGCACCGCCGAGCAGCGCTTTCTTGAGAAACGACTTTGACATGGGCATCCTCCCTTGCGATTGACCCTGCTCACCGCATTTGCGCGCGCAATGAGCCACTTGTTACGAGCGTAGCCCAGTTTGCCGGTTTTCGCTCACGATTTCACCGATTATTCAGTTTCGCCGTTGCATATGGCGATTCCCACGCTCTAACGGCACCCACGTCGGCCTCGAAAGGCTTTCGCGGGACAAAATATGGAAGGGCGATTACCGAGCCGGTGGTGGGGCCTGGCAGGTTGCGCCCTGTTGCTCACGACTTGCGATTTAGGCCGGTTTGGCACAGTCGTGAGCGAAAGAGGGTGCCGCAAAGCATGGTAGGGGGTATAAATCGCCTGTTTTTCCGTCTTTTTTGACGCACATCCCGCCAAAGATACGCAAAATCGTAAGTCGTGAGCAAAAGGGGGTATCGCCGATCGTTTCCCTTTCGCATTTTGTTACCAGGAACGGACTTTCGCGGGACAAAATACGGAAGGGCGATTACCGAGCCGGTAAGACTGGCTAATCGCCTTTTATTAGCGGACTGAGACGGTGAGGCTATGCGGCCAATCGGCGGCGTGATGCGGGGTGCGGGCCGCTGCGTTGCGGCGGAGCACGGCGATGCCGGCAAGCGCGATGGCGAGCGTGCCGTAGGTTGCGACGAAACTGTAGACGGTGAATGACGAGACCGCGGAATCCGCAGCCTCGTGTTTGGCTTGCGCCGCGTTGTATGGCACGCGATGGCCGCGCACCAGCAGCCGTTGCGTGTTCACGCCGTACGGCGTGCAGGTGACGAGCGTGACGAGGTCCTTGCCGGGCTGGACGCTGAGTTCCTTCGTTTGGTCGGGTTTGACCACGCTGATTCGATCGACCTCGTAGGCGAGCGTGCGGTTGAGCACGGTGATGTAGAAGTGGTCGCCTTTCCTCACCTTGTCAAGGTCGGTGAACAGGCGTGAGGTCGGCAGGCCGCGGTGTGCGGAGAGCACGGCGTGCGTGTTTTTGCCGCCGACGGGCAGGGCGGAGCCACGTAGATGGCCGACGCCTTTCTGCAGCGATTCCGGTGTGGTGTAGTGGTATATCGGCAAGGTGGATTTGAGTCGGGGGATGTTGATGTATGCCATCACGCCGTTGGGGTCCTCGTTGAGGAAGCTGGTGTATTCGGCGTCCTCTTCGGGCGTGGTGACGGCGAACGCGTCGGGAACGCCTTTGCCGGGCAAAGTGGCGTTGTACGCGTCGATCCGTTTGAATTCCGTTGCGTAGTCCTCGCCGGACGGACTGACCTGCACACGTTGCGTGTAGCCGGATACGAGCATGTCGTAGCGGCGTTCGTTCCACCAGTTGCCGACAAGCGGATAGAACAGCAGAAGGGCCCCCGTTATGAAGATCGCGATGATGGCGATGCTTTGCACCGTCTTGCGATTCATACCGTGGACCCTTCCTTGCGATTCTCCGTTATCAGCCGTTTACTTGGCGGACTGGCGCTTGCTACGGGCGTACAGCCACACCGCTCCGGCCATCAGCGCGATGCCGAGCACGGCGAACAGCACCGTGCCAACGCTACCGGTGGTCGGCAGGGCGGAGGTGCGGGTGTCCTGGATGGTCACGTCGTATTGCCAATCCTTGGTCTCGTTCACGGTTTTGGACTGGCAGCTGGTCGTTGCTGGTGGCGGACGTCTTCATGGGGGCCACGTTCTGTTTCGGGCCGACCACCAGCGCCATGGCGTCCTTGCCCTGCCTGCCGCGGTGGTACAGGCCCCAATCGTATTTCGATTCGGGCACGGTGTTGACCACCTGGTACAGAGAGCTCGCCTGGTTGGAGTTCAGTTCGGCGTACTGGTCGTTGCCGTTCGACGTGGCCGGCTTGCCGAATTGGCTGCCTTCGGCCGCGGCCACTTTCTCGCCGGTGCGCATGTGCAGGGAGTCATTGTCTCCGTTGCCGTTTTTGAAGACACTGCCGATTTCGATGTTGCCTGAAGTCGTGGTGGATTTCCAATACGGAACATCGCTGGTTTCACGGTACTGGTACACGTCCGGCTGTTCGAAACTGCCGTTCTGCAGGCTGTTTTCGGCGGAGACGGTGGCAACGTCGGAAGCGGCGGAGACCTCCGTCCCTTCGGCGGAATCCACTCCGACAAGGGGAATAAGGGGGATACCAAATCCAAGAATCAGGGCACAGGTGATCACGAGCGCGAGCACGCTTCGCTGGGATTTCCCGGCCTGCATGTCCTCTCCTCCATGGGAACCGGGTGGTGATGTCATCGTCGACATTGAGCATTATGCCACCAAAACAGTACCCCGTCAATGGGTCCATATTAGGGGGAGTGAAATCATTGACAACTTGTCTGATTATTCAGCAAAAAGCCGTGTCCCATCGAATAATCCGGGAACGCAAATGCAATCGCAAACGCAGATATGAACGCAATCACCAACACGAATGCGAGCGCGCCGCAACACAAGCCACCCGCAACGCAAGACGCCCGGCTACCGCTTCTTCGAATCGCGTCCTTTGAAGTAGATGTCGAACACAATCCAGACGGATAGGATGAACGCGATCACGTAGCCAAGGAAACCGACAATCGGAATGCCGAAAATCACCGGCTTGATGCCCGCGTAATACACAATCGACGAGCCGATGAACAGGCCGACCACGATAAGCGCCATCGTAAGCCTATTCACCATGTTGGCGAGCAGGTGGATCGGCTCCTGCGAACCGACCATCTCCATATTGACGCGCAGCTGGCCGCGCGTGAGCATGCGGGACGCCACTTTCAGCTCGTTGGCGGCGGCAAGCAGACTGTGCAGCGCCTGATGGCTTTCGAGAGCCAGCGATTTCGTCTCGTCCTTGACGAAATCCTTCTTCGACGTGCTCGACGCGATGTGGTCGGAGATGATCTGGATCATGTTCACGTCAGGAATGAATTCGTCGAGCAAACCTTCCAAGGTGACCAGCGCGCGTCCGACCGTGGTGACGGTGCTCGGCACCTCGATGCCGTGGCGTTGCGCCATCTGCGTTAGAGCAGTCAGCATGGCGGCGATGTCCAGTTCAGCCAGGTCCACTGTGCCGAATTCCTTGACGATCACGTCCAGATCGGCCAGCAATGCCGGATAATCCTCCGGATCGGCCTCGGCACCGGCGAAACGCAGCAGACCGTCGGCAAGCTTGGGGGAATCCTGCTCGGCCACGGCGAAGATCATGTCCTTCAGCACGGAACGGGTTTTGGCGTTGAGCCGGCCAGTCATGCCCAGGTCGAGCAGCACGATCTGCCCACCGCGCACCATGATGTTGCCGGGGTGCGGGTCCGCGTGGAAGAAGCCTTCGTCGAGTACCTGCGTGGCGTAGTTGTCCACGAGTTTGGTGCCGATTTCCTTCAGGTCGTAGCCGGCTGCAAGCAGCTCGTCCGGATGGGAGACGGAGATGCCTTCCACGTAGTCCATGACCACCACGTGTTCGGTGCATAGTTCCGGGTACGGCTTCGGGCAGTCCATGTATTTGTAGCGTTCGCAGAATCGTTTGAATTCCGCCAGATTGCGCGTTTCGATGAGGAAGTCGGTTTCCGATTCGAAGGTGTCCCACAGTTCCTCGACCACGCCGGACAGGTCCACCACCTGCGCGCTGCGCATGGTTTTGGTGGCGATTCCCGCGATGGTGCGCATGATGGACACGTCCTGCGCCATGGTTTCGCGCACGCCCGGACGTTGCACTTTGATGGCCACGTCCTCGCCGGTGAGCAGTTTCGCACGATGCACCTGCGCAAGGCTGGCCGAGCCGAGCGGGGTGGGGTCGATATGGTCGAAGATCTCGTCCACGGGCCGGCCGTATTCGTCCTCAAGCACCTGCAGCACCGTGCTGTATGGCATGGGGTCGGCGTCGGCGCGCAGTTTGGACAGTTCGTCGCAGAACGATTGCGGCAGGATTTCGGAGCGCATGGACAGGATCTGTCCGACCTTGACGAACGTGGGGCCGAGCGCTTCGAGCATGAGACGCATTTTGACGGGCGTGAGTCCGTGAACCACGTCGAATTTGTTGGCGATCTGCGCGATTTGCGCAAGACGCCGGAGTTTGCCGCGGCGGGTCAGATGGTAGCGCGCGGAGAACGTGTCTTTGCGCGCTCCGAAGATGCCGATGGTTTCGGACGATTGCGCGTTGGCACCGGCCGCTTTGCCGGTATCGTCCGTTTCGCCGGCATCGTCCGCGGATTCGTGGGCAAGCTCATCCGTCAGTCCGTTTGCTTGGGAGGCGGCGTCCGGCGAAGGGTCGGCCGTGGGGTTGATGACCGCGTTGACCCTGTCGGACAGCGTGACGGGCTCCACGCTTTCGGGGCGTGCCGCGTCCGGCTTGTCGGATGGGTGTTTCAAAGACATGTCACTGCTCGCAAACGGTTGGGAAATCGGCTGGAAAGCCCGCGATGCCAGACGAACGTTTCGCCGGCGTCGCGCGGGCATAGCAAATCGCCGTCCGGGCGCTCACATGCGCGGCAGACGGCGATACGAAAGACTGGAGCTACTCGGCCTTGTCTTCGGTTTCGGCCGGGGCTGCATCCTTGGACTCAGGGGCTTCCTTAGCCTCTTCGACCTTGTGCTTGAGTTCGGCGTTGAGGGCCTTGCCCTGCTCGACGGTCAGCTCGCCCTTCTTGACGAGATCGTCAACGATTTCCTGGCTCTTCTCAACAGTGGTCGCCAAGGCACCGACGCCGGCGAGAAAGACCTTGCGCAGGCCGTCACCAAAATTAAAATCAGCCATGATGTCCTCCTTTAGGTGATGGTGGTACCACTCTATCGCATTTTCTTCACATCTGCGCCGAGCGAAACCGGTCAATCGCATAAAAAATGGCGGATATCCGGCGTTCAGCGCGGGCGGTGCGATTGTCGGCGAACCGGCATGGCAGCGGACGGGACATGGCCACACGGCGAGCACGGTCGGCGATTTCGTCGATGCGATGCAGGGCGGCCCGTTGCGCGTCCGTCTGTCCGGCGGCGGCCGGATCGAACGTGCCGTAACGGCGTTCGACGGCGGTGCGGATCAGGAAATCGGCGATCGCGGGATTCTTCGGCAGCAGCGAGCCGTGCATGTACGTGCCGATCACGTTGTGGACGCGCGCGCCTTCCGTATGGTCCTCGCCGTTGTTGCCGGTGCCGTCCTGTTCGACGGTGCCGAGCGGCTGCACGCCGTCACGCAGGAACGTCTGTCCGGAATGGTTTTCGTAGCCGATGATCTTGCCGAAATCGGCGGAGGTTTCCGTAAGATTGCCGATCATGCGTGTTTCCTGGCCGACCGTGTACGCGCCGATCACGCCGATGCCGTCGAGTCGGGAGCCGTCGACCGTTTCGAAATACTCGCCGAACAGCTGGTACAGGCCGCAGATCATCAGCATCGGCACGCCGTCCGCCGCGAGCGAACGCAGCAGGTCGGCGCGTTGGAAGAAGTCGTCGATGATCTTCTTCTGGCCGGTGTCCTGGCCGCCGCCACCCAGAATCATGTCCACGTGCTCGGGCCAGTCGCAGCCCTGGTTGTAGGCGTGTACGCGTGGCTCGTAGCCGTACAGCGCGAGCCGGCGCTGGATGGCGAGCACGTTGCCGGAATCGCCGTAGATGTTCATATCCTTCGGATACAGCGACACGATGTCGATGACCTGGCTCATATCGTCTCCTCGTCTTCCTTCCGCTGTTTTGCTTTGCGATTGCGCGGTTTCGTTTCGCGCGGCGCTCACTTGCCCACGCCGGCGTCGGCCACGTCGGCGATTTTGGCGAGCGCGGCACGCGTTTTCAGCATGGCCGTGTACGTGCAGTAGATGTGTTTGGGGGTGCCAGAATTCGCGTTCACGAAGTTCACGACCGATTCCTCCAGGTCGGTGCTGACCGATTCGACCGGCACCTGATCGTATTCGAGGCGCAGGGCCATGTCCCACGCGCGTACGCCGGACACGGCTTTGACGCCGGTGCCGCGCAGCGAGGTGAAGTCCACGTCCCACAGCCAGCTCATGTCGCGGCCGTCGGCGTATTCGTCGTTGATGCAGATCATGGTGTCGCAGCCTTCGGGCTTGAACGAGGCCAGCGACAGGCGGAAGCCCATGGGGTTTTTGACGAGCAGCAGTTCCACGGGGGTGCCGTTCACGGTGATGACCTCGCCTCGGCCGAATGCCGGTGTGACCTCGCCGGCGGTGTCGATCATGGCCTGCGTGGTGGCGTGCGCGAAGGCGATCATACGGGGTGAGACGCCTGCCGCGCGCAGAATCTCGTCCGCAGCGGCCTGGTCGAAGCTGGCGAGCGAGAGGCGGAAGCCCATCGGGTTCTTGACCAGCAGCAGTTCGACCGGGGAACCGTTGACGTCGATGACCTCGCCACGGCCGAAAGCCGGCGTGACGCGGGAAACGGCGGCGATGAGCTCGTCGGCGGACACGGCGCAGGCGTTGGCTGCGGCGGTGGCCTTGGATGCGGCGGCATTGTCTTGCATCACCGCACGTACCACGGCGAGCGCGGCGGCCGCGTTGTACAGGTTGTATACGCCTTCCAGTTTCACGGCCGTCTCATACGTTTCGCCGTCGATCGCGAAGGTGGCGCGGTGGTCGCCCACGGCGCGCAACGTCACGTCGGCGGGCAGCGCGTCGGGACCGTCCTGCGGTTGCGATGTGGCCGGCGCGGCAGCCGCAACGGCATCGGCAGTATCGCCGGTATTGCCCGAATCGCCAATATTTCCGCCATGTTCCGCACTGTCGTGCGCTTCCGCGTCAACAGTGGTGCTCATGTCGTCATCCGACGGGAAGAAGCCGCGCAACGATTCGTCAAGGCCGAAGTAGCGTACTTCCACGCCGTCTTCCGTATGCGCCACGTCAGCAAGACGGGCGATGCGCGGGTCCTCACGGTTGAGCACGACGGTACCGGTGGTGGCTTCCGCAGCTTTGGACAGCAGTCGCGCGGTGTTGTCGATCTCGCCGAAACGGTCAAGCTGGTCGCGCATCACGTTGAGCAGCAGGCAGTAGTCGGGCGGCACCTGCTTGACGAAATGCACGGCGTACGCCTCGTCGAGTTCCAGCACCGCGATGTCGGCGTCGAGTTTGCCGGAAAGCGAGACTTCCGCAAGCAGCGACGAAACCACGCCACGGGTGAAGTTCGAGCCGGTCGGGTTGGTGAACACCTTCAATCCGAGCGATTGCAGCATGCTGGCCACCATGCGTGTGGTGGTGGTTTTGCCGTTCGTGCCGGAGACGAGCACCACGCCGAGCGGCAGTTGCGCCAATGTGCGCGACAGGAATTGCGGGTCGATGCGTTCCACGATTTTGCCGGGGAACGCGCTGCCACCGCCGTGCGCCAAACGGGAGGCCGCGCGCACGGCCTTGCCGATCAACGGGGTTGCGAAGGAATTCCAAGCCATATCACACCGCCTCCTGCTGGGACTGGTAATCCTGGGGCATGTCCTTGAACTTCGAATACGCGCCAAGGAACGCAAGATTGAACGTGTCGGTCGGACCGTTACGATGCTTCGCCATGATGATGTCGGCCTCGCCCGGGCGGTCCTCCTTGTCGTAGGCGTCCGGACGGTGCACGAGGAACACCACGTCGGCGTCCTGTTCGATAGAGCCGGATTCACGCAGGTCGGACAGCTGCGGCTTCTTGTCCTGACGCATTTCGGGGCCACGGTTCAGCTGGCTCAACGCCACCACCGGCACTTCCAGCTCCTTGGCGAGCAGCTTCAGCGCACGGGAGAAGTCGGACACTTCCTGCTGGCGGCTTTCCACGGCCTTGCCGGAGGTCATGAGCTGCAGGTAGTCGATGACGACGAGTTTCAAATCGTTCGTCTGCTTCAGTCGGCGGCATTTCGCGCGGATTTCCATCAGGCTCATGTTCGGGCTGTCGTCGATGAACAGGGGCGCGTTCTGCAGCTTGCCTTGCAACTCGTTCAGGATGGCCCAACGTTCCGGCGTGATGTCGTCCGCGCGGCGCATGGCGGCGAGCGGAATGTTGGATTCAGCGGAGATGATACGTTGCGCCAACTCGTTTTTGCTCATTTCCAAGCTGAAGATGATGGTCGTCAATCCGTGATGCAGTGCCGCGGAACGGGCGAAATCCACACCGAGTGTGGACTTGCCCATGGCCGGTCGGCCTGCCACGACGATCATCTGGCCGGGCTGCAGGCCCTGCGTCACGTCGTCGATGTCGCGGAAGCCCGTCGGCACGCCTCGGGACACTTCGCCGCTTTGCAGACGGTCGAGCTGGTCAAGCGTATCGGCGATGACGGTGCCGATCGGCGCGTAGTCCTGCCGCACTTTGCCGGTGGACATCTCATATACTTCGGCCTGCGCCAGGTTGACGACGTCTTCGGCCTGCGAGCCTTCTGCGGTGTAGCCGAGCTGTGCGATTTTGGTGCCGGCCGCGATCACATTACGCAGGATGGCGCGCTGATGCACGATGTCGGCGTAATACGTGGCGTTTGCGGCGGTCGGAACCGATGCGACCAGGCTGTGCAGATAGTCGGAGCCACCCACTTTTTCCAGATTGCCTTCGGCGAGCAGCTCGTTGGCCACCAGCACGGCGTCGACCGGCTGGGAGGCCGAGAACAGTTTGATGACCGCTTCGTACACGGTTTGGTTGCGTGGCTGGTAGAAGTCGGACACGTCGATCATCTGCGATACTTCGCCGATGGCGTCCTTGCTCATCAGCATGCCGCCCAACACCGCCATTTCGGCGGCGTCGTCATGCGGCGGCACGCGGTCGAACAGGGCGTCGCGCACGGCTTGGCTGGATCGGCCGTTCATGCCGTTCGCACCGTTTCCAGCGTTCGAAAATCCGCGGTTCTGCGCCGAACCGTTGTTCCAAGAGTCGTTCTCCGCCATGTCCCTCCAACCGCAGCAGTCAATCGAATGTGTTCAATACCGAGGAAAACCATAATACGTGCGTGCCGTCACGACCGGTGTTGCATTGAGATTATGGATGAATCTCCGCATCCACCGAACGACACGCGCGAATGGCTTTGGTGTGGATAAGAAAGTCGAAAAAAGCCGAGTTATCCACATATTGGGGATAACCATGTGGAAAACGTTTCGACTTATCCACAGAGTGGGGATAACTGAGTGGACAACTTGGGGACATCCTAAAGCATGCACCCCGATTCCCTTATTTCGATTTGCCGAAGTGAACGGAAGGTGATATGCACCCCGCTTTTCCGTAAACGACGAGAAATACGGGGGCATATCGGCTTGGCGCATGCGAGAAACCGGCGCTCACATGTGGTATCGGGTGGCGTTGTACATGGTGCGCACCAACGTTTCACGCCATTTGCTCCACCCGTACTGTTTGGAGATGGTCTCGCCGGACGTGGCCCCCAACGAGGAGCCGTCGGCGCGGGTCAGGTCGAACAGCATGTCGAGCAGCACGGGATTATGGTCGAGCCGGCCGGCCAGATCATCGCCGACGTTGGGATCATTGGGATTGCGGCCTGTGGCGAACTCCGACAATGTCAGATGCTCGCGTACCAGCAGCGTGACCCAGCGGACGATGTCGCGGTCGAATCCCATGCGTTCCACGACCACGGTCGCATGCCGAGCGCCTTCCGCCGCATGGTTGGCCACCCCCGGTCGTTTGCCGATGTCATGCAGGATGCCGGCGAGCAGCAGCGCCTCGTAATGCCGGTCGTCGTACCGCCCACCGCTGGGTGTTTCACGGCCGAGCCGCGTGACGACCTCCACCATGTGCCGGTCGATCGTATAGCGGTGCGCGGCGGACGCGCTTGGCCGGTTGCGCACGCCCAACCATTCGGGGATGAGCTTGCCGGGCACGTCGATGAAATCGATGTCTTCCCACACGTTGAGCAGCGCGGGGCCGGAAGCCAGCAATCGTATGAACAGTTCACGCGATTCGTCCGTCCAGTTGCGGTCGCCGATAGGGCACTTTTTGAGATTCCGCAACGTTCCCGGGGCGATCGGCAGGCCGAATTCCGCGGCCGCGACGGCCACGCGCAGCACGAGGTTCGGGTCGGCGGCCGGTTCCGCGCCCGGAGCGAGCACTATTTCCTCTTCATGCTTGGCCACGCCGGGGGCGATCACATCGAAGGTCGGTGCCTGACGTTTGCCGCCACCGCGCGGCTGGAACACTTGGAAGAAGGCGAATCGCGGCTTGTCGTGCGTCAGCGAATGCTCGGCGCGCGACGCGGTGGAATCAAGGGAGAACGCGATCTGCCGGCCAACGCGTGCCAGCAACGTTTGCAGATCGTCGATCGACTTCGCCTCACGTTCGCCATCGGGCAGCGTCGGATCGGCCAGACCGAGCATCGCCGCGACTTTGGCTTGGTAGGGCGATAGCAGCATGTTCGTATCTTTGCCGGCGACCAGATGGATGCAGTCGCGCACGTCCAGCAACCGTTCGACGGCGTCGTCATACGTGCCGTGCGGACGGTCGGCAAGCCAGGATGCGGCGAGCGCGGACACCAATACGGAGTCGCGCAGGCCACCACGTGCCTCCTTGATGTCCGGCTGGTTGATGTAGGCCATGCGGCCGAATTCGTCGAGGCGCGATTTGGCGGAGCCGAGCAGTTCCGGCAGACGTTTGCGCGCGGCCTTGCGCCATCGTTCCAATATGGATACGGCTGTGCTTTCGATAAGTCCAGTGTCCCCCGCGATCGGCACCACGTCCAACCATCCCATAGCCGCGGGCAGGTCGCGGTCGGTGACGGCCTCGCATTGCGCGACGGTACGTACCGACTGGTCGAGGTCGAGGCCGGAATCCCAAATCGGATACCACAGTTTGTTGGCGAGCTCGTTGAGCTGCTGGTCGGTCAGCGCGTGCGGCTCGTAGATGACCGCCAGATCAAGGTCGGAGCTGGGGCCCACCTGTCCACGTGCCAGCGAACCGACCGCGCCGAGACCGATGCCGGTTGCCGGAACATCGAAGGAAACCGCCTCGCAGGCTTCGTTCCACAACTGTGTGAGATTGCCCATGGCCAATTCCGTGCGGGCTTTGCGTTTCGCCGCGCCATTGCGGTAGACGCCGTCGGCGTCGGGCTGGCTCATGGCCATGAACCGTTGTTTGAGACCATCGACTGCTGAAGTCATAACGCACGTTCCTTATGAAACCTATGACGACTTATGACAATCCCCGCACGGCGCGAGGCACGTACGGGGATGTGTCGTAATTGATAACCCGAACTTCAAGCCCGGGGGTCTTTATTTCATCTTGTCCGAATCGGCCCGATCACAAGGCCGGACGGATCAGATGGCGGCGGAACCGGTTTCGCCGGTGCGCACGCGGGTCACCGAGTCAAGCGGAGCCACCCAGACCTTACCGTCGCCGATGGTGCCGGAGCCGGCGGACTTGACGATCACGCCAACCAGGGTTTCGGCATCGGCGTCGTCGGACAGCACCTCGATGCGGATCTTCGGAATGAGATCCACGGTGTATTCGGCGCCACGGTAGACCTCGGTGTGGCCGCGCTGACGGCCATAACCGTTTGCCTCGGACACGGTCAGGCCGTGCACGCCCGCGGCTGCGAGGGCTTCCTTGACATCGTCGAGTTTATGGGGCTGGATGATAGCGGTAATGAGCTTCATCTCACTTCACCTCCTTGAGGACGGAGCTGGCGGTACCAGCAAAATCGTAAGCACGTTCGCCCTGGTCGGCAAGATCGATGCCGCCGACTTCCTGGGCTTCGGTGACGCGCCAGCCGATCGTCTTCTCCAGAGCGAAGGCGATGATGCCGGTGATGACGGCGGACCAGACGATGGCCACGAGAGCGACGATGAGCTGGACGACCAGCTGCCTCCAGTCGCCGCCTGCGAACAGGCCGGCGCCTTCGCCGAAGAAGCCGATGAGCACGGTGCCGGTGAAGCCGCCAACGCCGTGGACGCCGACGACGTCGAGGGAATCGTCATAGCCGAGCTTGAACTTCAGACCGCAGGCCAGGCAGGTGAGCACACCGGCGATGGCGCCGAGGACGATGGCCCACAGCGGGGAGACCACATCGGCGGCCGGGGTGATGGCGACGAGGCCCGCGACGATGCCGGAAGCGGCACCCATTGCGGTGTAGTGGCCGGTGCGAATCTTCTCGGTGAAGCCCCAGGAGAGCATTGCCGCAGCGGTTGCGGCGGACGTGGAAACCCACGCGTAGCCGGCGGTGCCGTTGGCTGCGAAGGCGGAACCGGCGTTGAAGCCGAACCAGCCGAACCACAGCAGGAAGGCGCCGAGCATGACGAACGGAACATTGTGCGGGCGGAACGGCTGCGTGCCGAAGCCCTTACGCTTGCCGATGATCAGCACGATGACCAGAGCGGCGACTGCGGCGTTGATGTGGACGACCGTACCACCTGCGAAATCGTGGGCGGCTGCGCCGATCGCCTGGGAAATGGCGCCGTCAGCGGACAGCAGGCCGCCGTTCCACACCATGTGAGCGAGCGGAGCGTAATCGAACGTGATCCACAGCGCCACGAAAATCATCCACGTGGAGTACTTCACACGTTCGGCGATGGCGCCGCAGATCAACGCGACGGTGATCATGGCGAACGCGGACTGGAAGGCCACGTCGACGCTGACCGGGTAGTTGTTGCCGTTCAGTGCGGCCGATGTGAAGACGCCCTTATCGGAAACCATGGTGTCCTTCAGCAGGAAGCCGGTTGCCGGGTCGCCGAAGATGCCGCCGACCGAGGTGCCGGCGTAGGCGATCGACCAACCCCACAGCACCCACATGATCATCGTGACGGACAGTGCGGCCGCCTCCATGATCATCATATTCAGCACGGCCTTGGCGCGGACCATGCCACCATAGAAGAACGCCACACCAGGCGTCATGAGGAACACAAGGGACGCGGGAGTCAATATCCACGCGGCATTTCCAGAATCAAGCTGGCCCATGTCACCCTCCTCTTTCTTTCTCTATATTTGGTTCAACATTTCCGTCCCCATCGTGTGGGGCTGACAGAACGATATGGAACGCCGGCCGCGTTTTGAAAACGTTACGACGTGTTACGCCAACGTAACGCCATCCGCGCGAAACGTCAACCTACGCCGAAAAATGGCGGAATTCCAACGAAACTGGCGGTACGGAAATACGGAAGGCATAATCGCCCGGCAATCGCAATATGAAATTGCGACGGTGGACGGAAGCGGCGGGCAACGCTGCGGACGGAGTAAGTTGGGTAGCTGAAACTTACGGAACACGCGTGGCACGCGACGGGAGAACGCCGCGTACGGCGAGCGCGTGGCATGTACACCGAACGCGCGGTGCGGCGAACGTATGGCGCGCGTAACGAGAGAGCGGCGAGGACCATGGCAACGTTCATCATTTCACTGTGCGCCATTTTGATGCTGACCACGGTTTCCGGGCTGATCTGCCGCAAAGCGCAGCTGCCGGAAGTGATCGGGCAGATTCTCGTCGGCATTCTCGTGGGCCCTTCGCTGCTGGGCGTGATGCACATGAGCGATTCGCTGTCATTGTTCAGCGATCTCGGCATCATCATCCTGATGTTTTTGGGCGGTGTCGGCTGCGACCTGCAGTTGCTGAAGAAGTATTCGAAGGCGGCGGTCATCATCGCGTGCATGGGCGTGGTGTTCCCCGTGGCGGTGATGGGTGGAGTGAGCCTGCTGTTTGGCTTCAAGCCGATTCCGGCTGCGTTCATCGGCGTGGTGTTCTCCGCCACGTCCGTGTCGATTTCCGTGGCGGTGCTGAAGGAAGCCGGACTGCTTGATTCGAAGGAAGGCGTGTCGATTCTCGGCGCGGCCGTGGCTGACGATGTGATCGGCGTGATTCTGCTGTCCGTAATGTGCACGCTCGTCAACACCGGCAGCGTGGACGTGGCAGGGCTGGGTTTGATTCTGCTCAAGCAGGTGCTGTTCTTTGTGGCGGCCGCCGTGGTGGTGGTTTGGGTGGCGCCGGCGCTGATGACGCTGGCTGGCGTGCTGAAGGCGCCGTCCGGCATCGCGGTGATGGCCGTGATCATCTGCCTGGCGATGGCGTGGGCGTCGAATCTGGCCGGGTTGAGCTACGCGGTGGGCGCGTTTTTCGCCGGTATCGCGGTAAGCAACAGCGATTACGCGGAGGACGCGGACCGGTATATCGAGCCGGTTGGAGACACGTTGTTCGTGCCGGTGTTCTTCGTGGGCATCGGCCTGCAGACCACAGGCGTGGATGATACGAAGATGATTGTGTTCATTGCGATCATGACGGTTCTCGGCGTGATCACGAAGGTCGTCGGCTGCGGTTTGGGTGGCCGCATGGCCGGTTTTGGCGGCGCTTCGGCGCTGATGATCGGCGCGGGCATGGTGCCACGTGGCGAGATGGCGTTGATTACCGCGCAAATCGGCTTCAACGAGCATGTGCTCGGCAGCGAATACTATTCGACGATCATCTTCATCATTTCGCTGGTGACGCTGGTCGCGCCGCTGCTATTGAAGCTGACGATCCGGAAGGTGCCGGGGGTGGGGGCTGACGCTGCCGGTACGGCTGGCGCTGAGCAGTAATCGCAATACGAAAACCTCCCGCCACGTGCGGAACGTGACGGGAGGTTTTCGCTACGGAAATCGCAAATCCGGAAAATATGGGAACGTCAGGCGAGGATGCCGTCGACGAAACCTTCCGGAGCGAACGGGGCGAGATCGTCCGGGCCTTCGCCCAGGCCGACGAGCTTGACGGGCACGCCGAGCTCCTTCTGCACGGAGATGACGATGCCGCCCTTGGCGGAGCCGTCGAGCTTGGACAGGACCACGCCGGTGATGCCGATCGCTTCGGCGAACACCTTGGCCTGCGTCATGCCGTTCTGGCCGGTGGTGGCGTCGAGCACGAGCAGCACTTCGTCCACAGGCAGGTTCTTTTCGGTGACGCGGCGGATCTTGCCGAGCTCGTCCATGAGGTTGGACTTGTTCTGCAGACGGCCGGCGGTGTCGATGATGAGCACGTCGGCGTTCGCCTCCTTGGCTTTGGCGCTGGCTTCGAACGCGACGGACGCCGGGTCGGCGCCGTCCTTGTC
>ENA-OOXE01001125-OOXE01001125.1-human-gut-metagenome-genome-assembly--contig:-NODE-1125-length-16282-cov-4.815678_pt1 | contig 16282 bp, 10 predicted proteins | sample MGYA00241585_ERZ501339 | MGnify/ENA primary metagenome ERZ501339 (study PRJEB25962, sample SAMEA1972463) | human gut metagenome | biome: human gut; feature: human-associated habitat; material: faeces...
GGGATGTGTATTAAAATGCAGCCCTATTATTATCTCATTGCGCGTACAAAACGACTTCGCCCTCGCGTAAAGAAGCCTGCACGTCAATCAGACGTTGGTTGCGACTACCGCGAAACAACACGTCACGGTCGCGTAAGGATTCCACGTATGGCCCGTCCACCAACACGTCGATGTATTGCAGCAGTTCAGCCTGCCGCCTGTCATGCCGCAACCGTTCGAACTTATAACCGGTATAACACCAGATGTTTTTCCCGGTCTCCCGTTTCACGGCTTCCGCCAGTTCGGCAAACCCTTCAGGCTGGAACATCGGGTCGCCGCCGCTGAACGTCACGTCCGCAAACTCATCGGCCCGGATGACCTGCATGATTTCTTCCGTCGTCATCAGGGTTCCGGACTCGATGTCCCACGACTGCGGATTATGGCAGCCGGGACAGGCATTGGGACAACCGGCGGCATACACCGTCGTGCGAAACCCCGGTCCGTCCACCGTCGTGTCCTCAACAATCTTTATGACTGAAATCATCGTCGTTTATCGGTTTTCATGTACCACACGGTCGTTCAACTCGGCCAGCTTGGCCTTGTTCCAACGGTCGGTCGTCCCGACCAAGTAACCGGTAATGCGTTGCAGACGGTCGATATGCTCACTGCCGCATTTGGGACACACTTTCATCTCTGGTTCGGCATTTTCGTATCCGCAAGCCATGCAACGGTTACGGTTGTGGTTCACCGAGCCGTAACCGATATTGTACTTGTCCATCATGTCCACCACGCGCATGATGACTTCCGGATTGTGAGTGGCATCCCCGTCGATTTCCACGTAGAAGATATGGCCGCCCCGCGTCAGGTCGTGATACGGCGCCTCAACTTCGGCCTTATGACGGGCACTGCACTTGTAATACACCGGTACATGGTTGGAATTGGTATAATACTCACGGTCGGTAATACCCGGCAAGACACCGAACTGTTTGCGGTCGCCTCGGGTAAACCTTCCGGCCAACCCTTCAGCCGGAGTGGCCAACACGCTGTAATTATGCTGGTAGAGTTCCGAGAACTCGTTGGCACGGTCACGCATGTAGGTCACTATCTTCAGGCCGAGCTGCTGTGCCTCTTCCGACTCTCCATGATGCTTGCCGGTCAAAGCGACCAAGCATTCGGCCAAACCGATGAAACCGATGCCCAACGTCCCTTGGTTAATCACCGGAGCTATCGTATCGTTGGGCTTCAACTTCTCGCATCCCAACCAAAGCGCACTCATCACCAACGGGAATTGCTTGGCAAAAGCTGTCTTCTGGAACTCCATGCGCTCATGCAACTGACGGGCCGTGATCTCCAGCATGTGGTCGAGCTTGGCAAAGAAACAGGCGATACGTTCTTCTTCATCTGCAATCTCCATGCACTCGATAGCCAGACGCACGATGTTGATGGTTGAAAAAGAAATATTTCCCCGTCCGATAGAGGTCTTCGGCCCGAAACGGTTTTCAAAGACGCGGGTGCGGCAACCCATTGTAGCCGTTTCATACAGGTAACGTTTCGGGTCGTCGGCACGCCACAGTTCATGCCGGTTGAACGTGGCGTCCAGATTGATGAAATTCGGAAAAAAACGACGGGCCGTCACCTTGCAGGCATATTGGTAAAGGTCGTAGTTGCGGTCGGTAGGCAAATAGCTCACACCCCGTTTCTTTTTCCAGATTTGAATCGGAAAGATAGCCGTTTCACCGTTGCCCACCCCTTCGTAAGTACTACGCAGGATTTCGCGAATGATGCAACGTCCCTCGGCCGAGGTATCCGTACCGTAGTTCACGGAACTGAACACCACTTGGTTCCCGCCACGGGAATGGATGGTATTCATATTGTGGATAAAGGCTTCCATGGCCTGATGCACCCGGGCCACAGTCTTGTTCATCGCATGTTGGAGGATACGTGCGTCGCCGGTCAGGCCGTCCAAAGGACGAGTGACAAAGTCGTCCACTTCCTTATGATATAAATGAGAGTAGTCTTCGATGTTCAACTCCTCCAAGACCTTCACTTCTTCGATGAAACTGGCACGCACGAAAGGAGCCAGATAAAAATCAAGCGCAGGAATAGCCTGGCCGCCGTGCATCTCATTCTGTGCCGTTTCCATAGAAATACAGGCCAAAATGCTGGCCGTCTCGATACGTTTGGCAGGACGGGACTCCCCGTGTCCGGCAGAGAAACCATGCTTCAGGATGTGGTCGAGCGGATGTTGTACGCACGTCAAGCTTTTGGTGGGATAATAATCCTTGTCATGAATGTGCAGATAGTTGTGCTTGACCGCCTCTTTCACCTCTTCGCTCAACAGGTAGTCGTCTACGAAAGGTTTGGTGGTCTCGCTGGCAAACTTCATCATCATGCCGGCCGGCGTGTCGGCATTCATGTTGGCATTCTCGCGGGTCACGTCGTTGGACTTGATATTGATGATCTCCAAGAACATGTCACGCGTTTTAGCCTTGCGGGCAATGCTGCGTTGGTTACGGTAAGCGATATATTTCTGCGCCACATCCTTACGGCGGCTCTTCATCAGCTCCACCTCCACGGCATCCTGAATCTCTTCCACCGTCATCTGTACCTTTCCACGGTTAGCCACGTGTTCGCATATCAAATGAATCAGCTCTTCATTCTCACCGGCCTCGGTATGTACCATGGCCTTACGTACAGCATCACCGATTTTCCGGGCATTGAACCCCACAATGCGCCCATCCCTTTTCACAACTGTCTGTATCATATTGCATTTATTTTTCAGGCCGAAAAAATCCTTCCCTCCTTTTCCTAAAGGAAGCCCCGTATCTTCGACACTTAAAAGTTTGTATCTTTCTTATTACGTTCCCACCGTCGTTCCCTTATCCCCGGAGTCCGTACGGCTATGTCACAGGCAGGTCTTCTGACTTACTCTCGTTTCATGTCCTTCCCGTTTCGCCCGACGAAACAGTGGATGCAGTATGTCATGAAACGCATAAAAGAGTTCACAGCAGCGGGTCTGTCGGGGACTCTCACCCCGTTCCCTTTTCACTCTGTCGGCCGACTGGCAAACAGGGCACCTGAACAATGACAAAGGTACACCTTTTCCTTTTTTCGTGCAAGAGTTTTTGCGGTTTTTATTCTAAAGTTTTCCAATTCAAGAACCCACAAAGCAATCAACAATCTAATAAACAGAAGATTATAAACTAAACCCTCGCCCACAAGAAGGCCAAAAGTTTTCCAAAATAAAAATCGAACGTACAAGATTATCAGACCCAACCTCCGGAAAGGAGAAGCTTTATGTCACAAACCGAGAGAAAACCTAAGTCCGAATTCCAAATTAAAATTCAATGGTTTCTCCTTATAAATATTAGAAACAGAACTTCCATTATCAAAATAGTAACTCACTCCCGGCTCCACATACAAACCTACCACCGACGACAAGTTAAACTGCATCCCGGCACTCGCATTTACAGAACATTGCCAAGGTTTTTCCCGTATAGCCTTGTGTGTAGACGACTTTATCCTTCCTCGCCACATATAATCCGTTTCCGAATCTCCATCCACGCACTTCTCAGCCATTCCTCCGGCCGACAGATACAAATCCATCCACCGTTTCTTCCACAAGCTGGCCTTAAAGTTCAAGGGAATCCCTACGTATTGTAAGGATTGCCGTACCTTATAACTATAATCTTCTCCCGAAGAAGAAAGACTTGACGAAAGATAAGTATAAGAAAGACCGCTTTCTATGCCGAATCTTTCATTCAAGGCATAACAAACGGACACACCGAACCTGACGGGTTGTTTATGTTTCATCGGGACAAAGTCATCCACATACGGGTGGGCGGACTTTATACCCGCCACCGGATATTTTCCATATCCCATGGTCTCGGGGTGTTCCCAAGAGGGAATAGCTCCCATCAGGGCAACCCCTCCGTTCCCGTGATTCATCACCGATTTTCCGGGTGTATTGGATGCAAAAAGACTTATGGCCAGCAAATGCGAGCTTTCATTCTTAACCTTCCCGACGTTTGCAACCCACTTAATATGCCGGTCTATCCCGTCAGGATAAGCTTTCTCCATATACTCAAGAGTATCTTCAGAAACCGTTTTTTCCCTTTCGGCTACAAGTTCTTTCCTCTCTTCCGTTAAAATCTCCTGACCTTCCTCTGATACAATGGGACGGTCGCAGCAGGTCACCGTATCTTTCCCGAATGGTTTACCACGATATGATTCCTTTTTCACTCTCCGGACTTTTGCCCAAAAGACATCCGACGGCTCCGGAAGAATGTCTTCGGTTTGAATGCGATTTTCTACAAGAGACGTAAAAACCGGCCGGCATACGTTTCTTCCCAAGGGCACAACGATCGCCAACGCCGCCGCTATCCCAGCCAGGCGAAGCCATACGGTACGCCTTCCACGAGAGGAGGCAACGGACAGGCGTCGCTCTTCCAAAGCCTTGTTTATCCCGTTCCACAGCCCGTCGGGAGGGGCGACCTCGTAACCGTCCAGTTTCTTTTGCCATTCATTCAACCATTTATCTTCCATTGACCTGAGCTTTATATCTTTGAACTTCCTTTGCCAACACCGCCTTTGCCCGATGCAGTTGCGAAGCCGATGTACTCTCTTTTATATTCAGCATCGCCGCAATCTCTTTATGGCTTTTCTTTTCGAATACATACAAATTGAAAACAGCCCTATACCCTGCCGGTAAACGGCAAATCATTTCCTGAAGAACTTCAGAAGGAATGTCCTCCGCATCCGGCTCATCCTCTACCGTATCCGGTACGTCCCACCCATCGCCAAGGGATTCCAACTGCCGGTTGCGCTTCAAGAATTTCAATGACTCGTTCACCACAATACGTACCATCCATCCCCGGAGAGAGCCTTCACCCCTCCACTCGAAACCGTGAATGGAAGTGAATATCTTCACGAAACAATCCTGAAGGACGTCTCTCACATCGTCCATACAAGCCACATAACGGGAACATACGGCTGTGAGGCAACCCGCATAGCGACAATATAATAATTTCATCGCTACACGGTCGCCCCGCTGTATATCTCGAACCAAATCCTGTTCGCCTCCGTTTCCGATACGCGTCATTCTGAACGAACGGTTATCTGTCCTCCAACACTATCGTAACATACCTCCTCTTTGCATTTGCTCTATTTGTCTGGCTACGTTTCCTGTCTTTTTACGGGTACAATAATCGAATTCCGCTGTTCTCCTCCCCCGGAACGACTGCCAAACCAACGTCAGTTTGACCGTACGACCTCCGGTATCGGGAAGCTTCCCTAAATCAAAGGCCACAAGCGCATCGCTTCGCCAACTCCCCGCATCTCCGCAAGCATCGTGACGAAACTCCACCTCATAAGGATTATCCGGATTACCTCCGGTCAATAAATTCACCTTATGGGCAATCCCCCTATTGCCCCACAAAGTAGAGAAACGCAGCGTCAGATAACCATCTTCCGCCACAGTCACCCAATCGTCTACGATATCCACCGGGTCATTCCCATACAGCGAATCGTTCACCAAAGCAGAATCCGGAACCGTTTTTTTCGTCAGAATGCTGTCCATCCAGTTTACATAGACCGCACGCGTACAGAAATGCTTTTCCCCATCTACGTCCGTAAAATGAACCAAAGCCCTCACTTCCTTTTCTCCGAAAGGGGAAGAGGACAGATTTACCGGCCAAAGCGTAGTCTCATCGTCCAACTGCAAGAAACAGGAATCCGTTCCGCCCTTGACCGTCACCAAAGCATTCGGACTGAAATAAGGATACCATACATAAACCTCGTCATCGTCGTCCGAACAAGACTGAAACAAAACCGGAGCTGCCAACAGGCAGGCCAACACCCATAAGACATGTACTTTCTTCATTTTTCATCCAATTTAAAAATCCGACATTCTGTTTATCAAACCGCGAACCGGCCAAATCCTTGCTCATTCCGATGAAAAATAACGTTAAAAACCAGCCATAAAAATAGGGATGTACCATTGGCATCTGATACATCCCCTGATATTCTCCATACAAGAACTACTTGTTCTTATAATTCTTTAAACCGGTCTGCAAGAAATCTATATACTTATTGACATCCTCGTCGTACGAATATGACTTGTTCAACGGCTTGCCTTCGTTGTCGAGCAACACATAGAACGGCTGGGCATTGGCTCCGAACTTACTGCGTTGCAAATAGCTCCATTTGTCACCTACCGTACGCAAAGTACGTTCCTGACCGTTCTCTGTCACCTTAATAGGTTCCGGCAGCTTGGTCTTCTCATCCACATACAACGTGATTAGCACGTAATCGTTCTGCATGATATCCGCTACCTTCTGGTCGGCCCACACAGCCAGCTCCATCTTGCGGCAGTTCACGCAACCGTATCCGGTAAAGTCTATCATCACGGGCTTACCTTGCCTGCGCGCATATTCCATCCCGGCATCATAATCCATGAACTGAGCCTTCACCTCGTTCTCATAAAGGTTGAAGTCTTGCGTGCTCATCGGAGGCGAAAAGGCACTGATAGCCTTCAGCGGCGCTCCCCACAAACCGGGAACCATGTAAATGGCAAAAGAGAAGGAAACCAAAGCCATGAAGAAACGGGTGACCGACGTACGATGATTGACCACGACATTACCGGACTCATCATATTCATCTTCATCGTGCGGGAAACGCAGCCAACCGATAAGATAAGCGCCCAACAAAGCAAAAATCACAATCCACAAACTCAGGAAAGCCTCGCGGTCGAGGATATGCCAACCGTAAGCCAAATCTGCCACCGACAAGAACTTCAAGGCAAAAGCCAATTCCAAGAAACCGAGCGTCACCTTCACACAATTCATCCAATTACCGGATTTCGGCATCGTCTTCAGCCAAGCCGGGAACATGGCAAAGAGGGTGAAAGGCAAGGCCAAGGCAATGGCAAAACCCAACATACCGATAGTCGGGGCAAGAATACTGCCCGACGTGGACACTTCTACCAACAGAAAACCGATAATCGGCCCCGTACAAGAAAAAGAAACCAAAGCAAGGGTAAAAGCCATCAGGAAGATGCTCAACAAACCTGTGGTAGATTCGGCCTTATTGTCTACCGCATTGCTCCACGAAGAAGGCAACGTAATTTCAAAAGCACCGAAGAAACTGGCGGCAAACACCAGCAACATCAGGCAGAAAAAGATGTTGAATACCGCATTCGTGGACAGGGCATTCAGGGCACTGGCCCCGAAAATACCGGTAATCACTAAGCCCAAAAGCACATAAATGACCACAATGCTCACACCATACGTCGCCGCATCGCGAATACCTTTGCGTTTGTCTCCCGAACGTTTCAGGAAAAAACTCACGGTCATCGGGATGATCGGCCAGACACAAGGAGTAAGCAAAGCAACCAAGCCGCCGAGGAATCCCAACAGAAATATCTTCCACCACGTCTGGCTGGCTGCATTGGAGGCATCTTCACCGAAAGCTGCCAACTCATCAATAACGGGCGTCCAATAGTCGCTTGCCGCCACAGCAGCATTACCACCGGCCACAGCAGAAGGTACGGAATCCGTCACGACCAAGCCCGTGGCAACCGTATCGGCCCCTCCGATTACGGGCGCATCTGCTTTTTCCTCTTTCTCCGCTACCGGCGTATCCGCAGTTTTCTCTTTCTGCTTCTGAGGCTCTGCCACAGCATTACCGGCCGCGGGCTTTCCGCTTCCGGAGAAAGTAAACTCCACATTAGTGGGAGGCATGCAATTCTCATCGTTACAAGCCCCATAGTTCAGATACCCTTTCACGGAATAAGTAGCGTCCGTAATACGCATTTTCTGCGCGAAAACAGCCGTATTTTCCATGTAGCTGACTTCCATCCCGAAAAGATTGTCGTACGCCTTATGCACCTTTCCACGTGCCGTCAGCTTACCTACCGGCTCCACTCCTTTCTGTTCATCGAAATTAATGGTAGCCGGAGTAGGGCCGCCGTCCGGAATGTCCGTAGAATAGACATGCCAACCCGCTTCCGCCTTTCCGGTAAAAACAATCTCGAATTCAGAGTCAGACAGTTTCTTTTGGGAAACAGAAAAACTTACCGGGTCGTGAAACTGTGCCCAAAGCGGCAAGACCATGACCCATAATAACAGTAATGAGGTTATTTTCTTCATCATCAAGAATAAAGTTTTTAGAGTGCAAAGATAAACAAAGTGGGAGGGGTTTAAAAACGAACCGTAAAGAATCTACCTGTTTTTACAGTTTTTTAGTTTTACAACATTCATGCGCCGAAACAAAAAAAGTCTGCCTGAAGGATCCAGACAGACTTTCAATGTTATGCTTTACTGTAAAATTACAACTTCGGACCTGCTGCAACCAAAGCTTTACCGGCTTCGTTACCCGTGAACTTCGCAAAGTTCTTGATGAAACGGGCAGCCAAATCCTCAGCCTTCTTCGTCCACTCTGCAGCGTCAGCGTAAGTGTCGCGAGGATCGAGAATCTTCGGATCAACACCCGGCAACTCCGTAGGAACAACGAAATCGAAGTAAGGAATAGTCTTCGTAGGAGCCTTGTCGATAGAACCGTCCAAGATGGCATCGATGATACCACGAGTATCGCGGATGGAAATACGCTTGCCCGTACCGTTCCAACCCGTGTTCACCAGGTATGCCTTGGCACCTACCTTGTTCATCTTCTTCACGAGCTCTTCAGCATATTTCGTAGGATGCAAGCTCAAGAAAGCAGCACCGAAACAAGCCGAGAACGTCGGAGTCGGTTCTGTGATACCACGTTCCGTACCGGCCAACTTGGCAGTAAAACCAGACAAGAAGTAGTATTGAGCCTGCTGGTCGTTCAAGATAGAAACGGGAGGCAATACACCGAAGGCATCAGCAGACAGGAAGATTACCTGCTTTGCGTGAGGACCCTTGGAAATAGGCTTCACGATATTCTCGATGTGGTAAATAGGATAAGATACACGTGTATTCTCCGTTACGCTCTTATCTGCAAAATCAATCTTGCCGTTAGCATCTACCGTTACATTCTCCAACAAAGCGTCACGTTTGATAGCCTTGTAGATATCGGGCTCGGATTCTTTATCCAGATTGATAACTTTAGCATAGCAACCGCCTTCGTAGTTGAATACGCCTTCGTCGTCCCATCCGTGCTCGTCGTCACCGATCAACTTACGTTTCGGGTCGGTAGACAAAGTCGTCTTACCGGTACCGGACAAACCGAAGAAGATAGCAGAGCTGGTGCCGTCCATGCTGGTGTTGGCAGAGCAGTGCATAGAAGCGATACCGCGCAAAGGATTGAAATAGTTCATCATAGAGAACATACCCTTCTTCATTTCACCACCGTACCAAGTGTTGATGATAACTTGCTCTTTTGAAGTCAAGTTGAAGACTACGGCTGTTTCTGAGTTCAAGCCCAGCTCCTTGTAGTTTTCAACCTTAGCCTTAGAAGCGTTGTAAACCACGAAATCAGGTTCGAAATCCTTCAAATCTTCTTCCGTAGCACGGATAAACATGTTCGTTACGAAGTGAGCCTGCCATGCAACCTCCACGATGAAACGCACTTTCAGGCAAGTAGCCTTGTTAGCGCCGCAGAAACCGTCGACAACAAACAATTTCTTATTTGAAAGCTCCTTCACAGCCAAATCCTTCAATACCTTCCAAGCCTCAGGAGTTACAGGCTTGTTGTCATTCTTATATTCTTCAGAAGTCCACCATACGGTGTTCTCAGAAGTAGCGTCTTTTACGATAAACTTGTCCTTGGGAGAACGACCGGTATAAATACCTGTCATCACATTCACTGCACCCAATTCCGTTACCTGACCTTTTTCAAAACCTTCCAAACCAGCTTTGGTTTCTTCCTGGAACAATACGTCGTATGACGGATTGTGGAGAACCTCAACAGTACCGGTAATACCGTACTTACTCAAATCTAAATTTGCCATTTTCTAAAATAATATTTGGTTAGAAATCAATTCACTATAAAAAACTTCCTTTTTGCGCTGACAAAATTACAAAGAAATGCGTGCATCTGAAACTTTCGGCATATTATTTTTCTTAATTCAAAAACATTCTTCCGTTAAATTTCCCAAAACCTAAGAACCAAAGCTATATTTGCTACACGGAGTTTACATTTTCAAGAAGTTTTTGTTACTTTTGTTCTCAAGTATATTTAAATCCATCCAAATATGAAAGTAATTAACTTTGCAGAGCAACAAACGGTTGTCAACAGATACATGTCGGAACTCCGGGACGTATGCATACAGAAAGACAGGGCGCGGTTCCGCCGCAATCTGGAAAGAATCGGGGAAGTAATGGCTTACGAAATCAGTAAAACGCTGGATTATTCCGTCAAAGACATACAAACCCCGTTGGGCACGGCGCCCACGCTGTTGTACAACGACCCTATCGTACTGGGAACCATCTTCCGGGCCGGCCTCCCTTTCCATCAAGGCTTCCTGAATGTGTTTGAGGAGGCCGACAACGCATTCGTGTCGGCCTACCGCTTCTACAAAGACAAAGAATGCCACGAAGTGGGCATACATATCGAATATCTGGCCACGCCGGACCTGAACGGCAAAACTCTCATCATTGCCGACCCCATGCTAGCCACGGGCGGAAGCATGGAATTGGGGCTCAAGGCATTCGAGACCAAAGGCATACCGGGAAAAGTGCATTTATGTAGTGCGATAGCCAGCCGGAAGGGCGTGGACTACCTGACGGAAACATTCAAAGACACGGACTATACCTTGTGGTGCGGAGCTATCGACCCGGAGCTGAACGACCACATGTACATCGTCCCGGGACTTGGCGATGCAGGAGACAGAATTTTCGGTACTAAATAAAAAGTTCAAAAAACTCTAAAAAATACTTGACACACCCGGCACTGTTATGGTATTGTACCTAAGAACGCTGCCGAAGACAGTAGGTGCCGTAAGGCATAAGGATCAAAACGCCTACCGAGGTCCAAGTATTCTGAGTTAAGATTACACAAGGCCTTATTGCGAAGCAGTAAGGTCTTTTTTTAACGGATTGACTTATTGCGACGGCGGTATACAAAATCTATAAGGAGGTGTACCATTTCATGGCAAAAGTAGAACTGAAACAACCAATCGTAGAAGAGATCTCTAACAGCATTAAAGACGCACAGTCTGTTGTACTTGTAAACTACAGCGGTCTTACTGTTGAGCAGGATACAATTCTTCGTAAAGAGTTAAGAGAAGCTGGTGTTCAGTACAAGGTATACAAAAATACCATGATGCGTCGTGCATTCGAGGGTACAGCATTTGAGAGCCTCAGTGAGCATTTACATGGCACAAATGCGATCGCTATCTCCGAGACAGACGCAACTGCTCCGGCAAGAATTCTTGCTAAATATGCAAAACAGTTCCCGGCACTGGAGCTGATCGCAGGTGTAGTTGAGGGTAACTACAATGATCAGGCCGGAATTCAGGCACTGTCCACAATTCCTTCAAGAGAGGAACTTCTTGGAAAACTGCTTGGAAGCATCCAGTCTCCGATCACCAACTTCGCTCGTGTGCTTAATCAGATCGCAGAGCAGAATGGCGGAGCTGACGCAGCAGCTGCTGAGTAATTACAGCAACGTGCAATTGGCGGCATAATGGCCGCATGATATTTAATTAAAATTTTTAAATGGAGGGAAATTAAAATGGCAAAATTAACAACAGAAGAATTTATTGCAGCAATCAAAGAATTATCTGTATTAGAGTTAAATGACCTTGTAAAAGCTTGTGAGGAAGAGTTCGGTGTTTCCGCAGCAGCAGGTGTTGTTGTAGCAGCAGCAGGTGCAGCAGGCGAGGCAGCTGAGGAGAAAGATGAGTTTGACGTAGAGCTTACAGAGGTAGGCCCGAACAAAGTTAAAGTTATCAAAGTTGTTCGTGAGGTTACAGGTCTTGGACTTAAAGAGGCTAAAGCTATCGTTGATGGTGCTCCGAAGGTTGTTAAAGAGGGCGCATCCAAAGCTGAGTCTGAGGACATCAAAACTAAACTTGAGGCTGAGGGAGCTAAGGTTACACTTAAATAATCCAATCAGAACTGAAGTTTCAGAGGCTGTTGTGTCTGCCGGTTTACCGGTGGCACAGCAGCCTTTTTTGTGTGAGAGGCAGATTCTGCGACATTTTTTGACAATGGGATGCATCGGCTGTATCTTGCTTTTTTTCGACAAAAGAATGATAATAAAAAGTACAGGAAAGGATGGTAACATGAAAAAAAAGATAGCAGCCTGTATTCTGGCAGTGACGGTTGGCATAGCAGGAATTCCGGTTCCTGCATCAGCACAGCAGATTTTTTCAGAGTCAGGTACAAAAAGTACAGATGCTGTACGAAGTCCGCTGGAAGAAATCCATGTCCAGGATTATGCCATGGAACAGCAGGAAGAGATTGAAGAAGAAGAGAATATGCCTGCTGAGGAACCGGATCCGCTGGTTCTGGATGATGATGGAAGTGTAGTTCCGGCATCCGCTGCCGCATGGGTAGAAGACGAGGTATCTACAGATGGCTCAGACTCGGAAGAAAGCGGGGAATATGCTGGAGAAGATATGCAGATCCATGACAAAGTGGATGAGACAGTGAGTGGGCAGAAAACACAGGAAAAAGATCAGGCAGATTTTTCAGACGGAGATAGTGTGACAGCAGAGAGTGCTGCTGATGATACACAGGAAGATATGACTGACGGCTCCGATAACGATATTCAGGAAGAAAGTTCTGCTGTTTCGGAAATACCGGAAGAGCCGGATCAGAAAACAACGCAGAATGATTTGCCGGAAGATGATCTGACCGGAGAAGAAAATCAGCCTTCGGAGGATCTTTCGGATAATCCATCGGCCGGAGAATTATCCGAGAAACCGGAAGAACTTACAGAAGAACCGCAGGAACCGGATGAACTCGAAGAAGACCCGTCAGAGAAGCCTTCTGATTCATCAGAAGAAACCATCTCCGACGGATCAGAAGAAGAATTTTCAGATGGGGAAGCCCTGGCAGGGGGTACAGGCACATATCAGGTGGAAACGCTGCAGATTCGGGAAGGGCAGGATATTACAGCACCATTAAATACGCTGTTCCTGAAACTGAAAAATCGGGCAACGGGTCAGACACCGTATAAGATCATCATTCCACCGGGACATTATAAACTTACCGGGACGCTCTGTATGTACAGCAATATGTATCTGTACGCACAGGGAGCAACGATCACCAAAACTTCGAGGACCAAGCATCTAATCCTGAGACTTGGAAATACGAAAGAATCAGCAGGCGGTTATTCAGGATATCAGAATATCGTTATTGATGGTGGAACCTGGAACTATAATTATCAGTGCGTAAAAGGCAAAGATGAGCCAGGCGGTTTTGTAGGATTCTGCATTGGCCATGCAAACAACGTAACCATTAAAAATGCGACTTTTCTCAATAATCTGAAATCACATTTTCTGGAATTTGGAGGCGTGAAAAACGCAACGATCAGAAACTGTAAATTCCGTGGCTATTATAAAAATTACGAAAAGGGCGGTCAGGAGTGCATTCAGATCGACTGCTGTACAGATGAAGGAAATGTTTTTCCGCAGTATATGCCCTACGATGGAAGTACCTGCGAAGATTTTCTCATTGAGGGAAATACATTTGAAGATGTTTTTGCCGGTGTGGGAACTCACAGCATGATGGCCGGAAAAACATACAAACGAATCACGGTGAAAAATAACACATTCCGGAATATAAGGAAACGCTGCATAGAATTTCTGAATTATACAGATTCTGTTGCGGAAAACAATACCATGATCAACGTTGGCGTTGGTGTGGATGTTTCATCTGTAAACAAGAAGAATACACATCTGACGAAAGGTTATACAGGTGATCCCGATGTAAATACAGACCGAAAGATCAGGATATACGGGAACAAGATCAGCCTTTCGGGAGTCAGCAGCATTGCCGGTGTTGGCTGGGTGTGCAGCGGAATTAAAGTTTTTGGCTTTAATATGGAAGAAAACGGTGGCGTGGTTCCGAGAAAAGTTTATCCGGTAAAGGGAGTTACCGTAAAAAACAACCAGATTTCCGGTTACGGAAACGGAATCATTATGAAGCTTACAAATACCGCAACGGTTTTTGATAATCAGATGAAAATGAAAAAGCCTTCTGTATATTCCAATATTGGAATTTATGCAGAAGATTCCAGGGGAACATCGATTAAGAAAAATACTGTTTCCGGAACCGCAAATACGGGAATTTATTTCTATGATGCGGCGTATAGTAAAAATTCACAGCAGAAAAATTATATCCAGACCAATGTGGTTTCTTTAACGGGAGGAGACGGGATTTATCTGCAGAGGATGTCAGCTGCTTCTAGGATAGAAAAAAATACAGTAAAATCTGTCGGTGGTTCGGGAATCCATGTAAAGGATGGAAAGATGGCAGGCATCTACAGTAATACGGTATCATCCAACAAAAATCACGGAATCCGGATTGAATATACAACAGGAGGGATCTGGATCAGAGGTAATCAGGTCGTATCCAACAAAAACTGTGGCATTATGCTTGGAAAGGGAAAAGTTTCTCAGGTTGCCGGGAACACGATCTATAAAAACAGCAAGAAGGGTATGTACATAAATGGAACAGATATCTGGGAAGTAAGGGATAATACAGTGACTGAAAACGGGGATGCCCAGGAAGTATATGCCAATAACTGCAAAAAACTGTGCAGCATCAGACGCCCGGTATGTAAAAAGATAACAACAAAAAGCACAGACGTAGCCGGAACCGCAGATGGAGGATATACGGTAACCGTTTATGCCTGGATATCCGGAAAGAGCCAAAAACTTGGAACTGCCAGAGTAAATACAAAAAAACAGTTTATTGTTAAAATTAAAAAACAGAAAAAGAACACCGTACTGAAGATCGTATCCAAAGACAGATATGGAAATGCGGTATCAGTGAATTATACCGTGAAATAAATAAGAGCTTCTGTTCCACACATCGTATGTATAAAAGGAACAGAAGCTTTTTTTGAAAAAATGTGAAAAAATTCAAAAAAAGTGCTTGACACGCTTTTTTTCTTATGTTAAAGTGGAGGATGCTATATTATGGCTAGATATGCCTGCCTAAAGGTCAGGCGGGATCATGTTGTAATAAATAATAAAAAAACAGGGGTGAAACGTCAATGGAAAAAAACAGAATTCGTTCTGTAAAAACTGGAAAAAGCATGCGTATGAGCTACCAGAGACAAAAAGAAGTCCTGGAAATGCCAAACCTGATCGAAGTTCAGAAAGATTCCTACCAGTGGTTTCTTGACGAAGGTTTAAAAGAAGTATTCGATGATATTTCTCCGATCGCAGATTACGGCGGAAAGCTCAGTCTGGAATTCATCGATTTCACATATGATGAAAAAGATGCGAAATATTCCATCGAGCAGTGTAAAGAACGTGACGTGACTTATGCCGCACCTTTGAAGGTTCGAGTAAGGCTGATCAATAAGGAAACAGAAGAGATCAACGAACACGAGATTTTCATGGGAGATTTACCGCTGATGACTGCTACAGGTACCTTTGTTATCAATGGTGCTGAGCGTGTTATTGTCAGCCAGTTAGTACGTTCCCCTGGAATCTACTACGCAATCGCTCATGATAAACTTGGTAAGAGACTGTTTTCCAGTACTGTAATTCCGAACAGAGGTGCATGGCTGGAGTACGAGACAGATTCAAATGATGTATTTTATGTACGTGTAGACAGAACAAGAAAGGTTCCGATCACTGTTCTGATCCGTGCACTGGGCATTGGAACCAATGCTGAGATCATTGATCTGTTTGGTGAAGAGCCAAAGATCCTTGCCAGCTTTACCAAGGATACTTCCACAAACTATCAGGAAGGTCTCCTTGAGCTGTATAAGAAGATCCGTCCGGGCGAGCCGCTTGCAGTAGAGAGCGCAGAGAGCCTGATCATGGCAATGTTCTTCGATCCGAGAAGATATGACCTTGCCAAAGTCGGACGTTATAAATTTAATAAGAAGCTTCATTTCAACAAACGTATCGTAGGCCACAAGCTCTCCCAGGATGTTGTAGATACAACAACAGGTGAGATCCTTGCAGAGGCTGAGACACTTGTTACAAAAGAGCTTGCTGATACTTTACAGAATTCCGCAGTTCCGTATGTGTGGATCCAGGGTGAGGAGAGAGAGATCAAAGTCCTTTCCAGCCTTATGGTTGACATCCGTCACTATCTGCCGGAGCTTGAGGATCCGAAGTCCCTGGGTGTTACAGAATTAGTATACTACCCGGTACTCGAAAAAATTCTGGAAGAAAATGACACATTTGAGG
>ENA-OOXE01001130-OOXE01001130.1-human-gut-metagenome-genome-assembly--contig:-NODE-1130-length-16198-cov-1.613145_pt1 | contig 16198 bp, 10 predicted proteins | sample MGYA00241585_ERZ501339 | MGnify/ENA primary metagenome ERZ501339 (study PRJEB25962, sample SAMEA1972463) | human gut metagenome | biome: human gut; feature: human-associated habitat; material: faeces...
GCATGTGAAAGTACCCGGAGGAAGAAGGAAGGAAATCTCATCATGAGCCGTATGGTGAGATTTGTATATGATGGAAGTTTTCTCTTTTAGGGTACAAGGTCATTGTAACACATCCAAAAAGAAATGTGAAATTGATAGATTTAAAGATTTCTATTAAAAAAAGTAATAATTTTAAACGGGCATTGAAGAACGGGGTTTCGTGTCCAATTCCAAAAGTAAGGATTGGATGAAGGATGGATTTATTATGTTCTTCAATCCGGCTTTGCAGTTCATCATCCTCCTGATTAAGTGATAATACTCCAATATCATCTACCTCAACAAATACTCTTCTGCCTGCATATTTTTCGATGGCTCCCCGCAGTCCGTTTTCACCATCATAGGCAAGGATATCAGGAATCATTTCATTGGAAATGAGCACTGGATGCCCAGCTTTTTTCTTATAAGAAGGTACGACGATATCATCGTGATATTTTCGCATCTCCACGATGGTCTTCGGAATGAACATGGGGGCATTTACCGGGGTAAATACAACACTTAAGCATTTATCCTGTAAATAAGAAAGACCAGCTTTTACCGAATGAAATAGTTCTCTCTTTTCGTCCGACTCTTCTAAAATTAAAAATACTACATTAAGATTATTTAGCTGATATCTGCTCTCGTAGTCATCAGCTCCTACAACTACTACTATTGGAAACAGACCTGCCTGCTGCATGGAAAGGACAATTCTTTTAATAGCTGGAATCTTTCCCGTCTTTCGCAAAGGATGTGCGCTCTCCTTACTTGCCGCTGCAATAATTCCGCCTACATTGCTAACAAACATAGTTTTCTCCCTTTTCTTTCACAAATTTACTTATTTGTAAGTATTATAAACTATAGTACCAAAAAAAGCTACATTTCTGTAGCTTTTTTAACAAATTTTTTATTTAAAATAGGGATTATAATTAATTTACTATATTATTTCTATATTATTTCATTTTGTAAAAGAAAAAGATAGAAATACAAATTTTATCACTTATCGTCCTATCTGTTTACTGATAAGATGATATTTTATAGAGTTTTTTACTTTATGTTTACAGATGAAATCAGCATTAGCTGATTTCACGATAGCATGTTTGAAAAATAGTTTCAGCAAGATGTACAGATTGATTTTTGATTTTTCAAACACGCTATCAGAATTACTCTTCTTCTTTTGGACGATAGAAAGTATCCTCTAATGGTAATTTTGTTCTAAATTTGCCATCAAGGGCATAATAAGCTCCCTGTACAGCAGGGGCAGTAGGAATTGTTGCAATCTCGCCAATTCCCTTTGCACCATAGGCAACATCTAATAACTTCTCTTTTTCTACATAGATAGCATGAATATTTGGAATCTGTGTAGAACGGAGTAAGCCAAGTGTTCCGTAAGTTACTTGAGGAACGCAGTCTTTAAGTGGCCAGTCTTCGGTTAAAGCATAGCCCATTCCCATGAGTACGCCTCCCTCAATCTGTCCCTGAATAGAGGTTGGATTCACTACCTTTCCAGAGTCGTGTGCCGCATACACTTCGGTTACTTTTCCTTTTTTATCAAGGATAACAACATGTGTCGCAAATCCATATGCGATATGGCTCTTTGGATATGGCACATTTGCACCAAGTTTATCGGTTGGCTCATAATATTCATAGAAATAATTCTTGCCGTTTAATTTCTCTAAGTCATTATCGACTTCTTTCATTGCATCGGCAAGCTTCACTGCCGCTCCTCTTACTGCTTCACCAGTAAGAAGAGTCTGTCTTGAACCAGAAGTTGTACCGGAATCTGGTGCATTCTCTGTATTGCAAACAGCGTTGCGGATTTTTGAAAGTGGAAGTCCGGTTGCCTGTGCCACATCCTGACAAAATACAGTAGCACATCCCTGTCCGATATCAGAGGCAGCCGCATAAATCACGCAGACACCATCTTCAATGACCAGTCTTGCGCGGCCCTTATCCGGAAGCCCTACGCCTACACCGGCATTCTTCATAGAACAGGCGATTCCTGCATGGTCTTTATTAGCTTCGTACACATCTTTTACAGCCTCTAATGTCTCTTTTAAGGCAGTAGAACAGTCAGCAATCTGTCCGTTTGGAAGAACCTTTCCTGGCTCAATCGCGTTACGGTATCGGATCTCCCACGGAGAGATGCCTACCTGTTCTGCAAGAAGGTTAATAATGGACTCTAACGCGAACTCACTCTGACATACTCCAAATCCACGGAACGCTCCGGCTGGCGGATTGTTCGTATAATATCCAAATCCTCGGATATCTGTATTCTGGTAACAGTATGGCCCTACGGAGTGCGTGCAGGCTCTTTCAAGAACCGGTCCACACAGGGAAGCATAAGCTCCTGTATCAAAATAAATCTCACAGTCAAGGCCGGTAAAAATACCATTTTCATCACAGCCAAGAGTGAAGGTTCCTTCCATTGCATGGCGTTTCGGGTGGAAGAATAGAGACTCCTGTCTTGTGAACTTGGCCTTGACCGGACGCTGGTATTTATATGCTGCAAGTGCAGTTAAATGCTGTACGGTAACGTCTTCTTTTCCACCGAAGCCACCACCGATAAGCTGATTTTCTACTACAATCTTTTCCGGATCCCAGCCAAACATAATGGATACTTCTTTTCTTGTATCAAATGCTCCCTGATCCGTACTTAATATTTTAATTCCATCTTTATATGGGAAAGAAACCGCACATTCTGGTTCAAGAAATGCGTGTTCTGTAAATGGTGTTGTAAATGAACGGGTTACTTTATAGGCTGCCTTCTCTAAAGCAGTTTTGGCATCTCCTCTTGTAACGTGACGCTGCTGGCATAAGTTTCCACTTGAATGAATCTGTGGGGCATCCTCTGCCATCGCCTCATGGACATTGCGGATCGGCTCCAGCTTTTCGTAATCTACTTTTACAAGCTTCTTTGCCTTTTCAAGGATTTCTTCAGTCTCTGCTACAACAACACAGATGGTATCCCCAATCATTCTTGTAATATCGCCTTCAGCGATCATAACATCCCAGTCCTGCTGAATATGTCCCACTTTATTATTTGGCACATCTTTTGCTGTGAGTACACCAAGCACACCTGGAAGTGCCTCTGCTTTTGACGCATCAATCTTTAACACTCTTGCACGAGGGTATTTGCTGCGTACTGCAGATAAATGTACCATACCATCCATAACAATATCGTCTGGATATTTGCCGTATCCAAGCACTTTCTTTCGCACATCGACACGGAATGCTCTCTGTCCGACACCGTACTGTTCTCCTCTTTCAAGGTCATAGTCAATCTCTGCATCTCCTCGAAGAATTGCTGCGGTAAGCTGAATTCCCTCGATAATCTTTTTATAACCGGTACAGCGGCAGATATTACCTCTTAATGCGTATTTAATTTCTTCTTCTGTTGGGTCTGGATTCTGATCAATAAGTGCTTTTCCTGCCATAACCATTCCCGGAATGCAGAAACCACACTGTACAGAACCTTTCGAACCAAATGCATAGACAAATGCATCCTGCTCTCTTTCTGTCAGTCCCTCTACCGTTACAATGTTTCTTCCCACAGATTTATCTGTCGTTAAAACGCAGGCTTTTACTGCAACCCCGTCAACAATAATCGTACAGGTTCCGCAGGCACCTTCACTACATCCATCTTTTACGGAAAATAAATGAAGGTCATCTCTAAGATAGCGAAGAAGAGACTTTTTTTCTGTTGTTGTCCGGCGCATTCCATTGACAGTAAAACAATATTCTGTTGCCATAGTTCTCCTCCTCTCTTATCTTATGGATAAAATACCATTTTTATCGTGAATAACACCCCGTGGACATTTGACGGCACACATACCACAGGCGATGCATTTTTCCTGACAAATGACAGCGTGGTTATCCACAACTTTGATTGCCTTACATGGACAGTATTTCTCACAGATTCTGCATCCAATACAGCTTACTGCACATCCCTGAATCGCTTTTGGGCCTTTGTCAAGGTTAGCACACTGTGGCTGAATGGTATTTTCTGTTGGAACTACCTGAATCAGATGCTGTGGGCAGGCTTTTGCACAAAGCCCACATCCCACACATTTTTCCTCATCAATCTTCGCAATTCCTCTTTCACCGATTGACACTGCGTGTAACCGACACGCTTCCACACAGCTTCCTCCACCGAGGCATCCATAAGAGCATATGTTAATACCTTCTGAATACTGTGTTAATATTTCCTGACAGTTACCTGTGACAGTAACCTGTTCAAATCCTTCTTTTCTGGTTGGTCTGCCGTTACAATGGATTACGGCAACTTTCTTTCTTCTAACAGCCATAATACTCGCCTGACTATTTCATCAGATAGGAATAATCCTTCTGAATTGTCTCGATGACCGCTGCTGCATCTGCGGAAATAGTACGGATGCCATTGATGTCCGTTTTTTCTACTTTATCATCAAGACGAAGATGGATTTCTCCGTTTTCTTCACAGTAGAATCCTTCATTTTCGCTGTTTGTGAAATCTTCTTCACTCCAGAATAATGTAAATTTATCTTTGTAAGGTCTTCCAGCGTATGGACAGAATACAGCACAGTTACCACATTCATTACACATACCATCTACATGGATAACCTGTTCCTGACATTTACCAGCAACTTTAATTGCAACGTTTGCTCTGTTTGGACATACATCTGCACATGTCTCACATACAGTAGAACATCCAAGACATCTCTTATCTGGCATCTCTGTAAGGTCAGGACTCTGGTATCCCTTCTTGGCGATGTATTTTGCTGAATCTTCTGCCACATTCGCTTCTGCATATTTTTCGTAGGAAATACCTGCAATGGCTGCGGCAGCTTTCGATGCATCTGCGATTGCTTCTACAACAGTAGCTGGTCCTCTTCTGGAATCACCTGCTGCGTAAACGCCTTCTACACTTGTCATCATGTTTGCATCTACAACCGGGCGGCCCTTGCGGTCAAGTTCCACACCCATATCTTCATATAATGTACCGTCGATATTTTCTCCAACAGCTGCAATTACAGTATCTGCTGGAACATATTCTACTTTTCCTGTGTCAACTGGTGCTCTTCTTCCAGACTCATCTGCCTCACCAAGTTCCATTACAGAACATTTAAGCTGTCCATTCTCCACACCAATCGGTGCAAGAAGTTCCATGAACTGTACGCCATCCTCGATAGCTTCTCTTAATTGAGTTTTTCCACCAAGTTGTGCTGCTATCATATCTCTTTGTTCTTCTGTAAACAAGACGTACATTTTCTACACCTTTTACGCGAATCGCTGCTCTTGCAACGTCCATTGCTGTGTTTCCACCACCAAGAACAACAACATTTTTACCAAGAACAACTTCAATTTTTTCATTCTTTGCATCTGCTAAGAACTCTACTGCATCAAATGCGCCGCCGTACTGAAGATGTGCGTTACCAGGTTTCCATGCACCGATGGCAACGATAACATCTGTATATCCTTCTTCTTTAAGTGCTTTAATAGAAGCAACTTCTTTACCCGTTACAAACTCTGCACCGTATGCTTTACAAAGTGCAACATCTTTCTCAATGTCTTCTCTCTTAATTCGGAAGTCTGGAATAACATTTCTTACAACACCGCCGAGATTTTCAGACTTTTCAAATACAGTAACAGGGACACCTGCTCTTGAAAGGAACATTGCTGCAGAAAGACCCGCAGGACCACCACCAATAACAGCAACCTTCTTATCTGTTCTTGCTTCCGGTTTTGCAATATTCTTAAGAACTGTTTCATAGGCGGCATCCGCTGCTGCATATTTTGTCTCACGGATATGTAATGTTTCTTCGTAATAGTTACGCATACATTTATCTCCACAGTGATGTGGACAGATAGTTCCTGTGATAAATGGTAATGCATTTCTTTCTAAAATGATATCTAATGCCTTTGTTGCATCGCCCTCTGTCATTGCCTCAAGGTAAGCTGGGATATCCTGTGCAATCGGACAGCCATTACGGCAAGGAGCTGTGAAACAGTCAAACAGTGGAAGTTCTTTTTCCATATGTCTTTCTGGTAAAGGTTTTACTGGTTTCTTATATAATTCATCGCTTGCAACAGCGTCATCTAACGCTGCGATTGCTTTTGTATCTGTTCCGTGGAATCTCTCTGTACCGCATTCCATGAACTTCTCGCTAATCTGGCTTAATCTTTCATATCCACCTGGTTTTAAGATATTTGTTGCCATTGTGATTGGCCAGATACCTGCGTCAAACATTTCACGGATATTGTAGATTGTTGCTCCACCAGAATAAGAAATACGAAGCTTGCCGTCAAACTGTTCGGATAACAGTTTTGCAAGATGAATACTTAATGGGAACAGGGATCGTCCGGACATATACATCTCTTCGCTAGGTAATTCTTTTGCAGCAACGTCAACAGGGAATGTGTTTGTCAGTTTTACACCAAACTCTAATCCCTTTTCTTTTGTTAATGCCATTAATCTTTCTAACATTGGAATCGCATCATCCCACTGTAAGTCTTCTACAAAATGATGGTCATCAAATGCAACATAATCAAATCCAAGCTCGTCTAATCTCTTTCTTGCATATTCATATCCAAGAAGAGTTGGGTTACATTTGATAAATGTATGAAGATGTTTCTCTGTAATAAGATAAGTAGCAATTCTTTCGATTTCATCCGGAGGGCAGCCATGAAGAGTAGATTCTGTGATGGAACTGGAAATGTTAGAGCTGATAGACTTAATATAGTCTGCATCTACATTTTCAAAAGAATCTACATTCTCTAATGCCCAGTTGATACACTCTTTAAATACTTCTGTATCTTTTGCCTCGATCATATCATCAATGAATGTATTTACCTTTTCGGACTTAATTCCTTCTAAGTCATATCCAACAGACATGTTAAATACGAATCCGTCTGGATTGCCAAGTCCTAATTCTTTGGCAAGAATCTTACATACAACCCATGCTTTTACATACTCAGCGTATGCCTGTGAAACATATAACTCCGTAGACCATTCACAGTTATAGCACTCATCTCCTGCTGTAATACATGGTTTTGCAACGCAGGCAGAAAGTTCTGCACCATCCATTACCTGTACAGTCTTTAATTCAAAGAATCTGGAACCAGCTACATAAGAAGCAATGATGTTTTGTGCTAACTGTGTATTTGGACCTGCTGCTGGTCCGAATGGAGATTCAATCTTTTCCTCATAAATAGGAAGTGCCTGTCCGCTTGTGTAATGTACAAGCTTATCAATACCAAAAATACTTCCTTTCTTTTTGTATTCGCTTAATGCCCAGTTCATAAGATGTCCAATAGACATCGGTCTCATAATATCGCTCATAGTACTCTCCTCTTTATTATCATTTTATTTTAGTAAGTTCTGTGATTTAATTCCCCCCAGAGCTTCTTACTCTGTTCCATTGTCCACGCATTGATTGCATCTTCATCAATGTTTACAAATTCACGGTCTTTATAAAGTACTTTTCCGTTAATTACAGTTGTTGTACAGTTTTTACCCATCATTCCGAAAATCATATGCCCATCAATGTTTTCGTCTGAAAATGGAGTAAATGGTTTGTAATCCATAACAATAACGTCTGCTGCTGCACCCTCTTTTAAAATACCCAGAGGCTGATTGAAGTATTTCTCTGCGATGATACGGTTGTTCTCGAACTGCATCTTCACATCTTCACACCATGCAACATTAGGCATTGCCTGCTGATGTCTCTGGATAATTAAAAATACCTTCATGCTCTCTAACATATCATGCGTATACGCATCCGTTCCCATACCAACAGTGATACCCTTTTCCATCATCTTAAGAACTGGTGCACATCCTACAGCATTACCCATATTAGATTCTGGATTGTTCACAACCATAGTTCCTGTCTCTTTGATGATATCCATCTCGGCAGGACTTACATGGATACAATGTCCTAACATGGTCTTTTCTCCAAGTAATCCGTTATATAACAGTCTGTTTACTGGACGGCATCCGTAGTTGCGAATACTATCGTATACATCATTCATTCCCTCTGCAACGTGAATATGGAAACCTGTCATTCCATCATTTGCTTCTACCATTTTTTCGAAGGTTTTATCAGAAATTGTAAATAAGGCATGTCCACCAAACATAGCTTTTACCATATCATCATCTGCTTCTTTTGCCCATTTTGCAAAATCAACGTTCTCTTTGATACTCTGTAAAGTTTTCTCCTCGCCATCTCTTTCAGAAACCTCATAGCAAAGACAGGAACGGATACCTAATTCTTTTACAACATCTTTAATGGCAAATAAGGAACCTGAAATTTCACCAAAACTTGCATGATGATCAAAAATAGTAGTCACACCATTTCTGATACAGTCTAGAACAGTTGCATATGCACAGGCTTTTGTTCCATCTAAAGTAAGATGTCTGTCAATTGCCCACCATGTTCCATCTAATACTTCAAGGAAGTTTGTTGGATTGTTGCCAGCAATAGATAAGCCTCTTGCGAGACCAGAGTAGATATGTGTGTGCGCATTGATAAGACCTGGCATGATCACGCCGCCCTTTGCATCTACAAATTCCGCTTCCGGATACTTTGCTTTCATTTCTGTCAAAGATCCTACTTCTTTTATCTTTTCTCCAGAAATAACAACCGCTCCATCTTCTAAATACGGATTTTCCTGATCGCGTGTAATTACTCTTCCATTTCCTATTAATAACATTTAGCTGTCCTCCTAAATTTTTTTTAGATTAGAAATTGAATTTATTTTTTTTAACTGATATAATGAAATATACTATTTAAATTCTTTTGATTTTGTCTGCTTTATCCTGTGATAACGGACTTAAATAGTTATAAAATATTCCATTTAGAAAGGTTTTATTGATTATGAAAAAATCTCTTATTGAATTTTACACAAGGCTTGCTCATGGTCTGGCTGTACAGTTCGGCTCTAACTGTGAAGTTGTTGTACATGACCTGCAGGGAAAAGACATAGAACACTCCATCATCGCCATTGAGAATGGCCACGTAACTGGACGAAGAATCGGTGATGGACCTTCTCAGATTGTTCTGGAATCTCTTCATAATAGTGAGCAAAACTTAAAACAGGAAGATAAGCTCGCTTATCTCACAAAGACAAAAAACGGGAAAATTCTAAAATCAAGTACGATTTTTATTCGTGATGACTCCGATAAAATTATTGGAATTTTCGGAATCAATTACGACATTTCCTTAATGCTTGCTATGGAAAAAGAGCTTTCTTCCTTCACTGGTACTATTGAAGAAGATACTACCAAAGAACCTATTGCTGTAAATATCGGCGATTTATTAGATGAATTAATCACACAGAGTGTACAGCATATCGGTAAGCCGGTTACCTTAATGTCTAAGGAAGATAAGGTACAGGTTGTCCGTCTTTTAAATGAAGCCGGTGCTTTCCTAATCACCAAATCTGGACCAAAGGTCTGCCAATTCTTAGGAATCTCCAAATACACTCTGTATAGTTACTTAGATGAAATAAAATCGAAAAATACAATCTAATATATTTATAATCTTCCAGAATCATCATTATTAAAATTATATGATTCTGGAAAGATTACTTTATTCTTTCGTTTCTTCTGTAGTTTCTGCTGCTGTCTCTTCTTTCGGAAGAATCAAATTTAATAAAATAGCCATGATTGTAGCAACTACTACAGAGGAAGAACCAAAGATACTGTTAATCCATCCCGGAAGTCCAGGGCCTGATAAACAATCCGCAACCTGTGTAATTCCGACACCTAAAGCTACAGACATACCAACTACCGTTGTCTTTCTTGCTGTCAATCCATCTTTTGTAAACATACGAACACCAGTCATGGCAATCTGTGCAAATACAGATAATGTTGCACCACCGATAACACTCTGTGGAATTGTTGTTAATGCTGCTGAGAATACAGGAATAAATCCTGCAATCATAAGAATGACTGCTGCCACTAAAAATACGATTCTATTTATAACCTTATTTACTGTGACAATTCCTACATTCTGACTGTATGTCGCAGTTGGAAGCCCTCCAAAAAATGCTCCAAAAATACTCATAACTCCCTGCGTAAGAATACCACCCTGTAACTCACGATTGGTTGGAACTCTATCCATACCACCCATTGTTGTGGAAGTCAAATCACCGATTGTCTGTACAGAGTTTACAATATAAACAATGGCAAGTGATATACATGCAGATGGTACAAACTTAATCTGGAAGTGCATGAACTGTGGCACAGCCACAATTGCTGTCGTATTAGTAACACTGGAGAAATCTACCATTCCAAATGCCAAAGCAAGTAAATATCCTGCAATCATTCCGAAAAATAATGACCCTAATTTAAAAATTCCCTTTGTAAAATTACTTAAAATAAGAACAATTCCAAACGTACAAAGAGCAACAACCCAATTCTTCATACTTCCAAATTCTTTTGATCCGGCTCCCCCAGCCATGTATTTTATCGCAGTTGGATAAAGAGAAAGACCAATTGTAAAAATTACAGTTCCAGTAACAACATCCGGAAATAGTTTTCTAATCTCTTTTACAAAAATTCCAAAGATAATTGCAACGATACCACCGATAATTTCAGCACCAAGTATCGTTCCCATATCAAATTCACCACCAATAGCTTGAAGTGTCGGAACGTAAGCAAAACTAGTTCCCATAATCACAGGCAACCCTGCCCCCAATCGATTAAAAATCGGGAATAACTGTAGTAATGTTGCAATGGCAGTAAGGAGCAACGCTGCCTGAATCATCATCGTTTTCTCACTCTCTGTCAGCCCACATACTCCTGCAATGATAATGGATGGTGTAATTACACCAACAACCGCTGCTAGTACATGCTGCAGAGATAATGGTACAAGTAAGGATGGCTTTGGAACCGATCCTTTAAACTCGTACAATGTACTCGTGTCAGCTTCTCTTGTTAGTTTTTTTTCACTCATAATATCCTCCTAACATAAATTATTTTTATTACTAAATAATTTTTATTAGGTTTATTATAACTCTTCATACTATTTATTGCAAGTTTTTTATTATTTTTGTCAATATTTAATTAATTTTGTCAATTATTTTGTGCATATTGCTTAATTTTATTTTATTTTTTTGCGCACTCACCTAACTTTTTTTATGTGATTTTTCTATCATTCTAGAAAAAATTGAAAATTATCAGTTCGAAAAACGCTTTTCTTAATATCTTATTGATATTATAATTTCAACAGGATGCTTCTGCAAATTCTTCCTTAGAAGAACTCGTAAAAATCAGGTAAATAGCGGTTTTTGCAAGAAAAGAAGGAGTTTTTGATATTTCAAAAACTCCTTCTTTTCCTGTTATTTAAAATAGTATGGAAATATTCTCATTGTTTTCTAATTATTCTATGTAACTCCACAATTTCTTAGTGCTTGTCATAACTCCGTCAAAGCCCGCTTTCTGACATATCTTTATTCGTTCTTCTGAATTTATAAATCCACCGGCGAAAAACTTACCTGTAAATATTTCTTTAAACATTGGAAGAAATTCTACCGCATGAGAATATGGCCGAAGTTCTACTGCCGTAAAATTGACTCCTTTTAGTGAACGTAGTGCCATTTCTACAGAATGAGAATCAATCAGGGAAATACGAAAAATAGTTTCCAGTCCCATATGCTGCATCTGATTTAACTTTGAAACACTAGACCCTATCACACCATCTACTTTATACAGCTTTTTTAACATTTCAAAAGCAATTCTGTCATTACCAAGTCCTCCAATCAATTCATGATTTACAATAACTTTCTGTCCATTTCTATGACAGTTCTCTGTGAGTTGTTTTAAATTTCCAATATGTGCATTCGATAACAATACCTCTCTGCATTCTGACTCCAGCGTATATTTTAAATATTTCACATCACGGATAGATGGTACAACTAAAAACCCCTGTTTCTCCAACTTTATCATCCTTTCGATTTTTCATCCCAGTATGTTTTCATAATTTCATTTAATCGACACCACTCTTTATATCTCTTCTCATAAATAGGGAAAGTGCTATCATCCGGCAATACCGGTTCTTTTACTTTTACAGCTTTTTCAAATGCATCCTCATAGTCTTTATACACTCCTGCCCCAATACCTGCTGCGATTGCTACACCCTGTGCTCCCGTTTCTTCACAATCTACACCAACAATTGGAACCTGTAAAACATTTGCAAATATCTGATTCCATACATGGCTTTTTGCTGTTCCACCAGTTAATCGAATCTCCTTTACCGGAAGCCCTGCATTTCTTAAAAAATCAATATGATGTTTATGGATAAAAGCAACTCCTTCTGCAACAGAATAACAGATTTCTGCATAAGACGTACTCATATCAATGTTAAAGAAATTCGCTTTTGCATTCATGTGAATACTTGGCTGTGCAACAAAAGGACTAAAGAATACTTTTACCTTCTCAATTGGTACCATCTCAATAAGTTCATCAAGTACAGCATATTGAGACAAGTTTCTATCCTGCGCCTCAAGTTTTGCTGTTCCACCAAGAATTCTCGTAAACCATTCATAGTTAGAACCAGAAGCTCCGGTATAAGAACAGTTTAAATATTCTCCTTTTTTCAGATACGGCATATTGGACGATGCATTCGGGATGATTCGATCGGAATGTGTTTCATTGATACACCAGGAACCGGCAACGGCAGTATATACCTCCTCTCCCGTTGCTCCCGCACCAACCAGGCATGCTAGTATATCCATCATTCCGGCTGCAACAGGAGTTCCTTCTGCGAGTCCTGTAATTTCTGACGCTTCTTTTGTTACTGTTCCAACAATTTCTGTCGGCTCTGTCGCAAGTTTTGGCAATGCATCATATAATTCCGGAATTCCGTATAAATCCATCAGTTCTCTGGAATAATCCATCGTATTCATATCTACCATAAAGGCTCCGCCAAAACAATTTAAATCTGTAGCAAATACATTAGTAAGGCGATACATAATATAATCTTTAAACTGAAGGATTCCACCAATCTGATCATAAATCTCCCTGTAATTTTCCTTATACCAGCGAAGAATCGGACCTGGTTCTCCCGCAAATAATGTACCTTTTACAATATCATTAATCTTTTCGTATGTTCCTTCTCTCTGATACATTTCAATAATACTGTTGGCACGATAATCCTGTGAAAAACAGCCTGGCGCAATGGCATATCCCTCTTTATCAAGGAAAACAACTCCATTACCAAAGGAAGTAACTCCGACACCGGCAATCTGCTCTGGTGCAACTGCTGCTTTCTCTACTGCCTCTTTTATACATACTGATATAAGATTCCACAACTCTGTAACATCGAATTCTTCAAAGCCTTCTCCCCTTCTTTTAAAATGCATACTCGGTGTTGCTGCTGTGGCAATCATCTTCCCATATAAATCAAAAATAACAACTTTACTTGATGTATTTCCCGCATCAATTCCCATTAAATATTTTTCCATGTGTAACCCTCCTGAAATTCCGTATATTTTAAGCTTTTCCTGCGGAACCTGTAAGCCGTATTTTTTCTTTTACTACCTTCTTTACCGCTTTAAGTGGTTCTCTGTTTGCATTGCTCATCCAGATTGCCATCGTTCCTGCTTTTTCAAGTTCTTCTTTCATTGTACCAAAATAAGCCGCCATCATTTCTGAATAGATATTAAGCTTGGTAACTCCGAGAGAAATCGCTTTTTTAATCTGATCATCTGGTGTTCCTGAACCTCCATGCACTACCATAGGAATATCTGAAGTGCTATTTAATAATTCCAGTCTTTCAAAATCAAGTTTTGGTTCATGAACATAAACACCATGAGAAGTTCCAACAGCAACCGCCAGACAGTCCACTCCCGTTTCGGCAATAAACCTCTTCATCTCTTCTGGATTGGTCAGATAATCTTCTGGATTGTCGTAATTGCCGTCTTCCTTTATTACACCAGAAACAATGCCGTCTCCTACATGACCAAGCTCTGCCTCCACCGTTGCCCCATATTTGTGTGCATAGTCTGCTGCTTCTTTTGACAATCTGACATTTTCCTCAAAAGGATATTCAGAAGCATCATACATAACAGAAGTAAAGCCGGCATCCACACATCTTTTTAAGAAATTCATATCTCTCGCATGATCAAGATGAAGACATACAGGAACACTTGCTTTCTTCGCCAAATCTTTCAGGCTCTCTGTCCAGTAGGTAAGCATTTTTTCATTGCCCTGCTGTAAGTCTGGAGTCAGTCCCATAACAATAACCGGCGATTTCTCTTCTTCTGCCGCTTCCACGATAGCCATTGCCATCTCAATTGTGCTTGCATCAAATGCCCCTACCGCGTAATGTTCTTTTCTTGCCTTCTCAAGCATTTCTTTAATATTTACTAACGCCATATCATTCTTCCTTTCTATTAATACTTTTCATGATAATTTTTATAATTTTTCCTATTTTTACCTGCATTTTCTATTACTTACTTATGCATACTTACTCATTCTTTCAATCTATCTCATCAACATACCGCCTGTTGCATCAAAGGTAATCCCTGTATAGTAATCCGCACATTTTGATGCTAAGAATACCGCTGCCTGTGCGACCTCCTCGGGCTCAGCTACCCTTCCAATTGGAATTCTTCCATTATAATAATCTGGCTTTGCCTTCAACGCTTCCTCTGTCATCGGTGTCCTCACCATTCCGGGGGCTACCATATTTACATTAATTCCATATTTTGCGACTTCTCTTGCAAGAGAAATACTAAAGCTTACAAGTCCTGCTTTTGATGCTGCATAATGTGCATGTCCTGTTGTTGATCCGTGAAATGCTGCCTGCGAAACAATGTTAACAATCTTTCCTTTCTGCTGAGCAGCTATCTTTTCCTGCACAAATTTCTGACACAGCAAATATGGTACTTCTAAATTCACACGAATCGTCCGCTCAAAATCTTCTGGCTTCATATCTACTACATATGCTGTCGGCCAGATTCCAGCATTATTAATCAAAACATCAATACTTCCCAAATCCTTTTTTATGACATCAAAGATGAAATCCACACTTGAAAGCTCTGAAAAATCCACACAATATCCCTGAATCCGCTCATCCTGATATTTTTCCCGAAGTTCCATCATTATCTCATGCACTTCCTTCTCTCTTCGTCCTGTAACGACTGGAATTCCTCCTTCCTGTGCAATAAGTTCTGCTATCGCCTTCCCAAGTCCTTTTGTGCTCCCTGTTACTAAAACTACCTTATCTTTTAAACCGTAATCCATTCTGTCACCCCTGTTTCACAAAAAACGGCTAAAGTCTTCTTTTTCTCAAATTTAAGAAAAGAAAACTTTAGCCGTAGTACTTAATCTTATACAACTTAATCTATTTTGTTCTGGAAAAATTATAACATATGCACAAAGAGACTGTCAATAAAATAAAAAGAATACATTAAGTTAACTATATTATACCAAAAATAATTTCTCATATGTTTAAAAAACACTTGGAAATATCCCTTTAGATTCTATCATTTTATCCGCAAAAACTATTTCTTCATTTCCATTAGTGCAACTAACTTCCTGGCAGCGAATATTGCAAATGCCTCATCATTAATATGTGCATCCACGTCAATGACTTCAACAAGAGGATTGTTTATCACTTTCTTTAATGTAATAAATAACGCCTGGTCTTCCCTCGGGCCATAGTATTCGCTTCCCACTTTATCATTCATAGAAATTCCCTGAAGTGGAAGTAGCAATACCGCATTATTCTTACACTGATTCAGTTTCTCGCCAACTTTAATACCAAATGTAACATTTTCCTCTATATTACTCTTTACAACTGTGATAGCCGGATTATGCATATAGACAACTCTATCCTTATATTTTTCAGGGAGACTCTCTCTTTCACCAAATGTAATCATATCTGCAGCACCTACCGATACCACCTGCGGAACACCATTCAATGCAGCCGCATCTAAACGTCCTGTACCAGCTGCCATAATACCTCCGGCAATTTCATCAATCCATTCTGTTGTTGTCAGATCTAATACACCATCTACAATTCCACTGTTAATCAGAGATTCCATCATCTTTCCGCCAGTTCCCGATGCATGGAAAATAATCACCTCGTACCCTTCCTGCTCAAGATATTCTTTCGCACACATAACACATGGCGTCGTTACTCCGTACATCGTAGCTACAATCAATGGCTTTTTGACTGGAATATCTGTATTCTCATGT
>ENA-OOXE01001131-OOXE01001131.1-human-gut-metagenome-genome-assembly--contig:-NODE-1131-length-16190-cov-17.059250_pt1 | contig 16190 bp, 9 predicted proteins | sample MGYA00241585_ERZ501339 | MGnify/ENA primary metagenome ERZ501339 (study PRJEB25962, sample SAMEA1972463) | human gut metagenome | biome: human gut; feature: human-associated habitat; material: faeces...
GGCGTTTGGCAATCTCGAATAGCATCGTGCGGCAGGCTGCATCAAATGTGATCTTACGATTGTTGTAGCGACCAAGGGGCTTGTCTGGTTTTGGCAGTTCAAAACCCAGTGCTTCCAATGCCTTTTCCTGCTGCGGAGCAATCTCTCCATACTTATTTTCACAGTCAAACACATGGCGTTCGTGGATGTGCGGCGTACCTTCATCCAGATGCAAGGCCCAATCCAGAATGTGAACGTGTTTGCCGAAACGCTCATGGAACTCATCCATAAATTCTGTGGCGATTTGAAAAAGCTCTTTGGGTGAAGCGTGGCTCTCCAGCGTTCCAAGCTGATAGATGCTTTCTTCGGGGCAGGTTTTCTTGCTGGCGAGCAAATCTTCGGCGGAGCGGTTTCGTTCCGTGTGCCGGATTTTGGCGTTGCGCTCATTCTGCTTTTCGGTGAAGTTGGTGTAATGGAGTTTGTAGTAGAGCTTTTCAACTTCTTCAAAAGTGTCAGCCAGACTTTCCTCACTCTTGGGCTGCAGAGCAGAGCGGATGCCGTTGTAGCAATCCCAATAGATGTTTTGCTGGACACGTTCCGGGTCGATATGCTCGCTGTTGGCAATTTCAAAACTGCGGTCATTGTGCTTTGGGTTATAAGTGCCGTGCTTTCCGGCGCGGCCATTGTGTCGGGTCAGTTTCAGCGACCATCTCTCCTTTCTGGGGGTACGCAGAGGACGCCGTGCGCGGGATAGGGGCAACGCGGTGCAGCGAAGCTGCAAATCTGCCGCCTGCTGTGCGCCAGATAATACCCAGTAGGATATGACGCACAGCATCACATCCACTGGGCAAGGCTGCCGCCCTTGACCCGCGCAAAGATCTGCGATCTCTGCACTCTTGCGCCGAACAACCTGACAGACAAAACTTTTCGAAGTCCTCTCTGCCAGCTTGCCCGGTTCTTCTTCGGTGTCGGTCTGCCTGCAAGCGGTTCCTGCCCGATTTCCTCCGGCGTATGGCTTTTTCTTGGTGCGCTCGTGTCGTGGCGGCACTTCCCCGAAAAAGCATATTAACTTGCAGCCGATCATGTGGTTTTCAAGGTGCACTGTGATTTTGTAAGAAGTTGAGGGCTTTCAAAAATGCGAGTAAGACTGCTTTTGAAAGTAGTTCCCACACCTTATACAAACTTAAAGGGGTGTTTTTAAACGGGGTCTTATGAAAATTTGGGGAATTTTCACTTTTTCAAACAACCTCCTATACCTATAACATTCTAAAATGGGTGTTTGGCATACAGATTTTCAAATTTTGTTGAACTGCCTAATTTTAGAATATAGATTTTGTTCATTATCCACTTATAGAACTAGCGGAAAGCCGTTTTACAAAAGATTTTGAAAGCCTCTACACTAATAGGAATCCGCAGGACCGTTTTGGAATACAGTTTTGAAAATTTCACAATTTTAGACAAAAAGAAAAACGGCAAAGCGGATAAAATCCACTTTACCGTTTTAGAAAGTATTCTATTATGCTGCGATTGCATTGGCGTTGACCTGTTCAATGGTCTTGCGAATGCCAAGCCAGATGCTCAAATCTGTAAAGACCTCTACGATGCTTCCCTGGTCTGTAAAAGGTGGTTCCTGCAAAACAGAGAGGTCCTTCATCGTGCCATTGTGTACGATGTACTCGACAATCTGGTTGACAAAGTAAATCTGTCGGCTGTCGAGGTTAGCACCATCCAGATATTGCGAAAATGCAGCTTTCGCCGCAGCCATATCAAGGCCAACAATTTCCCGCACGAACTCGCCCAGAGGCTTTGTGCCATATTCGGCTTCATAATCCTCTTTTGTGCCGACCTCACTCCAAAGAATTTTTTCGAGTTCTTTGACATCTTCGGCAGTGAGCGGGATGTTGCCTTTCAGTTTGGCGATAGCTGAATTATCCTGATGCTGCCGTACATAATATTCGGCTTTTGCCTTATAATTTTTCAGATCATCGTTTTCCAGCTCGGCTTCTTTCCATTCTGTCGAAAGAATTTCGTCAGAGAAATCTGTGGTGTACCGTACACGCTCGATGGGGATGTACTTGATCAGGTCACGCAACTCTTTTCGGATGTGCTCAAACTCGTTCACATCGGCAGTTTTGATATAGTCGGTCTGGATAATTTTTTCGAGCAGCGTGCGTTTCTGATCGATCTCCGGAATGTTGGACACACTCGCAACCGCTTTTGCTTTTTTCAGCAACTCACTGCGGCCACGATTATACGGCTTCCCGGCAAGATATGCCAACTCGATGCCATACAGCAATGCATCAAAACGCAGTGCTTTCGGGTCGTCCGGCTCCGGTTCGATCAAGGGGGCAAGTTCTTCCCGGGCAATCAAGGTATCTGCATAGGTCAGCGCATTGTAACTGTTCTTGTCCGCATACAACTCGACATATTTCAAATGTTGCTTGACCGCAAAATTGTCACGATTCAGCTTCTGCACCTGACTGACCATGTGCTCCACCAGTGAAGTCCGGAACGCTTTCAGTTCTTCGGTCTGGAACTGCATATCCTGCAATTTATACGCAATTTCAAACTGCAGGCCGAAAATCGCGCCCTGAACGGCAATCATGTTCGGGGTAGCGTTTCCTTTGTTCATGCGGAAGAACTCAAAATTTCCGCAGAAGTCAAAAATGTAAAACTTCTTCTTGTCCTCACCATCCAGAAGCCCCGGACACAGGCGCGTACCGCGTCCGATCATCTGCCAAAATTTTGCCTTGCTCAGAACCTTTTTGAAAAAGACCAGATTCAGTACCTCCGGCACATCGATGCCGGTGTCCAGCATATCCACCGAGATGGCAATCTGCGGCAATTTCTTCGGGTCAGAGAATTCGTCAATGGCACTCTGCGCATAATTGAGCCGATTGTCGATCACCATAGCATAGCCGTTCATGTGCGGATATTCCTGATTGAACACTTTGAGGATCTCTTCTGCGTGGTCGTGGCTCTTGGCAAAAATAATCGTTTTTCCGATTTTGCTGCCGTAGTCGATTTTCAAGGCGTTCTGCATCACGACATTCAAAACCTGCCGAATGGTATCCTTGTTGAACAGCCAGCTGTTCAGAGCAGATGCATCAATGCTGGCCGGCAGGTTGCCGTTTTCATCCTCAAAGGTGTTTTCGTAGGCTTCCCGTTCTTCGTCCGAAAGTTCATCGTAGGTGATGCCGTTCTTCATAAACTTGACTTCGCTCTCCACCGAGAGGAAATCAACCAGAAATCCATCCTTAACGGCCTGCGCCAGCTCATAACCATATGTGGGCACACCGTTTTCGAGGTCAAAGATCTCGTAGGTGTTTTTGTCGATTTCATCTTTGGGTGTGGCGGTCAGGCCAACCAACGGCGCATCAAAATAGTGGAAGATGTCGCGGTATTTATTGTAGATGGAACGGTGTGCTTCATCGCAGATGATCATATCAAAATGACCACAGGTGAACAACTTGCCCTCTGCATCATGAACGGAATCAATGCAGTTCATCATGGTCTGATAAGTTGAGAACACGCAGTGTGCCGTAAAGTTGTCTTTTTCTTCGCAGAGATTCGTCACGGAAAGCTCCGGTAGGAGGTTGACAAAGCTGCGCTTTGCCTGAGTCACAAGGCTGTTGCGGTCAGCCAGAAACAGCACGTTTTTGACCCAGCCATGCTGCAATAATACATCCACCAGTGCAATGACGGTACGGGTCTTGCCGGAGCCTGTTGCCATAACAAGCAGAGCCTTGCGGCGGTTCTTGCGGCCAAAGCTGTCACAAACCGCCTTGATGGCACCTTCCTGATAGTACCGTCCGGCAATGTTTTTGTTTACATCCACATTGGCAAGGCTGGTGCGCATTGCTTGCAGATTGAACCATTTTTCAAGGTCACGCTTGGAGTAAATGGAAGCAACCTTGCGTTCAGGATAGATATTGTCCACAATGCGGGTATCGAAACCGTTGGTCAGGAATACCACCGGGCGGCGACCAAACTGCTTTTCGAGAATATCTGCGTACAGCTTTGCCTGCTGGCGGCCTACTGCAACATCCTTACAGGTGCGCTTTGCTTCGATCACAGCCAGCGCACGGCCATCATCGCCGTACAGGACATAATCTGCATAGCCGATGCCGCTCTTGTTGGGCATCCCGGGCAGAGGGACCTCGTTGACCCAGTTTTTACCCTCGACCCACCCGGCATCGGTGAGCATGGAGTCAATATACAGTTTTCGGGTCTTGTACTCCGAAAGTTCCAGCGGCTTGGGTACATAGGTGGGCTGCTGCGTTTCGCGGCGGGCGGTCAGCTGCGCCTTGAGCTCAGCGTTTTCTTTGATGAGTGCATCCAAGTCCACATCTGGCAGGGCGGGCTGTGCAACGGGTGCAGCAGGCTGTTGTGTGAGCAGGGAAGTGTCAAATTTCTTTTCCTGATAGCTTGTTCCATAGCAGTACGCTACGAAATCAAGGAACAGAAACAGGTTTTCGAGGCAAAGTTCCGCCTGTTCCCGGCTGATGCTGCGGCTTCCGTGGGCGGCATCATTGCCGCGCTTGCGGATAAAATCCATCCGCCGCCACAAATCATCGTCCACAATGTCGTGAAACTCTTCTGTGCTCATCAGGCTGATGAGCTTATCATCCCACGGCTTGACGAGGGAGCTGTCCACCGAATACATCCATTTGACTGCAAATTCCATGGCACGGCGGCAGTCCAGCACAGCGGTGGCCGCATCAATGGGCAGAATCCTCTCCGCAGCGATCGCGGCATCCGCAAAGCCGGAAAACTGCGGGTCATCCTTCAGAAAGTCAAAGTTGGTCAATTCTCACACCTCCCGGCTTCTATTTTGAACGATTTTCAGCCAAAATGCAAGTGCTTTGCGCAAAAAGTTCTGCGAGCAATTTTGATTTGTCTACCTCGGCTACAAAGTCGGCAAACTGGTTTTGGAGGGAAAGAGGAACATCAAAAATTCTGCATTTCTTCAATACAAAAATTTTTAATTCGGCGAATGTTGTACCAGACGCAATGCTCTCGTAGTCAGTCATAATTCGATCTTTCAGTGTGTAAAGCAGAAAAACGGGATTATAGTTTTGGCTTGTCAAATGAACCCATAGTACTCGGCCATCCTTAAAATAAAAGGGTGCATCTGTATCAACAACCCAAATTCTTCCATCTGGACAAATTGACGGCATTAGCAAATCACCTTTTTGAGGTTTTCCCGTTGCTTCGCACAGTTGTTTATAATGTCCCTCTGTAATAAAGAGCTCTGGCCGTATCGATTTTCCCTCAGCCAATGCACCGACTTCCGTTCCTCGGTAGAATGGTATCCCCTCAGATTGAAGCTCTTCTACAAAAACACGTTTGCTGGAGCCAACATCTGCCACTTGGTCGAGATTCTTTGTGACCCACCCCTTTGGGTTTAATCGACAGTCCCCAAACATCTCCACAAATCGAGCTTTGATAAGTTCATCCAGCTTGGTGAGTTGCTGCTTTCTGAAATCAATGCTAGACGATACCCGATTAAGCATATTTACAATTTCAAGCTGATTATCGTATTCGTGAAGCTGAATTTTTATAGTAGATAGAGTGGCTTTGTTCAGCGTAGCACCCATAACTGCTTTATTGGTTCCTTTACTCCAATCCTTTGCGCGAAGCAAGTAGTATAAGTATTCCGGCGAAATCTTTTCTACTCCTTTATCAATAAAGGCCATAATAGCTTCGTTGGAGTACATCTCTTTTTCTGTTATTGCCACCTTGCCCAAAGACAGCTTAAAGCTCATTATGACCGTATTGGCGGGAATCTTTTTGATGCCACTTTCTGCAACAGCTGAATCCGAAAGCGTCTCTTTTGTATTTGATATATATTTTCCTGAGTTAGTCAGATCCGCAATAGAAATCCAGTTGTTTTCTGATTTTTTCCAATAGCTTGAGTTATCTCTGGATGGGGTTTTGCCCATCTGGAGAGTAAAAAGTTCCGACAGGGCGTATTCCATAAACTCTCTCCCACAAATTAGAAGTTGCCTTTTCAGGCGATAAACTTCTGGTGGGAGGTCTTGACGTTGTTCTGATTCACGATTGCATACTGCATGGTGGTGCCGATCTGCGAATGACCGAGGATTTTCTGCACCTGCTCAATGGGCATTCCCTTGTCGATGGCGCGGGTAGCCATGGTGCGGCGGAATTTATGCGGGTGGATCTTGTCCAAATTCAACTCCCGGCCCAACTCCCGCAGACGGATCTCCACGCCGCTGATCTTCAAGCGGTCAAACGGGGCATCCAGCGTTACAAACAGCGCCGGGTTTGCATCGGTGCGGGAGCGCAGATAGTCCTGTAAATGCAGCTTTGCCTTGGCATCAAAATAAACCCGGCGCTCCTTGTCGCCTTTGCCGAACACTACACACTCGCGGGCTTCAAAGTCGATTTCTGAAATGTTCAGATTCACCAGCTCTCCCACACGAATGCCAGTGGAATACAACAAATCAATCATGGCAAGGTCGCGCGCACACTTGCAGTTATCCCGCAGGCGTTCAATAGCTTCGTCCGAGATGGTTTCCTTCACGGGCTGTTTGGTCTTGATTTTATGGATGCGGCGCATGGGGCTTTTGAGGATGTAGTCCTCTTCTTCCAGCCACGAGAAAAAGCTGGAAATATTCCGACGCACATTGTCGATGGTCACTTTGCCGCAGTTGTTGATTTTCTGATATTCCACCAGATACCGCCGGATCTCTTCGGTGGTCATCTTGCGCAGGGGCGTGTCCACGGTTTGCAGCAGCCGCTCCACGGTAACGCGGTAATACTGGATGGTGCGCTCAGAGCAGCCCTCGATTTTCTTGGCATCAAGGAACAGCTTCAGATATTCCTCGTTGGAAATCTGCTCTTTCTGCGCTTCGGATTCGGAAAACGTCTGCAACAGCACCTCTTGCAGCTTTTTCATCTGCGCAACATTCAGGTACTCTGCCATCTCGTTGATAATCTTCACGATTTTGTCTTCCATATTGGCGCACTCCTTTTCTGGTGTACCAACATCCTGCTCCGGCAAAGTGCCTGTTGTTGCTTATTATCAGCCAAAATACTGTTGCATCAGGCTGTCAAAGAGTAATTGTGTCTGGTCAAGGGCTTTCTGCACTTCAACTTTTGATTTGTCTACCTCGGCTACAAAGTCGGCAAACTGGTTTTGGAGGGAAAGAGGGGGAACAACAACATTAAGGCTTTGAACATCTCCCTGATTTATACTTGCTTGATTAACAGCTTTTTTTGCTCGTGTTAAAATCTGACGGTAAATGTATTGAGAACAAAGCACAGTTGTTATATAAGTGGAATTCACCTTACTATCATCCAAATGAAAGCGCATCATATTGGATTCAAAAACAGTGTCTTCTTGTAAGCCACTAATACGCGCACATTTTCCAAGATATTCAATGCTATTCACACGATTGATAACAATATCATTCTCCACTAACAAATATCGCTCTTTTTCAAAGTCTGTACAACATAACCTTTTCAGATTGTTAAAATCGGTTACTTTTCCATTATAGAAACCATCAATACGCAAAATCGGAGTGCCGAACTTGTCTTGAACATAGGCTGACTGTGGTTTGTATAGTCCATTTTGTGGCATAACAGTCATAATGGAACCCAGCAGCACACAGGGAAATTGCTTGGGGTTCTCCACGAGATCACCAAACATCTCCACAAATCGAGCTTTGATAAGCTCGTCCAACTTGGTAAGCTGCTCCTGACGATTTGAAATTATAGCCTCTATTCTTTTTAATGTGGAAACAATCTCTCGCTGTTCCGTTTTATCATGCAAATTAAATTCCTCGGTCTTGTAATCCCGGAAATAGATATGCGGAATAGTTGCACCTGAAAAATATTTTTCGAGGTGCATATATTTGACAACATAATATAGATATTCAGATTCAATGCAGTTCTTTGGTATAAGATACTGCATCGTGCCAATGACAGAGGATTTTTCGGGAAGAAGCATCGTTCTCCCAATGCCCGCACCGTCCTTCACAACAGCAACAGTTTGATGTTCCTGCTGATAGGTTTCCATGCTTCCAATACGACCTGATGCACCGTATACCGGATACTTTCCATTTTTATCAACGATGTCCTTTTGCATCAAGCTGGATGTCCCACGTTCGCAAACATCTTCAAGTTTGACTCGCATTGTTTTCTCCCACAAATTAGAAGTTGCCTTTTCAGGCGATAAACTTCTGGTGGGAGGTCTTGACGTTGTTCTGATTCACGATTGCATACTGCATGGTGGTGCCGATCTGCGAATGACCGAGGATTTTCTGCACCTGCTCAATGGGCATTCCCTTGTCGATGGCGCGGGTAGCCATGGTGCGGCGGAATTTATGCGGGTGGATCTTGTCCAAATTCAACTCCCGGCCCAACTCCCGCAGACGGATCTCCACGCCGCTGATCTTCAAGCGGTCAAACGGGGCATCCAGCGTTACAAACAGCGCCGGGTTTGCATCGGTGCGGGAGCGCAGATAGTCCTGTAAATGCAGCTTTGCCTTGGCATCAAAATAAACCCGGCGCTCCTTGTCGCCTTTGCCGAACACTACACACTCGCGGGCTTCAAAGTCGATTTCTGAAATGTTCAGATTCACCAGCTCTCCCACACGAATGCCAGTGGAATACAACAAATCAATCATGGCAAGGTCGCGCGCACACTTGCAGTTATCCCGCAGGCGTTCAATAGCTTCGTCCGAGATGGTTTCCTTCACGGGCTGTTTGGTCTTGATTTTATGGATGCGGCGCATGGGGCTTTTGAGGATGTAGTCCTCTTCTTCCAGCCACGAGAAAAAGCTGGAAATATTCCGACGCACATTGTCGATGGTCACTTTGCCGCAGTTGTTGATTTTCTGATATTCCACCAGATACCGCCGGATCTCTTCGGTGGTCATCTTGCGCAGGGGCGTGTCCACGGTTTGCAGCAGCCGCTCCACGGTAACGCGGTAATACTGGATGGTGCGCTCAGAGCAGCCCTCGATTTTCTTGGCATCAAGGAACAGCTTCAGATATTCCTCGTTGGAAATCTGCTCTTTCTGCGCTTCGGATTCGGAAAACGTCTGCAACAGCACCTCTTGCAGCTTTTTCATCTGCGCAACATTCAGGTACTCTGCCATCTCGTTGATAATCTTCACGATTTTGTCTTCCATATTGGCGCACTCCTTTTCTGGTGTACCAACATCCTGCTCCGGCAAAGTGCCTGTTGTTGCTTATTATCAGCCAAAATACTGTTGCATCAGGCTGTCAAAGAGTAATTGTGTCTGGTCAAGGGCTTTCTGCACTTCAACTTTTGATTTGTCTACCTCGGCTACAAAGTCGGCAAACTGGTTTTGGAGGGAAAGAGGGGGAACAACAACATTAAGGCTTTGAACATCTCCCTGATTTATACTTGCTTGATTAACAGCTTTTTTTGCTCGTGTTAAAATCTGACGGTAAATGTATTGAGAACAAAGCACAGTTGTTATATAAGTGGAATTCACCTTACTATCATCCAAATGAAAGCGCATCATATTGGATTCAAAAACAGTGTCTTCTTGTAAGCCACTAATACGCGCACATTTTCCAAGATATTCAATGCTATTCACACGATTGATAACAATATCATTCTCCACTAACAAATATCGCTCTTTTTCAAAGTCTGTACAACATAACCTTTTCAGATTGTTAAAATCGGTTACTTTTCCATTATAGAAACCATCAATACGCAAAATCGGAGTGCCGAACTTGTCTTGAACATAGGCTGACTGTGGTTTGTATAGTCCATTTTGTGGCATAACAGTCATAATGGAACCCAGCAGCACACAGGGAAATTGCTTGGGGTTCTCCACGAGATCACCAAACATCTCCACAAATCGAGCTTTGATAAGCTCGTCCAACTTGGTAAGCTGCTCCTGACGATTTGAAATTATAGCCTCTATTCTTTTTAATGTGGAAACAATCTCTCGCTGTTCCGTTTTATCATGCAAATTAAATTCCTCGGTCTTGTAATCCCGGAAATAGATATGCGGAATAGTTGCACCTGAAAAATATTTTTCGAGGTGCATATATTTGACAACATAATATAGATATTCAGATTCAATGCAGTTCTTTGGTATAAGATACTGCATCGTGCCAATGACAGAGGATTTTTCGGGAAGAAGCATCGTTCTCCCAATGCCCGCACCGTCCTTCACAACAGCAACAGTTTGATGTTCCTGCTGATAGGTTTCCATGCTTCCAATACGACCTGATGCACCGTATACCGGATACTTTCCATTTTTATCAACGATGTCCTTTTGCATCAAGCTGGATGTCCCACGTTCGCAAACATCTTCAAGTTTGACTCGCATTGTTTTCTCCCACAAATTAGAATTGTTTCATTTCAAAAGTTCTTCCAAAGCGTCCATCTCTGCGTCAATCTTTTTCTGCAAATCACGCAGCTGTGCCATAATTTCCTGTGTGGAAGGATACTCCACCGGCACATACTCGGTCTTTTTATACTTGTTGATGGACAAATCATAGTCGTTGCCCGCAATCTCGTCTTTCGGCACAAAGAAGCTCTGTTCGGTGCGCTCACGGGTGGCTTCAGCCTCCCGGTTGTGGAACCGGGCGATAATATCGGGGATGTCGTTTTCCGTGGTCGGGCTGCGCTTATCATCCAGAGAGAAGCCGTCGGCCTTCATATCGTAGAACCAGACATTATCGGTGCCACCGTGGCCGGTCTTGGTGAAAATCAGGATGGCAGTAGAAACACCCGCATAGGGCTTGAACACGCCGGAGGGCATGGAAATTACGGCTTCCAGACGGTTGTTCTCAATGATCTCCCTGCGAATCGCCTTGTGTGCAGTGGAAGAGCCGAACAGAACGCCATCCGGAACGATGCAGGCACAGCGTCCGCCGACCTTCAGCATCCGCAGGAACAGGGCGAGGAACAGCAGCTCGGTCTTTTTGGTCTTACAGAGCTTGAGCAGGTCGGTGGAAACAATGTCGTAGTCCAAACTGCCCTTGAATGGGGGATTTGCCAGAATCAGGCTGTATTTGTCCTTGTCGGGGTTCTGGTCGCTCAGGCTGTCGCGGTACTCGATGAACGGGTTGTCCACGCCGTGGGTCATCATGTTCATAGCACCGATGCGCAGCATGGTGCGGTCCATGTCGAAGCCGTGGAACATGTGGTTCATGTAGTGGTCTTTGTTTTTGCGGTCAAAGAACACTTCCTGCTTGCGGTTTTTGCGCAGATATTCGCCAGCGGCTACAAGGAAGCCCGCCGTGCCGCAGGCCGGGTCGCAAATCACATCGTCAGCACGGGGCTGCATCAGGTCAACCATCATGCGGATAATGTGGCGCGGCGTGCGGAACTGACCGTTGACACCCGCCGTTGCCAGCTTGGAAAGCAGGTATTCGTAGATATCGCCGCGAATGTCAGTGTTGGAAAGCTGCGCCGCCTGCTCATACATTCCGTCCATAGCAGTCACGATTTTATCCAACATCAGCGGCGTGGGCACTTTGAAAATGGCATCACCCATGTACTTGGCGTAGGCACTGTCCTTGTCGCCGTGCAGATTCTTGATGAAGGGGAACACCATCTCCTGCATGGTGGAGTACATTTTGCCTGCCGGGAAATCGTGGAAAACGCTCCATTTGAGCTGTGCACCGTCCACGGTGCGCTCCCCGACCTGTACCTCGCCCGCAAAGATACTCTTGTAGGGCAGACCCAGCATAGCGGCTTCTTTGGCGTGGGTGTTGTCGCTTTCATCGAGGTCGTGAATGAACATCAGATAGGTCATCTGCTCGATCACATCCAAGGGATTCGTCAGGCCGCCCGTCCAGAAAATTTCCCACAGGCTGTCAATTTTGCTTTTCAGTTCTCCGGTTACCATGTATGTTCCTCCTGCGTGTCGAGAAAATGAGCTCGACAAACAATAATTTGTTATGCCATTATTATACCGTTTCTTCGGGATCGGTTCAATCTGCAAAAGGGGGAAGCCCGGAGTTTTCTACATTGTATGAATTTTATGTTGAAAATTCGATGTTTCGTCCTATTGACGGTTTTGTGCAGAACAGCTATAATATAATTTGTATTATCATAATTCAAATTATATTAAGCAAGAGGTGAACGGTATGGACTTCATCGGCAGAACATCCGAACTGGCAACGCTGAATGCAGAATTAGAGCGTGGCAGCGGTTTTGTGGTGATTTACGGCAGGCGGCGTGTTGGAAAAACAACGCTGATTAAAGAGTTTATCAAGGACAAACGCGCATTTTACTTTCTGGCAACCACAGAGAGCGAAGCCCAGAGCATGAAGCGGTTTGCCGGGGTGCTTTCCCGCACTACTAAGAATCCCATGCTCAGCAAAGTCACATTCACCGACTGGCTGGATTTATTCCAAGTGGTAGCAGACGACCACCCGGACGAGAAAAAGGTGCTTGTCATTGATGAATTTCCGTATCTGGTCAAGACGAACCCGGATTTCCCGTCCATCTTGCAAAACGCATGGGATGAAGTGCTGAAAGACCATAACGTGATGCTGATTCTCTGCGGTTCCCTCATCAGCATGATGAAAAAACACGCTCTGGCATACGACAGCCCGCTCTATGGCCGTAGAACGGCACAGATCCGGCTGATGCCGCTGCAATTCACGGATGTATATGAAGCGCAGAACCTGTCGTTTGAGCAGGCTGTGGAGCAGTATGCCATCACGGGCGGAGTACCGAAATATATGGAGTTTTTCCAGTCGGACGAACCGCTGGTGGAGCAGATTCAGCGTGTGGTGCTGTCGAAAAATGGCTTTTTGTACGAAGAACCCGATTTCCTGCTCAACGAGGAAGTACAGACGCCTATCAACTATTTTTCTGTGCTGAAAGCGATTTCGGACGGCAATCACAAGCTAAGCAAGATCGGCATGACGATGGAGCAGGACACTTCAGCCATCACGCCGTACCTGAAAACACTAATCGACCTTGGCTTTGTCACCAAAAATGTCCCCATCACAGAAAAGAACCCGGAGCGTTCCCGGAAGAGCCTGTACTATGTTTCGGACAACTTCATCCGCTTCTGGTTCCGCTATGTGTACCCATTCAAGGGAGAGTTGGAACTGGACAACCAACAGATCGTGCTGGACGAGATGGGCAAAGACTTTAAGCAAAAATTTGTGGCTTTCGCTTATGAGAGCATCTGCCGGAACATCTTTGCGGAGCTGTGCCGCAAGGGACAAATCGACTTTGCACCCTCACGCATTGGCTCTTACTGGCGCAACGACAACGAGGGAGACACAGAAATCGACGTTGCTGCGGTGGACAATCAGCACAAACGGCTGTTCCTTGGCGAGTGCAAGTACCATGCGAAACCTGTGGATGTGGCGGTCTACTCTGCCTTGCAAGAAAAGGGGCAGTCCAAAGAACTTACAGCGGCCTTTAAGGGCTATGAAATTGTGTACGGACTGTTCTCTAAGAGCGGCTTTACCGATCGACTGGTGGAGATGGCTGCAGAGAATCCGAACTTGATTTTGATTCAGGAAGACACTGTTTATGAGAACAATATAATTTGAATTATCATAATTAGGATTATATTGTTTGGATATGTCCTGCGTACTATGTTTAGCGAGCAAGCATATCCCGTGGAGTGCGGGAACTCGCTATATTTTTGTAAAAAGTATCGACATTGACGAAGAAAGTATCGCTTTCGATATATTGCGTTCCCCAAAAGTATCGACTTTCGATTGAGTATATTATCGTGTATCGCGTTTTTTCCTTGCAATGCCACATCAACGGTGTATAATACTTTTAGAGGATAGCGGCGTTGACCAGCTATCGGTGGCATTGAAGCAATAGACTGGTTCGGCATCAGCCTGTTGTAGAGCCAAACCGTGGGTTCAGCGATAACCACAAGCCGAATAGATTCACTCGAATCGAACGAAAACGCAAAATGCCCGCTCACCGTGGAGATTCAGCTCCAGAGGTGGGCGGATATTTTTGGTTATTCAGCGGAGAACTGGACAGCAACAAAATAAAAGGGACACCTACAACACCGTAGTGCTGTCCGATGTCCCTCGCGACTGATTTTATCGTTGTCCGCCAACCTCAGGCCCTTACGTCCTGCATCTCTTTCGGGTTTTATCATTGCCCGCCAACCTCAAGCCCTTACGTCTTGCATCAGATCGGATTTTAGGTGTCAGCCACACCAGCGGAGTGACGTCCGCTTTCCATTCAAGATTATATTCAATTTACACCTCAATAGCAATGCCCCATACAAAAGTTTAGCGAGGTGAGTAATATCCTATGAGGTACGGAAAGTGTGGAAAGCAATGCGGAAAGTGCGGAAACTTGCCATAGAAAAGTGGCAACCTCTACGCTAAAAGTGGCAACTTCATCTCAAAAAATGGCAACCTCTATGCTAAAAGTGGCAAGTGACATATACAAAACGCCATTATACAGAACTGCCCACTCCCCTGAGAACTCCTCAGACAAGTGGGCATTCTTCTTCCTATATACCAAATATACCTTTGTGGTCACTCAAATCGCCACCAAGTCATGGATCAAAAATCATCATTTTTTATTTGTCCCAGAGTAAGTGCACGGTTTCTGCACTGTTTTTGCACGGTTTCAAGGGATGCAATGGGCACTCTGACTTGCAAAATACGACAAAGGGCGCAGAAATTGCAACGTGAAAAATCACGATGCTTTGCACAAAAACGGCGTAAACTCGAAAGTTTCAAAATCAGAGTACCCCGCCTGAGGGGCTCTTTTAATCAGAGGGCCAGGGATTCGAGTTCCCTCGAGCGCACCAAAAGGACGATGAATCGTTGAATTAAACGATTCATCGTCTTTTTTGTTTTATACGGGCTTTTTGAGCTTGTACCTATGATTTTTTCAAAAATATTCGAGGTCAGAGGTACAAAAATGACGAAGATTCAAAAGAACGCAGCCCGGTTTGATAATCTATAACAAGATTTTTTGGACGATAAGAAATATTCTGGCACGGAAGAGGCTACGCCCTTCGGTCTGCTGGTGCGCAAGGTGGCAAAAATGGACCACGAAGCCGCCATGTGTGGGCGTTTTCCAAGTTCATCAACGAGGAATCGCTGAAGATCGCATTTGTCCGGAAAGTCATCCACTACATTGAACAGAATGGCTATGTGAAGAGCAAAGCGATCCTGATGAGACCGCTCTTTGACCAACCGATCCTGTTCACCTGCTTTATAGTTATATATCAGCGCTCTGCGTGCAGACTTTCCAGCACCTCATTGACCACATTCAGCGGCACCTGACCGGGGGCGCTGGCAGCGCCGGGGTTTGCGAAGGTCATAGCGGAACCGAATGCCTCCCCGCACAGGCGGCTGACGGCGCCCAAAGTGCCCATGCTCATGGTGATGACCGGCGTTTCCGGGTGATGATCCGCCATCTCGGCGGTCGCGGCCAGCAGGGCGATGACATCGGCCCGGCAGGTGGGCATGACGGCAAGCTTGGGCAGGTCAGCTCCGGCCTCCTGCATGGCGGTCATCCGGGAGACGAGCTCGGCGCAGGGCGGCGTTTTGTGGAAGTCGTGGCTGGAACAGACAACTTTGACCCCGGCGGTATGAGCATCTTCGATCAGGCCCGGAAGATCTGCGCCCGCGGTGAAAAATTCAATGTCGATCAGGTCGGCGCAGTCGGTGGCAAGGACGGTATGGATGAAACGAATGTACTCCTCCCGACTCAGCGCGGCGCTTCCGCCCTCGCTCTTCGTGCGAAAGGTCACAAGCAGAAGCTTGTCCTTCAAGGCGACACGCAGCTTCGCCGCATAGTGCGCGACGGCCCGGAGGTCTTTTGCAAGCTCGAACAGATCGACGCGCCATTCCACACAATCGGCGGAAAGCGTGGAAAACTCAGCGGCCTTTTGCAGGATCGCAGCCTCAGTGTGTTCTACGATGGGGATGATGACGTTCGGCTTCCCTTCGCCGATGCAGCAGTTTCGGATGGTGATGCAGGACATGAGAACCCCTCCCTTTAATATACCTATAATAAAGGGAAAAAGTGCCGCTTGTCAAGCGCTTTGATATCTGTCAAAGGCGGGCTTGAAAACGCTCCAAAAACTAGCAAAAAGAGACAAAGCAAAAAAAGAGGGCAAAAAAGTTGAGAAAAGGGGTTGCCAAACGGGCGGGCATGTGGTATTATACTTGAGCGTCAAGCGCTGAGACAAAAGAATGACTTCCGAAGCCTCAGCAAGAAGCCAAAGAAAAGAACC